>Ga0209259_1000516_pt1 | contig 11688 bp, 8 predicted proteins | sample WorMetGr2BELIZE1_FD_187417 | JGI IMG/M metagenome (GOLD analysis project Ga0209259, IMG submission 187417) | Marine gutless worms symbiont microbial communities from Max Planck institute for Marine Microbiology, Germany - Inanidrilus... ...
CTCGACGGTGTCCTCTATAAACTGTGACCATTCGTCTCTGATATAGCCATATTTGTGCTGAAAAGGGACGTTAAACTCCAGCTAACTAACTAACCATGTATTAACTGATTATTGTTGATAAAATGCTGTTGTAGGTTACAAAGACAACTGCATTTTCTCGATTGTGTTCACGACATTACTGTCAAGTTCAGGGATTAAATGTAAGGCATTTTTTGAGTTTAACTGTTGATTATTATTTTTATATATTAAATGCAGTAAGGTGTCCGTACATCCGTAACAGTGGGCATGGCCAGCTCAGTAGCAAATGACGTCATGCCATGGGTTGCACCGCTCTAGTTAGCATGAATGAGAGCTAAGTTGAAAAATACTGAATTGCGTGATTATGTATATGGTTGCTGCACTGCATTTAAAAAATTTACGCTGTACATTTTTACTTCTAATTTCATTGGGGCATGTGTATTAAGCTTGGTGATAATAATGATGAATTAGTACATAAATTTCTAGTGCACACATCGTCAAGTGAGACATCTCTTAGGGTGAATTGCCAGGTGGTATAAAAGAACCAGCCATCGGTTATTGTGAGTGTGCAGAGCTATACTGCTATCTCACACGTCGATGACGGAACACCATAGATACAGAGGTCAGGTGTGATATAAGTGGGCCTCATCCTGACGAATAAGCAGTTGTAGAGCAACAGCAGCAGGGTTGATTGGGTTCACTGTGGTGCATAAACTTGATGGCCCTGTAAAATGACGAGTTTAAACCACCGTCCATAAAGTCTTACACGGTGGATCCAGCGTAATAAGATCTCAGCATGACTTCTAACAGTGAAGGCATATTGAAGCACATCAGGATGTTACATGGACATAATTGGTTAGCAGCATCAAATAGAACAGTCAGACGACTCGTAGTTTTGACCTTCTGAGGAAATTTCTAGTATAAATATTGCTGACTCTGAAAAATTCTTCTATTATGTTGAGAGTTAGTGATATTAACGCATCCTGCCATGATCAGTTAGGGTCCGTGTTCTTCCGGAAGAGAGACAGGGATCTTCCATCGTTATCCAGCAAAAGCTCTGCTTACAGACCCTCAACTTGAGGCGCAGAACATGAGATGTGCAGACTCTTTGTGATCCAGATGCTGCTACACAGTGTTGTAGTTATTTGCATACTGAAAGTATTTGAATAGTATTGGAATACTGAATTGAGTATTTATTTAAATATTCCATGGGAAAAGTGTATTTAAATAGTAATAGTATTTAAAAACTTAAACCAGTATTTAATATTTGAAGTTTTCAAATGACAAATACTCGCTGACAGTGCTGTCAGTTTTTTGTGATGTAATGTAGCACCTTTTCAGCATACATTTTAATTCCAACACATTTAACCATTTCGGTTACTTTGTTGACGTGTGTGTCCGCAGTGCACTCTGTGTACTTTTCAGTCTGTACCACGCGATGCACTTTAGTGCAAAGCATGGTATTGCTATGGTAATCCTGTCTAACTGTCTGTCTGTTACATTCGTGATCCCTAATCAAATACGTTAATATTCTCCAAAAATATCATCACGACTAATTAGCTCAGGGACCTGGCTTACTGCGTGACACTGGTCAGTGATCTAACTCTAGGGGAACTTCTCCAAATTTTTGGTGAAAGAAGGGGGGTATGTACAAAAAGTGGCATATTATTTGCAATATAAAACCAGCAATACTTGTGAAACGAAGCAGTCTGTAAAGCCAAAGTTACTACAGAGTGTCTATAGAAATTTGTGTATGGCCTATCGATTGGTGACAAATCTGGTGACCTACAGCGAACTTTGGCCTACTTTTCCAGGGAGCAAAATTTTTACACAACGGATATCTGACACACGTTTTGTCGGAGTGCTATGAAATTTGCCACTGTTAGGGTCTGGTTAATCGACACTTACTCCCCGAATTTCATGAACTGTGGTCTGGGGTCCCATGATACCATGCAGTGACATGCATCAGTCCTTCACTGATGCACTTGTAAAGTGGTTTTTGACAACTTCTCCATATTTGCCAATAGTTTTAGTGTTGTTTCTATTCACTGTGTTGCCTGAGGATTAGGTGCAAGCTTTTTCTACAAGTGCCTTGCATTGCTTGGTAGTTCCCTGCAACAACACAGCTTTCTTGTTACTTTGCTTATAATGCTTGTGCCACACCTTAGAAACAAACACCATCAAAAGCAGAATTTGAAAATGTATATTTATGTTCCTTACTAAGTATTTGCAATTACTGAGTCCAGTATTTAAATACTCATGGCAGTATTTGGTATTTAAAGGGGAACTAAATGTTAACATAAAGTGGTAGTCAGGTTATTTGCTTTATGTAATAATTAACAAATATTACCTTGCTGTCAACCACTTTTATGCGATTTTTAAGAAATCGTACGATTTCGGAAACATTTTACTTATTTAATTTGTTAACCAAATTATCGCCTATTTTATTGCTTTATCTATGGTGGGTGTCTCCCTCGGTAAACAAACGTAACCAAACGTAACAAACAGGTCAAACATGGCTTAGAGTTTATGTGGTTATGCACAGCAGGAGTTAACCGTTTTAACTATTTTTTACTAGTTTTTATGCATGAAAGAACATATGAACAACCGTTTCTGGTAACCATGTCAACATCAACAAATAAACATAGATACAAAGATAAATTGCTAGGCCTACTACTTCCACCTCCACGGAGAAAAATATGGCGAGAAATCAGTAATTTATCCTATATCTCATGTGCATCGTCAGGTTAATGACCAATACATAAATTTGTTTATGATAAATGTTCAGCGATATATTTTTCAAGCTTGAATTACCCTTTAAGTACTGTTTAAATACTAAGAAATGAGGAAGTATTTAGGCAGTATTTCAGTACTGCAGTATTTGTTACAACACTGCTGCTAGGCTGTTATATGATGAACTTGAATCCATGGCTTGCAGGAAATGAGATGAAGTGAAATGACAAATTGACAGTGGACAGTATCATGGTCTGGGCCTCCTGGGAACCGGCCTATACGAGGTGGAATCAGCCTGGCACTCGATTTCTGTGCATTTAAAGCTGTTGCATCATGGCACCCTATCAACATCCGTCTGTTAGTGGCCACATTTCATCATGGTTCAGGTTGTTGCTTATGCACCAACCAGTGACGCTTCTGAGGCTGTGAGGGTTGATTTCTGGCAGCATCTTGAGTCCGTCATGTGTCTACTGCAGCTGAATGACTTGATTGTTTGTAGTGGCAATTTTAATATGGTATCATTTTATGTGTGAAGAAGCTGCCTGTCTTGATCTGAAGAGCAACTGGAACAATGTCAAAATTTACTAACTTGATGGGAATCATATGACAATCCTGATGTCTCAGCTTGATTCAGAGAATGTTGAATTTGCCAACTCCTTTATATATCTGGTGAACAACAACAACAACCCATTTATTAGCCCTTTTCCAGGATGACCCGTGTGAGCCAGTACCAGAAAAACATTCTCATGCTCAAACCCTGTCTTTGTGGCATCGTCTTTAATCAACTTTGTCCATTTCTTACAATCTGTAGCATCTTCCTTGCATGTTTGTGAGGACTGACAATCTTTTTCTATAACCTCACTCCAAGCCACCTTCCGCTTCATAAACCATGCATTTTCTCACCCCATTGTCATCCTGTCTTAAAACATGCCCATACCATCTTGACCTATGTCACTCTATCAGTGTAATTAACTAATTATATCACTTATTCCTTGTCTTTCTGTTGTCAACTCGCTATTGGCTTCACTGGTTAAAGTGAACAAGAAATTTCGCATTAGATTGGATTGACCAGAAATTGCATGGCTGTCTCAGACAGACACATCCACCAGTCTTCTTGTCTTCTTTAACCATTCAAACTCAGGTCCATCTTTGCAGAGCATACGTCATTCCTGTGTTGATGTATCAGTGTGAATCTTGATCAGTGACAAAGCCTGTACACAAAACTCGACTCTTTTGATATGTGGTGTCTTACAAAGATTTTGAGAATTCCATAGACCAGGCACGTAACCAATGCAGAGGTTAGGTATGTCACAGGTTATTAGCCACTGTTGAGGTGGTGAGATGCAGGCAGATGCAGTACTTTGGTCACGTAGTTCGTGCCTTACCCAGGAAAGTCATCAGAGGGTTATCACAGCACACTGCGGAAACCTCCACGTGAATGGAAACAGCGATGGTCGGCCACATGAAGTTTCAGCAGTGACACTTGCCCACACTGGTGGCATTGAACCACCTTTCAGTGAAACTTTCCAGAAAAGAAATAACACAACCTATCACAAAATGTCTTGTTAACAAAATTCCACACTCACCACATTAAGTTGGTGTCTTTTTTCGTTAGCTGGCTCCTAACTGTAATTTATTCTGTGCACATAAACATGATGAGCTACACTCATACTTCACACGATTGTGGCTCGCAGCCCTTAGCACCCTGCCAGTGACCTTGTGGTGGTAGCTCTCTGCTGCATGCATGCACATATGGCACAACGGTGGAGGTGGCTTGTTTTGCGCGCAGCCAACACCAGTCTGTCTACAGACAGATGTGGACAGACTTATTGCGAGTTATATATAGATTAAGAGTTTGAATTTGACAATTTACCAGATCCAGTTGGAAGAAATTGAGTAAGTTTAGCACATCTGGATCTATTTTTGAACAACTGGCACAGGGATGTTGCAGCGATTGGCTAATAAGAGTACCGGTACTACCACATTTTACATTAGAAGTTTTACTCGTTGCTGAAATACACACAATATGCAGTAGGGGTCACTGTTTATTGGAACACCTTGTAGTAATAGGAGTGGAGAGAATCTGTAATGTATAGAGCTACGACGTTAGTAGTGCATGTGCAGGAAGTGGTTATTGCTAGTGCTGTGCGGACACCACTTGGTTCGTTTCATGGCTCACTGTCACCAATACCAGCCACACGGCTCGGTGCAATAGCAGTGCAGGCAGCCGTTGTACAGGCAGGTGAGTCAGCCTGTCCACTTGTTTTGACTTTCACTCAGTGTTGCTTTCAGGATTTGATTTCAGTAATTTCAGGAAGGCTGTGTGACCTATTAAGTGTGTCTTTGGCAAGTCCAAAAACCTTCAAAGACAGATGTTTGGGTACCCAACATAAACTGTGGTGGTGTATATGGAAAATAAAGAACAGCTGAGTGTATGGGCAGCCAGCTATTTTAAGAGAACTGTCTAGAGTGCAACACATTCTTTCTCATCTTTGGTAAACTATGCAGTCCACACTGCATTGATTTTTTACTGATTGCAGTAGTTGCTGGCAGCAAGGGCGTGTGGGCATTAAAACTTTGCTCCAACAAAACCCTCCAGTTCTTAACTGGAGGTTCCGGCTAACACAGGTTGTCCTGTATAATGGCCGTAAAACAGTAGTAGTAAACAAAGATTTACACTGCTCAAAAAAATGTCACCCTTTATTTTTTGAATAACTCAAAAAATGAACCAATTTTAATAGTTTTACAGGCACACAGACAGACACCCGTTTAATGGTCTCTTCCAGGACACCTGGATAAGCAGAATCACACAGAATCCTGAAGACATTTGACATAAATGTTTATGAATTTGTCCACCACACTTGAAAAATGTTATTGCACTACCTTGGTATGGAGGTAGGCCTCGACCCGAGTGACATTGTGTTAGATGGGGACCCAGCTCTCCCTCCCCAAAATGGGGGCACAGCCCCCAATTTTAGGCCCATGTCTGTTGTGGCCAAATGGCTGGATGGATCAAGATGCCACTTGGTACGAAGGTAGGCCTCGACCCAGGCCACATTGTGTTACATGGGGACCCAGCTTCCCCCTTCCAAAAGGGCACGGTCCCCCCAGTTTTTGGCCCATGTCTATTGTGGCCAAACGGTCGCCCATCTCAGCTACTGCTGAGCACTTGTTTTATTGCAGCTGTCGACACATCTGCAAGAAAACTGTACATGGATGGCACATGCTAGTTTCCCTCCATGACTGTAGTTATGGTTTGAGATTTGGGCACAAAGCAAATGAGTTAAGGCTACGATTGCATTACCATTAATTGTTGACGTTAGCAATTATTTACTCTGAAGCATCATGCAGTGACGTTCACTGTCCCAAGTCTTTACAGTGCACCCACGTGTTGCTAGGCTACTGATTGATGTTGATTCCTTTTTGCTGCTGAGAACTTTTGGACAGCACAGCCTTATGCATATCAGCATCGGAATACAATCAGCTGCTGTTGTCCCACAACAGTCATTCATTCTTCCAGAAGATTATGAGCATATCTAGGTTTTTAACTGATCCATTTTATGACAACATACAGTAAGTAACATTAGCCTACATATTTAGTACGTAGTGCATGATGTTGCGATCACGCAGTCAGGTGACGCAACATGATTGGCTGCAACAACTTTGCCTCATGAATATTTTGATGTTTGCACAGAAATATGCTGATGATGCTAAAATAGCTACAATAAAGTTTATTTTATTGCAGCGTGCCTGCACATCTGCGGTAAAATAAAATAAATGCTGCAAGGAAGATTTATTACAGCATTTATTTTATTTTAGATGTGCAGACAGCCTTACTGGTTATTTCATTACCTGTCAAATGAGCTTTTCATGTACAAAAGGGCATGATGTGTGGAGGATTGGTAAAATCCAGTTTGTTCACATGCTGCAGGATAAGCTGAACGTTTATACCAATATCTGGTTAAGGTTTATTGTTAATGTTAACAAAACTTCGAAAAATGCCACAAATAAGACATTTGCCAGCATATGAAAGAAATAAGGTGATGAATACCAGTACTCCAAACTGGCCAAACTTTGAGGCAGGTTGCTGGCGCATTTGATGTTTCTTAAAGTGCAATATCCGGTTGCAGAAAAATAACTTCTTGGATTTCTCATGCTAAACTGGCTATAGCTCACAGGTCAGGTTGTCAAATCTAAAGTTCTTGATGTAAAATTTTCTCAGAATTTTGCATACAAAAAATCCTTAAATGAAATCATTTAATTCTTGACGGAGTTATTCAAAAAATAAAAAGATGGTTATTTTTTGTGACACAATATTTTTCTTCAGTTAGTATTATACACTGTGTCCCCAAAAACTCGCAAGGTTTAACTAGCTGTAACTTGGCCAAAACTTAATGTATCTTCAAAATTCTTTCACTGCTGGAAAGGCTGTGAAATTTAATACAAAACTTACACAACATTGTCCACCTCACCTTAAGTATGTTGCTGCACTACCTAAGGAAATTAGAAGTCCAAATTTGGCGAAAATTACACTGTGGTCTTAAAAAGGCGTTCTATGTTATTAGCTTTAACTCGGTGAAATCTTAACTGATTTTCACAATTCTTTCACTGCTGCAGCCACAGTGAACACCTTTTCATCTATAAAGAAGACTAAGTCCGCGGCAAACTGGAAAAACTTCTTCAGAAGTAGCTTACGAGCAGTGCAGTTCGCCTCAGTCATCTCTTGCACATGTCGGCTCTTAAAGCATTTCAGCTGCAGATCCTTTCGTATAATGTGGTCAACAGATAACTTATGCCTGTCTTCCGTGATATTTCACAGACTGTGCTGTGAGTTCGGGCTGGTCCTCTTGACTCAGAACCATATCGTTCACCTGGTCAATGTTTTCATTCGTGCAGACACTTCACAGTCTGTTGCTGCCCTGACGTCTGTCCACTGTGACCGTGTCTCTGAACTTCTTCAGCAACTTGTTAATGCTACTTGGCGTCCATCGTTTGTTCAGAAATTCTGTCCTCAACTGTCTTGCATTATATCCCTTCAACTGATACAAATTTTTTAAAGAAATCTTATGTTTGTAGCTGAAAACCATGTGTACAAACCATGCATTAACGTTATGACGTCTGGGATAACGCAGCAAACAAGTCATTGCCAAAATAAGTAAGTAAGAAGTATTGTCATGGAAATATTTATGTTTTGTTAGCAGGTAAAACCTCCGCTGTTTTAAACATTACAGTTATGATATGTTGAGTGTGGATGGAGATGCTGATGCAGTGGTGGAGGCTAGAATCCGAGTTGGATGGAATAAATTCAGGCAGTTGGTACCATTGCTTTCCAACAGGGATATATCATTGATTAGGAGAGGGAGGCTGTATAGCAGCTGTGTGCGAAGTAGTATGCTACACGGAAGTGAGACCTGGCCTGTCAGGAAAGAAAATGAGATGGCACTTCAGCGAGCAGAGATGAGAATGGTCAGATGGATGTGTGATGTTAAGGTAAATGACAGATTTCCAAGTAAGGAGTTGAGAGAAAGACTAGGAATAGATTATATAATATTGATATTACAGCAAAACAGGTTGCGATGGTATGGGCATGTGCTGCGAAAAGAAGACACTGATTGGGTGAAGAAATGTATGGAATATGAGGTGGAGGGCTCCAGACCAAGAGGTAGACCAAAGAGGACATGTGCAAAAAGATTGCCAAGCACGTAATTTGAACAAGGAGGATGCTATGTATTGTGGTAGATGGAAGGAGCTGATAAGGATTGAATGATGATTAGGATGGTGGGTGGGTGAGTGTTTCTTCTGCTACTGGCTCACCTGGGTAGTCCTGGACAAAGGGCCATAAAACGGTTGTTGTTGTTGTGTGTATACTGAAAGATTTAAATTAATCTGTTTCTCTTATATTATGGCAAAGTAGGCATGTAGAATGCTAACATTTTGTGATCTTCATAGTTAAAACTGCTATTTTTCTAATTCTGTTAAAATTCAGAGAACAAGGAAGAGCAGAGTCTAAGCAGCAGATACATAGACACTAGCGAGAAGGAACTGCTGAAGGCAACCAATGAAGAAAACAGTGATAGTGACACCCAGGATATGACAGGATCACAAGGTTAAGCGTATGACGAAACCCCTTTATTGACAGTTCCTGAGATGGACGTGAGAAGTTGCTGACTCAGGTAATAATATGAAGAAAGAAAGAGAAAGGATTTCCAATGGTAGTACAAGACCAGATGTTAAGAATTAACGTTATGAAAGTGAAAGCAGACAAACAGGAAGGCGATGTGAGATGCAGAACGTGCAATGCAGGAAGGAGACACTTGCGCACTTAACGAATGAATGCAGCAAGCTGGCACAAATGGAGTATAAGAACAGACATGACAACGTTCCTGGAATCGTCCACTGGAGTCTGTGTGAGAAGTATGACCTGTCGCATTTGGAACAATGGTGCCGACATACGGCTAAACCAGCGATAGAGATGGAGAAAGTCGACATCCTCTGAGATCTAAGTATCCAGACGGACCTCGTGATTCAACACAGACGACCAGGTATTGTAGTCGTAGACAAGGACAACAAGAAAACACTCTTGATTGATATCGCAGTGCCCTGAGATACAAGAGTACAGGAGAAGAAGCAGGAGAAAATGGATAAATACCAGAATCTGGCACAGAAACTCAATGGAAAGTGAATGCTAATATAATCCCAGTAGTCGACAGTGCACTAGGAACAACACCAGAAAGCTTGGAGAAAACCTGGAGAGAGCTGGGACAACAATGTGCATCGAGCTACTTCACTAAACTGCACTCCTAGGGACAGCACAAATACTCAGAAAAGTACTAGATACTGGATAGTGTAACAAAGAAAGTGAATGTTAAGGTTCCTACGATATGAGTTGTAGCTCGACTGATTAACATACGAAAATACACCAGCAACGATTAATAGGCTGAGGAAATCAGGCAGTAATAACAAGGCAATCATAGATTACACTTCGCCCGTGCTGTGCACTCCCGTCACCCTTCCCGCCAATAGGCGATGCGGCCTGTCGTCAACATGCCGGAGGAGGACCGAGCCACGGACATAGGCAGCATGCACAAAAAATGCCATTTTTTGTCCCTGGTAACCTTGGCCTTCAAACTCGTCGCAGCGAGGGACCTAACATGTCTTCCTTGTGAATTTTGCTCAAATCCGTTCAGCATTTCCCAATATATTTCATAGGCACACAGCCACACAGACACACAACCGTTTTGCAGCCCTTTTTCCAGGACTACCCGGGTGAGCCGGTGCCAGAAGAAATCTTCTTGACTTTGTGGTGCAAGAAAAGATAACAGAGTTGCCTCTGTTATCTTTTCTTGCACCACAAAGTCAAGAAGACCGACTGTCCGGTTGGGCGCCACTCCATCCTACCGGGTAATCAGCGACCCACCTCCACCATCCCCCATTTTTATGCCAGATGCTCTTCCATCCACAATCCTGCCACTTTATCCTGGCTTGGGACAGGCACCAAATATGCTGGCTTGCATACCCAGTGGCGTGATCCCAAGACATTTCATACACAAACAAAAAATACCACTGACTGACGGCACCAAAAACAGAACTTTCCACAGTTCACTCTGTGTGGTAAACAGCTTACAGCAGCAGCTGACTAGTCCACTAACAAACTACGCAGTGGGATAAAATTTAAAAAAAAACAAAGAGCATTGGTATTAGTAGGAACATGGATGCTGTGCTGTGAAGGTGTTGAGAAGGAAGAAGTGTCTGAAGTGTATATGGGAAATGTGTGTCAGGCGTCACTGGGTCAGAATCCTGCACGACAAGCCGCTCTCTTTGCTGGTCTGTCGTCGCATTTGTGTTGTCTCTTGGCATTTGTTGTTGATTATCTCTCTCTTGCACACACACACTCACACACACCTTTTTACGGCCTTTTTCCGTGACTACTGAAAACTATCTGAGTCAGTTTTTGGACAGTTGTTTGTCAAACGGTTCACACTATGCTATCGGACCGTTGTCTGTCCTGCCCTGTCTGTGACGTTGCTGTATTGTGGCCAAACGGTTGGATGGATCAAGAGGCCACTTGGTGTGGAGCTAGTCCTCGGCCCAGGCCACATTGTGTTAGATATGGACCCAGCTCCCCCCTAAAAGGGGCACAGCCTGCCCCACCCCAATTTCAGCCTATGTCTGTTGTGGCCAAATGCTGGATGGATCAGGATACCGCTTAGTGCGGAAGTAGGCCTCAGGTGACATTGTGTTAGATGGGGACCAAGCTCCGCCACTGAAAGGGGTACAGCAGTCCCCCACGTTTTGGCCTGTGTCTATTGTAGCCAAACGGTAGCCCATCTCAGCTACTGCTGAGCTCTTGTTAATGACCTACTGTAAAATATCCAGCATAATACACATAATTTTGACAATTATAACCCTCTCAAGAGGGTTGTGTATGTGCCTGTTAGGCATGTGTAGTAATAAACCTGCCAGTTTCCCACGGTAATGCCAAATGAGGCCAGAGTTCACTGATATCAACACTGACTTACAGCTGACATGATGCAGACATCGTACTACAGCTGCTGCCACTGCCCACTTAACGTTCTAGATATGTTAATGGCAAGACTTGCATGCTGCCATCAGCCACGGAGGACCGTCACTAATAACAGTTTGATGGACCTGCCATTGAGACAAACTTACTCGGTTGCTGGCTTGGAGACTGATAGCGTGACTGTCTTGGTGGCTTGTAGTGTGACTGGCTTGGCGGCTTGTAGTGTGAGTGGCTTGTAGTGTGACTGTCTTGGAGACTGATAGCGTGACTGTCTTGGTGGCTTGTAGTGTGATGGGCTTGGTGGCTTGTAGTGTGACTGTCTTGGTGGCTTGTAGTGTGACTGTCTTGGAGACTGATAGCGTGACTGTCTTGGTGGCTTGTAGTGTGACTGGCTTGGAGACTGATAGCGTGACTGG
>Ga0209259_1000517_pt1 | contig 11683 bp, 10 predicted proteins | sample WorMetGr2BELIZE1_FD_187417 | JGI IMG/M metagenome (GOLD analysis project Ga0209259, IMG submission 187417) | Marine gutless worms symbiont microbial communities from Max Planck institute for Marine Microbiology, Germany - Inanidrilus... ...
AAACTGAGTCACGCAGAAGTTAATCATTTGATAAGATTGTCATCAGTCCGGAAATGAACGGGCGAACAGTTCAGTTTTCAGCCTACGTCGGAAAATGTCCAACGACTCAGAGGACTGGACTGCCGCCGACAGACTGTTCCATGATCGGGCTGCAGACACGCTGAACGCCCGGTCGCCGATGGTCGAATGTTCCGTGCGAGGAACGTCTAGCATGGTCGACGACGATGAACGCAGGCGCTGCCGGTAGCCGACGTTGCTCACCGCGTTGAGCTGGGCGGCGAGGTAGTTCGGCGCCGCATTGTGCTGACATCGGTAGGCGAGAACAGCTAACCGGAAGGTGATACGTTCCGGCACTCGCAACCAATGCAGTTCCTTGAGCAGTGGTGTCACGTGGTCATATTTCCGACGTCCATGAATTATCCGCGCCGCCGCATTCAGGACCGACTGCAACCTGTCCAGCTGACTGGCCGGAAGTCCTGCCAGCGTAGTACAGCCGTAGTCGAGCTTCGTCAGCACGAGTGCCACGACGAGTGTCTGAAGGACTGGCTCAGTCACAGATCGACGGATGCTGCGGATCTGCCGCAACACCGCAAAGCAGCTCGAGACAGTTTTTGCGACATGTGTCCGCATCAGAAGATCAGAGTCTAGGTAGATGCCGAGATCGCGTACGACACGCACCGGAACGACAGCATCAGAGCCGACAGTCAACGGACTTTGTGGAATCTGGTGATGACGCCGAGACGACGAACACCAGATGACTTCCGTCTTGGCAGTGTTTAACTGCAGCCGGTTTGAACGCATCCAGGAGGCGACGTCGGCTAGGCATACTGTCAGACGATCAAGCAGCGGCTGTGTTGCTGATGGTCGGCATGAACTGTAGACCTGAGTATCATCAGCATAAAGATGAGAACTCAGGTCGTGACTTTCGATCAGTTGCACCAGATCAGCAGTATATAGCAGAAAAAGGATCGGTCCAAGGACCGACCCTTGAGGAACGCCGTAAAGTACTGACTTCGGCGCTGACACGGCCGACCCGCATCGGACGTACTGTACGCGGCCGTGCAGATATGACGTAAACCAGCGGTGGACTGAGCCGCCGAGACCGTACGACACATTGAGTCGACGAAGCAGTATTCCATGATCGACCGTGTCGAACGCCGCTGACAAGTCGAGCAGTGTTAGGACCGCGATGTCGCCTCTGTCGACCGCGAGCAGAATATCCGACAGCACTTTCAATACCGCCGTCTCAGTCGAGTGGTAGGCTCGATAAGCTGACTGCTGATCGGGCAGCAGCCGGAAGGTGGTCAGGTAGACCAGCAGCTGCTTAGCAACCAGCCTCTCGAGCAGTTTCGACAGAACTGAAAGGTTCGAGATCGGTCGGTATTGCTTGACGTCAGCTGGGTCGGCGTCCGATTTCTTTAGCAACGGAGTAATGTACGCTGCTTTGAACACTTCTGGAACGGTACCCAGCGCTAGTGAACGGTTGAAAAGTTCTGTGAGAAACGGCGCCAGTAGATCAATGTTGCATTTTAACATGCTGGTTGGAATTACATCCAACTGACACTGTTTGTCCGGCAGTAGGCGCACGGCCGCGGTGACGTCATCCGTCGTCAATCTGCTAAAGTCGGCGAATTGACAGTTCGACGGCGCAGTCGTGTAGGAAGGCGGCGGCGCGTCGTCGGTCGATGCACGGACACCAGCCACCTTGTCGTCGAAGAACCGATGTGCCTCATCAGCGCCGACAGGAGTTGACACAGGAGCACGACCGCGACTCATCAGCGAATTGACAGAGCGCCACAGCTGACAAGGGACGAAACGTTCGGAGTCAACTTTCGCCGACCAGAACGCATTTCGCTTTCCTTGTAAAAGCTCGCGGTACTCACGACGCCTCTTGTACCACGCTGCGGTCGCCGCAGACTGGGCCGCAACGTTCGCTGGATCGTTACGACGGACTCGACGGGCTTCACGCTCGAAGAATCGAACGGAGCGCTTGGCGACGCGGCAGTCGTCGTCGAACCAGGGGTCGGAGACTCGGCGTCGAAATGTCATTGTCCGCACTGGAGCCAACCTGTCCAGGATCGCAGTCAGCTCGCCGTCGTATAGTTGAGCCATCGAATCAACGTGCAGGTTGGACCAAGTATCAGAGCGACAGAGAGACGACGAAAGTAGCTGCGCGCGAAATTCGACCGGGTCCAGTCGTCTCCACGGCCGGCTCGTCACTGTAGAGTACACCGGACATGGACGGACCAACGGCGCCTGCCAGTACAGCAGACAGTGGTCCGACAGGTCGACGTCAGTGACACTGACGGTCGGCGGCGGCAGGTCATCACGAGTAACGACGACATCCAGCATTCCACCGCGGTTGTGTGTGGCCGACGTGACCCGGTTGGTGCAGCCGTATGATGCCAGGTCGTCGACGAGTGTGACGGCAAGCGGGTCGGATGGTCGGTCGAGTCTGATGTTGAGATCGCCAACAAGGAAGATCGGCTCGACAAACGTGGCTAGTTGGTCCATCACGTCGCGAAGCTCTGTAAAAAACAGCTGACTCACACGCTCTGACCCGGGCCTGTAGAGTACTGCAGCAATGCACGACGACTTATCATGCCAAGTTTCAGCCAGGAAAAGAACGTCAATATTCTTGTCACGGCAGACATCTAACAGACTGACTAGTTTGTTACTGAGAGAGCGTATATTAATGAATCCAAAATTCAAATTCTTGCCTTGTGGCTTCGAATGACGATCAGAGTGGAATCGCGGCGACAGCGGCGGCGGTGACGATGATGTTCGAGGCGCCGGAAGCGACGGCTTTGTCAACGGCGGCGGTGGTCGGAAGCGTCCTGAGCGACAACCACGGTAACGACCGACGAACAGCTGATCGTGTCCAGGCACCAGGCGCGACAGCGGCTGGTACGAGCTGCCATGCAGACTACGTAGACAGCAGGCGGCCTGAAGCCCAAGAGAGCGCACGCGGTCGACAACAACAGACGACGGTCGAGTAGTAGAGTACAGCTGCAGTAGGTCATGATGACTGTAGGTGTGTGGTCTATAAATAGACTCCAGCTTCAGCAGGTGCGGTAAACAAACGGCAAGCAGATCATAACGTTGAACTTTCGACGTCAAATATACAAAACTTTACTGGCAGCCGACAGTAGTTACACGAACTATCTCCTTCACGGCATCAGGACGAGTAAACACGTGAAAACTGCAAGTATGTGCACTCACTAGAACTGACAAAATCAATCAAACAACGGAGAACTTCTTAACGTGACTGGCAGCCAGCACGGCGCCTTACGCATATAACACCATGCCTGCCTTTCCTTCATGAGCGTTCACCAGATGTCACCACCACAGCAGCTGAGGCAGCGGACATCCAATTGCAGCTCACTACTCATTTATCGACCGACCCCAAAAGGATGAAAGACTGAGTTGGCCTAGTTGGTTGACCTATAGTGGATGGTTTACCCACATAAGTGGTCACCCATCAGCTACAGGTCAAGTGCAGGACAGCAAAAGCATGCCAGCCAAAGACCGATGTTGTACCGCTGGACCACGCAACCAACTTAAGAGGTAACTTCAGTTTTAAACTGTTTAAAACCAAAGTTAAAACTGAATGCGTTGTCACTTTACATTTTTACGCTAATTAGGTTTTAGACCGAAGTTTGGTTTAAAACTTGGTTTAAGCGGAAAGATAAAGTCACCACCCACTGTGTTCCAAAAAAGGAAGACAGAAACTTGTGCTAACTACATCAAATCTTAACCGATTTTCAATTTTTTTTCATTGGCACACTTACCAGTAAATTTGCCATTAAGTGATTATTAAAAACCTCATCACTAATCAACAACATAAAATATTTACCTGTAAACATGTTCCACACTACCTTGTGAGTGAAATATCTGTGTTCTAGAAATTGTCATGTTCAAGAAATGAGTGAAGGAAACTGCCATGAAAGAATTTGTCTCCCATGCAAGATTCAGCCACTTATAATAGTTGGCGAAAAAATACTTAGCTACTAATGTGATGAAAAGATATTTATAATGTCCATACCAAGCAATCCACAGAATGACCAAGTATATGCACCTGCTGTAGCAAAGGTCGCAGTAGAATCCGTTTGCATAGGATCATCAACATTCAGTTAGCCACTGATTGCATTAGTCGGCAAGTTAAAATTGCTCTGCACCACTTTGATGATTGTCTAGACCAAGTTAGAATGAACATAACAACTGTTAAGAATAGTTGTTTCTCGTCATACTCGAGATGTCTGGTTTATTTTTCATATATCAGTGAGATGATGCCCAGGTAAACAAAACGTGGCAGACAGTGCACCCTCTTGCCTGTGACTTTGCCAAATGTTCAGCAGTTTTTGTAATTTTTTTCACCAGCGGACTTCTAGTAAGCTGGTTATTAAAAATCTCACATGAAACGTGTAGCTACACTGTCTTATGATCACAACATATATTTCAGATTGTCACTTGTTTTCTGACATTAATATTTCACAAGATAGTGTAGCAGTGTTTGTGGTGTAGCGCAATCTTTAATTATCATTTTACTGCAAATTTACTGAGGAGCCTGGCAGTGAAAGAATTTTGAAAATCGGTTAAGAATTGATATGGTTATGGCCATGACTTTGGTTCTTCCTTTTTTTGGAAAGTGGTGCATGTAGTTCAGTTTGAATTTCTTTATGTTCTTTGGCACATTCATTGTATTTGACATGATGAATGCATGTAATGAATTAAATAATGTACTTGTATTATGTTATTGCAGGACATTCTGCGCAAGGCTGGATGTTTGCAGCGATTGTCTGCATTACTGAAGTCGTACAAGCTAGCAGTTACAATTGGTCATCAGATAGATCCGGATTGCTTGCAGTGTGCACTTAATGCAGTCAACAATCTTGCAATGAACGTGAATAATCAGGCATTACTTGCGGTCAGTTCATCTGCTGTAGTGGATTATTTTTCTGCTTATCGTCATAAATGACATAGGATTGTGTCACTCATGGTAAGTATGTGAATTAGACATCTTAAAAAACTTATGGATTTAATTTCAGTGAAAATTTGGGTAATAATAGAATTTGGTTTTATAATAATAATAATAATAATAATCCGATTTGTAAAAGGAAGAACCAGTTAAACAGTGTCCATATTGGGAGGAGAAAGGCAGCTTCTGAGTGATATCTTCTAGTATAGTTAGTTAGTTACAACAACAGTAACCATTTTATGACCACGGTACAGGTTAACTTCTGTTGACCGGCACCCCCAGTTAAAAATGAAAGGATTTTGTTGGAGCATTGTTTTACTGCCTGTATGCCCTTGCTGGTGGTATCTAGCACATTTTGAGTAGAGCAAGATGCCAGAGTTCTCCTGAACAGTGTTAATACACAATTTCCAATCCATACCATTTGTAGTGTTGTTACTGCACTGTTATTCGTAAATTGTCATGTTACTGGCATTGGGTAAATTTCAGAAGAATTATTGATGTTGAGTCACTAATTGTCATGCCACAGCATGAGTGCAGTCATAACCATCCAACCAAACGTTATGTCTGATTATCAGATCAGGTCAGACTGCCAGTAACTCTAACCAAGTAGACAGAAAGCGGTGAACAAGCTTATCATTAATAAAATTAGCAAAAATGTGCCGTACTCCTACAGGAGTGTAGGGTTGGTGCTCATCTGCCTGCCTGGAGCCACTGAGCCCATAGATGGATAGAGTTTGTGGTGCGCAGCCACTAGCCAGAACGACGCCAGACCAACGGTTACCTTCCCAGCTGCAGAGCACTCCCATAGCACCTTGGCCAGTACTCATTTCCCGTCCCGCTAAGGATAGATGCTGAGTTGGCCTGAGTGGCTGGTTACATACCAAGATGGTGTACCCACGAATGGTGACTAATCTCCGTATTAACTAGGCTTGACACAGAGCCACTTTGTTGATGCGACCAATGCCATTACTGTTAGGCCAGTCCAATCGTGATGTTTATGTAGATGAACACACACAGTTCTTATGTAACCGGCCTTTTCTAGAGTTACTCCAGGTCAGGTTATGCCTATTCACAGCGCTCTTTTATGGATTTTTGAAACACGCTTTTTACAGTCCGAATGCCTGTCTTGTTGCCCAAGCAGCAGTGTCAATTGAAGAGAAATCTTTGTTGTGAATTGGGAGAACTGTATTGCTTGCTTTTGTGGAAGGAATCAAGATAGTGTTTTTTGATTGTATTCAGGAGTGTATTCCCACACTGGCTTCGTTTGTCAGTCTGCGTGCAGACAATGCGGTGCAGCTAGCAGCACTGGAAGCTTTAACCAATCTTTCTGTAACTGCAGCGTATCAGTCACAGCTTGTGCCTTTTGTGGGTTCAGTTGTGGACATTGCTACAGATTCAACCAATGTCAAGTTGATTTTGCAGTCATTGCGATTGCTTGCAAATCTTACGTTCTCAAGTGAATTTGTCAACCATGTATTAAAGTACAAGGTGAGCCATCATCGTGTGCTCCCTTTATTCTGCTGTTGCAAATGACATCACCTTAATTTCTGTACACATTCATCACTAATTATGTTCATATACATTTCTTACGTTTTGATGTCTGCTTGTGCATTGTGCATTTCTCTGGGACTGAATTATACATTGTACATTGACTGTACATTTTTAAACTGTTAATTATAATTTTTATTTTCGTGAAAGTGTATGATCGCCTTTATCATTGCATCGCTGGAACATCGTCAGTGCCACAAGATTTGTTACTTAAATCAATTCTTTTGAAAAATGAATTTCTGACTTGTGTAACATGGTTTTTCTGACAGAACATTGTATAAATTTTGACAAACTGATGCTTCAGTGCTTTGATGCTATTGCTTGGGGTTGGGTGACGGGAATGACGTCTGGCCCGTAAAAAATTGCCCCAATTGTACCCAAAGGTTCTGTTTTGGGGGAATCCAGCTCCACCTAAAATAGTTCTCAAAAAGAAGACTGGTTAAATGCAGACTGAAAAGTAGTTTCATATTATACAGCAGTCCTTAAAGAAGATCTATGAGCGCCTTTCCTGTGTAAGCTTGGAGAGTAAATCAGTTATAACAGTAGTTGTCCGTTGAGAAATCTGTATCGTAATCGTAAACGATATGCAGATACTGTGCAAGCAGTAACGGTTGTGCGTGTATTTTGTGTAGGATCCTTCATGTTTGCTTGACATTCTGGATAAGTGTTCAGATCCGGACGTCGTTCTGCGTGTTCTCACATGCCTTGTGAACATCCACAGCGTAGTTGTGAAGAACACAAGAGAATCTCCGAGTCAGCCGCAAATGACTGTCACGTCACCTGCACAGAGTGAATTGCCAACCGCTGCTGTTGCGTGTACTGTTAACTGTTTTGACGGTGAATATTTGCAAAGACTTCACGAAAAACTGACTGGTTTGCGTGAGCACAGTGACAGTCGTGTTCAAGATGCTGCACTGCGACTGCTTCATCTCGGCTAATAACTACAAAGCATTCATTTAACACAAGGATGTTCAGCTCAGAAATATTTCATTTTTAGGTCGACTCCTCCGAGTCGACCTAATAACGTTAGATTGGGAAATGTCCGTCCATCAGTAGGTACGTCCGTACGTCCGTCCGCAAAAAGTTTGTCCGATTTCAATGAAATTTGGTATGTACATAAAGGTCAATGAGTGATGCATGACGGTATGCCGTATGACCCGATTCAAGGTCAAGGTCATGGGGCCTCTGAAGTTCCGAAAATTGCACTTTTCAAAGTCTATCTCCTCCGCCACTTACAGAGGGAGATGGCAAATGACCACTAATTCTTAAACTAAAGCACAATATCTAAATTTGTTCCGACCGGATTTTTGAAATTTGTCCTAGTTTTTGTGTCACATGACCTTGAACTTGGAGGGGTCCCTGCGGTTAGTCAGTCCAGAAAAGTTTTTCCGATTTCAGTGAAATTTGGTATGTACATACAGGTCGATGAGTGATGCACGACGGTATGCCGTATGACCCGATTCAAGGTCAAGGTCACAGCGTCTCTGAAGTTCCGAAAATTGCACTTTTCCAACTCTATCTTCTCCGCCATTTACAATGGCAGCTGGCAAATGACCACTAATTTTTAAACTACAGCACAATATCTAAATTTAATCGGGCTGGATTTTCGATATTTGTCCTGCTTTTTGTGTCACGTGACTTTGAACTTGGTGCGGGGGGTTAGTCCATCCACAGAAAAGTTTTTCCGGTTTCAGTGAAATTTGGTGTGTAGATAGAGGTCGATGACTGATGCATGACGGTATGCCGTGTGACCCGATCCAAGGTCAAGGTCACGAGTAATTGAAAGCCACTCAAGAGGAGTCAACCGTCAGTCCCACACGGGCTAAATTTTTGTTTGTTTCATTTCGCGTGAGACGTAGATGACGTGAAATGTATTGTAGTCATGTGCGTCTGTGTGTGTGTCTGTGTGTCTGTCTGTCTGCAGCCGCATGCGCACACTATTGCACGGACCCGGATGTAACTTGGGGGAGTGGTAGGGGATGCCCCCTAGTTGTGCACTGCTGGGCGGATTTGCAATCGCGGCACGGGTTGCGTTGCGTTGTTATGGCAACATAACGCGAACGCGAAATGTTAGCGAGTACATGCTTGTACTCGCTCTATACCTATTTATTTTTTACTTTGATTGCAATAGTTGGTGAGTCGTGAAATCCGATAAGCGCAATCTGTCTGTCCCTCTGTGACCAAGCTGCTGTGGTTGATTGCCACCTATTGCAACCGTGCATTTGACATCAATGCTGAATAATGATAACAACAACAGCCTTTTTGCGGCCGTCATGGCCGGCACCTCCAGTTAAGAACTACAGGAATTTGTTGGAGCAAGGTTTAACTGCTCACATGCCCTTATTAATGGTAACAGCGCATTCAGATTAGGGAGAAGACGGTAGAGTTCTCCTAGGTGTAGTAGTAGTCAGCTGTGGGCTGACCAGGATTGGGAAGAGCTCTGGAACCATACATTCGTTCGTACAAAGTATGGGACTGCCTTTTACCACATTGATTTATTTCTCCTGGAAGTACTGGTGAGTACCGAGTGGTGACATAAGCTGGTACTTTTACTGTTATTATTTTTAAAATGTCTATACATAAGAAATATTTACAGGTAAATATTATTTTGTTGTTGATTAGTACGCAACAGTCATTGTGATTTGTGTTGTTACTGTGAATACGATAACTGCAGCTTCACATGCATCGAAAAATATGTTCATTGTTTAATTAATTGTTACATTATTGACGTATACCCTTGTCATTTTCATTGTGGATTACAAAACTTGGTACTGGAAGTGTTAGTAGTAGTTGGTCAGTTGGTCTAGAAAGATACCCAGAGAAGAAGAATTATGCATTGATATCACAAACTGCAGAAGTATCACTACTAGCAGTGCAGCTACGCATTACATTAATTGCCACAGTCTGTCAATACCTAGCACAGTAAATAAGCGCTCCTACATCTGTCACAACTCAGAAAAAAACATGTAGGCCTACATGGACCAGCCAGTACGCAGGTCAGGGGCATTCCTAACCTCTTGGGCAGGCCCGGGAACAATATAGAAAAATCAGTAGTAATTTCACGGTTTCATCATTGCCGGCCATGTTATATGGCTTAGAAGAAACTTAGTAGAATTTTCAACAATGAGAATTTTTATTCGCTCGAGTTCGTCTCTGATATAGACATATTTGTGCTGAAAAGGGACGTTAAACTCCAACTAACCTATTCGCTCGAGAACCAATAAACGAAACAAGTAGATTAAACGGCAGACCAGGACGACAACGAAGCAGACACAGTGTTGTGACAGCTGCCGTAAGAAGTATACAGCACAGAAATCTACTATTCTAAAACACCTAAAGCTCAAATGATGCGGAGTGCTGCACGGTCTCTGCGACAGCTGAGGTTCTTTTTATGGCCGCCCTATGGAATAGGGCAGGCCATTATATTTTTGCCATGTGATTTCTATCTTTTTTCTTTGCCTAATCTCAGCGGTCGGAGATTGGATGTCTACCATACGACTACGTCCACACATGATGTGGCCTTAGTGCGAATTTAGAATGCATGTCTGAAATGTGCTGCACGTGGCTCGCTGGAAATGCAGGACTCAAAAATTCGCCATCTGGGCACCATCGCACTTTGTCGGGCTGTATCTTCACAACTGAGGCATGTATCGACAATTGGAAAAAAAACTTGTTAAACAGCAATATCTCCCCCACATGTCCTCACAATATGGCGAACTTCGGCCCACTAGCAAATTTCAATGGTTTTCACGTCTTGGCAGCATTACTTACTGCACGGCACTGTAGTAGTGAGCGTCAGTCAAACATTGCAGCGTTGAACAGAGGGCGCCACCTATATTCGACAGGGCGGCCATCAGGTTGGGCATTGGCCCACATTTCTAGTTCTATCTTGTTTTCCTCGCCTAATCTCAGTGGTCGGAAATTGGATGTCTACCATACTTCCACACATGGTGTGGCCTTAGTGTGAATTTAGAATGCATGTCTGAAAGTGAAATGTGCTGCACGCGGCTCGCTCAAAATACAGGACGCAAAAAATCGCCATCTGCGCACCATAGCACAACTGTGGGGCTATATCTTCGCAAGTAAGGCATATATCGACAATCAGAAAAAAAACTTGTTAAACAGCAATATGCGCTCCACATGTCCCCACAATATGGCAAACTTCGGTCCATTAATGGCTGAGATCTGTTGGCGAGTTTGGGGCATCCCAGCAAATTTCAACGGGTTTCGCGTCTTGCCTTTGTTAATGCAGCGACGTCGCTCACCGGAGGCTAACCAAACTTTGCACGATGTTTGGCCGTCTCCTGGGCTGCTACACTATATATACACTTTCGGGGGCTCTTGCCCCTTGACAAAATTTTGCCAGGTGCAAAATTCACTTTAAGTCCAAGTCTTGCGTTCTCGTATATTGGCAGCGTCACTGCACGGCACTCCAGCAGCGGGCGTCAGCCAAACTGCGGCGTGGTACAAGGAATGGAATTACCGAACTTTTGCAGATGGCGCCACCTATATTCGGCAGGGCGGCCATCACGTCGGGCATTGGCCCACATTCTAGTTAAATGTTAATCTCTGCTAGCAGGAAGAGTCGGTGACGACGATGTCTTTATGCCGTCGCAGTTTGTGCGTGGTGACCAGATGAGCCTCGTCGCTAGTCGTGAGCTCGAAATCGTTGCGCGTCGAGCCTTCAAAGTACTGACGACTGTAGTCGGAAGACTGGCGTCGACTAGCTGTCCACTGTCTCGCCAGCATGGCTACTAGACAGTGAGTGCCCGCTAACACCTGCAGTCAACACTTGCATCGTAGAACAATGTCTTCACAGCAGGAAGTTAGAAACATTGGCGTCGCCACCTATATGGGTCACGAGCCTCCTCGACTTGCAGCAATTTAATTTCTTTCAGTTGACTTTAGAGCTGCACAAAGTCTGACAGCGACTTTGTGCGGTTGCCTCTTCAAACATATTTGTATTCTGCGGCAGCAGCTGCGGTAGTTCAGTCGCGGCTACATGAACCTTGTTCAGTGTATTATTTTGTGTTGTTATATATATCAGACAAAAAGTTTCGTAGTGTTGTCAATGAATCAATCAATTTATTAAAATACACACATCAAACGTGCATGCATCAGTACAGATAGCATAGTAATGGTTACATGTCTTTAAAC
>Ga0209259_1000518_pt1 | contig 11675 bp, 7 predicted proteins | sample WorMetGr2BELIZE1_FD_187417 | JGI IMG/M metagenome (GOLD analysis project Ga0209259, IMG submission 187417) | Marine gutless worms symbiont microbial communities from Max Planck institute for Marine Microbiology, Germany - Inanidrilus... ...
GTCTACATGCATAGTCACTGTAACATCGCATAGGATTTTTTTTAGTATTGGCCAGGTGAATACTTTTCCCTTCAGCTTGGCATGCCTGTGTTCGCCAGCTGCATGCTTGGAGTACCATGGTTCATGGTAAGTAGGAATGCTGACCAATTTCCTGTCATGCGCATATACATTTGCCATCCACAGCTGTTAATTGTCAGTGTGATATCAGACTTATGCCACTGGGAATTTTGTGTGTCATACACCTTAAGGAAAAAGGAGCAAAGTGCTGGGCAGTAACATTTTTGACTACACACACATTATCAAATAACATTGCAATAAACCATACTAGAACCAGACACATTAAACTGGAGTCCTAGGTGACTTGTAGCTGGGACCTTCCCCCAAAAAATCAAAACCCATAGTGTCAACTGGTTATATTTTCCATTTGCACAATTTTGTGTAAAAAGTTCAGAACACCACATTTCCCAGAGCATGGATAGACCTCTGAAGTTTATTGTGTGGAGATAACTAAGAAATATTTTCATGTGACTTAACAAGTTCTTTGACAGTTAGTCGTCAGGGATTAGATTATTTTTATCACTTTCAGTTTTGTTGAACCGTCCTGTGGTTTCCAGCGTTACTGCTTGTTAGAAGAAGCAAAACTGGGATTATACAGCAGGTATGCCCAACCGGGTGGCATCATAGAAGTGAAGGGACGGTTAGGTTATCTCTGAACGTACATGGTGTTCCAGTAGGTCTGGGGTAGTAACATATGGAAAATGCTTTGCTGGCTGTAACACTGTTAAGAAAACTAAAAATGTCTCGTGCGTAGTCCGTTCTGCCAAGCAGAGCACCAACATCACCTCATGCATCATTTCATCTCGGAGTTGTACCGGACTTCGTTCTGCAGTGCGTCATCACTTTAGAGGTGAATTAGTGAGTTGAGTCTCGGAAACTAACAGCATTATGCGTATGGCCTGTGACTGACTGACATTGTCACCTTTCCATGATTCCAGCCACACACACACATACCACCATTTTACGGCCCTTTTTGCCCGGGTAAGCCGGTGCCAGAAGAAGTCTTCTGGACCTTATGGTGCAAGGGTAGATAAACCGAGGCAGACACACCGACCATCCGGCTGGCCGCCACTCCATCCGGACTAATAAGCGCCCACCCTATCATTCCCCCATCTTTACACCAGATGTCCTTCCTGCTGCAGCCCTCCAACTTTACTATGGCTTGGGACAGGCACCAAATATGCTGGCTTGCATACCCAGTGGCGTAGTTCCATGATTCCAACAAGATTGTCGATAATTTGTTGACATGGATGTGAACTTAGTGGAAATTGCATGCCTACATGCAGCCCTGCTGATATTTAACTCACTTTTCAATGCCATATTGGTTCCGATTTACACTTCCTGTAATGTCACTGCACAGTGACAGTTAGATTGGTTAATTCTACTGGTTTGTAATTTTTCAGCTGGCAAGTGCTGTGCAGACTGTCACTCGGGTCCTGAAAAAATCTGAAAAATGTTTGTGAAACCTTTTGGGAATGTAGGTTTAAGAATTTGATGCAATTGAATTATTCAGTTCATTTGGCTGGCTAAGAATAGACGTGTCCTAACTTTTCATTGTCCCTTGCATGAGTTTAATCCTGCCATAAATTTTGTGCACATTTCCACTATTACATAAGTGGTTATGTTTGTGATGGCTGTGTGGTTTTGGTTGTCGGCCTGCTGTTCAGGAGGTTGCAGGTTCAACCCTCCACCATATCACTTTACCATAATGACCCTGGGCAAGTCATTCACACATATGCCTTTGCCACCAAGCAAGGGGCAGTGATGCTGTGTGGCTGGGAAGATTAGCACAGGTCTCACAGAAAGAAATGTCGGCTTATTGCTAGGGTTGTTTAGCGTCAGCTGTAGGTTGGCTACCAAGGACTGGGGCCCAGCTCTTCTTAATGAGACGTGGCAATTACCTTTGATGTAATGGCTTAGAACTGGCTTATGAAGGATCAGGGACTTACTTTGTCATAGTGTGAAGTGAAGTGGTGCTTATCGCAGAATATGATGGTTCGGTTTTTTTACATTTTACTCGTTTGTCCATCTGAAAAAATGCAGGTTTGTGCCATTCCACTCTATAACCATTCTGTGGGAAGATGTTGCATGCATGCAGATTCATTAATGTCCTGTGGTTACAAAATTTTTCAGTAGTCCCAGGAGCAGTGTTATTCTCAGCATGACCTGCACTGAGTTGGTGAACACAGCCCAGCCAGTAACAGCCAGTTTGTCACATTCTCCATACACCTTGGTGTCTTGCTGATAAAGTGGGAAATGTTATACTGGGTGTAACGCTGCTAAGACTCGGTTTCAAAATATGGCACTAGCTGGCATCTCGCACGATCCGTCTGGCAAGCAAAGCTACGTCATTGGTCGACGGCCAGTGTCCACCGAATGTCGTCTCGTTTCTGTCGAAGAACAGTCAGCAAAGTGGTTTCACTCTTGTGGGTTGGTATTTTGTGAAGTCTGGATAAATGCAGTGCAGTCACACACAGCACACCTGGGCTTTAATTTCCTTCCGTTGCATTTCGCATTTCACATCAGCTTTTCCTGCCCTGTTGAGCACTTACAATTGATGCACAATGAAGATGACGACGATAATGAGGGAAACACTTCACAGAATGACCTGTGATTAGACTTGTGGTATTTGTGGGAAAACATTTAGTCCATACAAACATGCCCTACGTTGCCACTCGGGTTCCACACTGGGTTACGTCTGCTTCATTTTGCAGTATTTCCTGTAGCATTGCTGTCATAATAAACGGATAGCTGCCATTTGCATTATAATATTATCTGCTGCCCCACCTTGATGTCACAGAGCCTTGGATTTGTGCACATCAGAATCGCAAAAATTAGGATTATCTGGTTTTTGAAGATTTATATGAACCCTGAATTTTCCTTCTTTGTTGCCAGCTCCTCATCTGCCATTGCAAGCACATCCCTGTGCCACGTCATCGACACATTTTGCCACATTAGTTATTAAGCCGGTCCATGAGGCAAGAGTGTTTTATCTGATTTAGTCCCATTTGCTAAAGTGGCATTGAGTTGTCGTACAGAATACCATATTAATGATGATACCAGCATCCAGCATTATTGCGTAGTTCTTGTATGCATTGGACCCCGTGGTGCATACATGTAGACTGAACCATGGTGCGTGCTTCCCCAACCCACGATAGTTATCTGTAACAGCTCTAGCATGAACTACACTGTTTTCTTGAATAAATTTAGGGGACAGTATACATACAACAGCTTACCACATTCCGATTAGCAGGAGTGATTTTTTTGTGCACCTGTGCATTACCTAAATAATTTCATGAGGAATTTTCCAACACACTTTCTGATATACCTACTTATGGTCTGGATGGTCTCTAGCAGGGAGGTGAGTGCCTGTGCAGAAGTATGGCACCCCCTTTATTCACATTCTGTGCAGAGTCTGTGAGCCAGTAATGTGTGAGAAGTTCTTTTATGTTTTAGTTGATTCCCACAGCACTTCTGTAATGTGAAAGATAATGCCCGATGTTCCGAAGTATCTGGAATAGTAACATGGTCAATGTTTTACTGGGTTTATCACTGTGAACAACTAGTTTCAAAATATGCCTAGCTGGCATCATGCATGGTCCGTGCATCCTGACAGGCAGCAAGCCGTCAACGTGGGTCGCAGTCTGCTGCAAAGCCTCGAAGAACAGTCGGTAACAGTCGACAAAGCATCGTCGCTGTAGTGGAGGTGAACGTATTGAGTCTGGGTAAATGAATAAAGTGTGGACATGCATCGCCTGTCTGGGATTTCAGTTTGCTGTGGCCTACCTACCCTCCACTGCCAATTCAATAGTGTTGTTGATAGTCACTGGTGGCATTTCATGCAGAAATGAACCCTTCTCTGTTGCACACACATTTAACCTTCCTACGAGCCTTTGCCAATGCTGCAGAATGACGGTGACAAAGAGAGACATTTTGTCAATTGACAGTTAAAGAGACACTCCGGCGCAGATTAAGCCATATGTTTTTGTGCTTGTTTTAAACTACATATATTTGGAATAATTTTGCAATGAAAATGATCCTGATAAACGCTGCCGTAATTTAGATATTAAGGGCCGAAATACGGTTTTTACTCGTAGTTTTGGTCATATCAGCTCGGAATTTCCGTGACATTATTGTGTATTTTCCAGTCTAAAAATAGCACATACGTGAAAGCAACACATCACCAGTTACTGTATTAAATTTTGAAAGCACTGAGTTTCTCTTCCCAAACAGCAAGGCGTTCGGAAGTTTGCGGAAATCTGTACAGACTATCGTAATCTGCCGGCGTTCGCCAACAAATACAGCAGTAAGCTGGCATTTTGATGGCAGAATACCGTTAGAAGCCTTATTATGTCGTCTGCCCAAGTCATTTGTGTTCAGCAGATGTCGCCACCGACACTGTTTGTTTACCAACGATCTAGTAACCTAGTAAATGTTGAATGATTTACTCTGGCGATGCATACAGCAGATGTGTCTTTTCGGGAAATCGCGTGAAGTAATATATTTGATTAGTTAGTTGCGTATGTATGGAGTAATATATATAATTGCTAACAACCTAACGTAATGCATAAGTCGAGAGTACTCGAGCCCTTTTAGATGTAATATTCATTTTCAGTGCAGACAGCCAAGACGCATGTAAGTACGGTAGTATAAATTATATCAACTTAATCCAACATTACATTATACTAAACATTCATTAAACACTTCTTACGCATCATAATGGACGCTTGTGTTGGTTCAGCGTCAGCTTCAGCCGCGCTCGATAGATGGCATAACTATTGTTTACATGGAGATCGGTGAAATAGGCAGCATGGAATTTCTGCTGAAGCTTGTAATACTGCAATAGTAAAACATCTTAGTAGATTTTTTGGATGCAACCATGTAACTTAATATGAGCAGATTTGAGAACTTTATGTCGCGTATATCCACACCTGCGTTAAAGGGAATGTTGAAATGTGATTCATAAACGTGGTGCATCGCTATTAATAACTGGATCAAATTCCCAACTTTCTACCAGAGCATGGATCAGATTTCCCAGCGTCATGCTAAAAAATTGGGCCCTGCTCCCTTAAATGTAATTGGGGTGCAACTGGTGACACATGAGTCAGTTTGAAATATATTTTGCAGTAAAATGAGAAATAACTATGGCTTAATCTGCGCCGGAGTGTCCCTTTAATTACATGCGGTATTCATGGGGAAATGTTTACCATTCCTACAGATATGCACTGTTGCCATGCACACTTGGTTACATCCATTTGATTTCACAGTTTTGACTTATGCAGTAATAACATTTGTCATTGCTCTCATGATAAATTAATAGCTGCAAGGCATAGGTCTGCTGTCCTGGTTGACTTCACATTCATTTGTGCAGAGGCTTGGGGTTTGTGGCCACCAAAGCAGCGAAAAATAGGAAAACACTATGAACATGCCACCCCTACACACTGTGGGTATATGGTAAGGTAAGGTGTACCATTACTTCCTAAAGGTTGCTGAGCACTGAATTCTGCATTCTTTGTTGCCAAGGCAGGACTGCTATCTCCGGGACATGCCCATGTCACATTATTGACTCTTTTTTCCCTCAGTACTTGCCGACTTACATTGACGGCAAGCCTGTCCATGGGGCTAGAGTGTATCCGATATGCTCCCATTTCCTGAAGTGGTATTGGGTTGTGGTGATAATGCTATATTAGTACTGTTGCCACATGTAGTTTGGGATCTGCACTGATAATTACCACTACGTGAGCAATTGATAATATAGTAACTGTAGAATTTCAAGACGGTTTTTATGTAACTACCCATGTTCTTGTTATCAAAAAGTTTTTTTGCAGTTTCCCATAATCTAAGTAATTTCCAGAGCATTTTCCCCATAGACTGTTGACGTACCTTCTTATAGGGTCATAGGCCTGTGAGAGGGAGTGGGCTCCTGATGCATTGCAGGAATATGTTATCCGTTATTTGCATTTTGTGCAGAGTATCTCTGGTAGAAATTTATGGCTAATAATTGACCTTTTTTGTTTGATTCCATACCACTTAACTAATCTGGAACAAATTGCCCGAAGTTCTGAGGTAGAAGGAATAGTAACATGGTTGATGTTTTTACTGGGTCTATCGCTGTGAAGAACTAGTTTCAAAATACGCCTAGTTGGCATCTTGCACAGTCCGTTCGTCCTGGCAGGCAACAAGCCATCAACAGTGATCAATCTACTGGAACGCCTGGAAGAACAGTCGGCAAAGCATCGTCGCTGTAGTGGAGGTGAACCTACTGAGTCTGGGTAAATGAATAAAGTGTGGACACAAACTGCCTGTCTGGGATTTCAGTTTGCTGTGGCCTGCCTACCCTCCACTGCCAATTCAATAGTGTTGTTGATAGTCACTGGTGGCATTTCATTCATGCAGAAATGAACCCTTCTCTGTCTGTTGCACACACATTTAACCTTCCTGTGAGTTGCTGACCTTTTGAGCATTTGCTAATGCTGCGGAATGACAGTGATGAAGGGAAACACTGCGTGAATTGATATGTGATTACACACGGTATTCCTGGGGAAATGTTTACCATTCCTACAGATATGCACTGTTGCCATGCACACTTGGTTACGTCCATTTCATTTCACAGTATTGACTTACGCAGTAATAACATATGTCATTGCTCTCGTGATAAATCAATAGCTGCAAGGAATATGTCTGCTTTCCTGGTTGATTTTACATTCATTTGTGCAGAGGTTGGGGTTTGTGGCCACCGAAGCAGCGAAAATTAGGAAAACACTGAACATGCCACCCTTACACACTGTGGGAATATGGTGTAAGGTGTACCATTACTTCCTAAAGGTTGCTGAACACTGAATTCTGCATTCTTTGTGGCCAAGGCATGGACTGCTATCACAGGGACATGTCTGTGTCACATTATTGACTCTTTTCCCCTCAGTACTTGCCAACTTACATTGACGGCAAGCCTGTCCATGGGGCAAGAGTGTATCCGATTTGCTCCCATTGCCTGAAGTGGAATTGGGTTGTCATGGTAATGCTGTATTAGTACTGTTGCCACATGTAGTTATTGAGATAACTGATCTGGCTCCTGCTGCATGTTCTCCAGATCAACAAGCAGTTAGTACATATTTACATACTCCCACTGATAATCGCCACTACATGAGCATATACTTTTACTGTAGAAATTTCACGATGGATTACGTATACACTGTCCCATATTACCATTAGCAAAAACTTCTGAGCATTTTCCCCACACTATTGATATACCTTCTTTGGAATCATATGCTGCATTCTGTTGGGCTCGTGAACTCGTATTTACCAGAAATAAATTAATCGTGTTTACGACTTCATGAGAACTGTCCCATTATGTTGTGTTCTCGTGAATAATGGCAGAAAGGAAAGTAGGCGTGGTTCTCAAGTCGATTGTTTTTTCTTTATATGTGTATATTCCTTTATTTTTACGAATCATGTTTCTGCATATTTTGCGTTTCAAAAATGAGACAAATACACCTTTTGATCTAATAAAAACACCTCCATTTGCACCAAGTGCAAAACTCTGCATGTGGATGCCGCCGTTTTTATCTCGTAACTAGTGCAGGTGCATAATTCTCCTCCAGTTCACGACTGGTGATTACGAGATCTCGAGTTCACGAGAATGGTTTGGGATGGGTCTACATGTCTTGTTTACAGTAAACATCGGTTCACGAGCCCAGTAGAATGCAGCAATAGGCCTGTGTCGGAAGTGAGCACCCCTACACACTGCAGGAATATATTATCCCTTACTTATTTAATCACATTCTGTATGGGAAATGGCAAATTCTTCCAGATTAGCCAAGTGCTAAAGAATCAGTGAAAGCTCAAAGTTTCCAAGTTATCAGGAGCAGTAACATGGTTAGTTTGTTTACTGGGTTTATCGCTGTGAAGAACTAGTTTCAAAATACGCCTAACTGGCATTGTACACGGTCCGTGCGTCCTGACAGGCAACAAGCCATCAACATGGGTCACAGTCTACTGGAACGTCTGGAAGAACAGCCGGCAAAGCATCGTCGCCGTAGTGGAGGTGGACGTACTGAGTCTGGGTAAACGACCAATGCTGTCGCACGTTCCTGTTTGCCTGGATCTTGCTTCTCTGGAGTCACTAAAAAGTGATTGTTCACATCCCATTTTACTGGCTGAGATGTTCTAAGCATTTTCACTGCCGGTTAATGGTTATTCCCAGTACCCTGCACCCTCTGCCCCTCCCTGCCCAATATAAATGAAAAATAATGAAAGATAATCATACTGTTAGCCTTCGTAGATTCGTAGATAATTAACACTACTTGAGCAATTGATGATATATTTGGGGGTTGACGTTGTTATTAATTGCTTACGTCTGGTCTCTCCCACATACACCATTGTTAAGAGATTCAATGTATATATGTTAATTGATTCACATGGCCTTACCTTCCCATTTGCTTCAAACACAATCAAAATACTTGCTTTTTTGCATAGCCTATAAATGCGTACCATGGCTGCCCATGCAGCGACTGCCAATGCATACGATTCAGTTGTGGTGGCTTACTATAACAATTATAATCCAACGTTTATGGTGCTGTCATCGTGACCAAAGCCATTGCAAGAGTTTAGCCGGTTCATTTGATAAATGCAGACTGAATGCTGGGGTCTCCGCCAACCCCCAGACCAAACCAACCAACTTGGGCTGTGAGTCCACGGATATAAATGGCTGATACCATCCACATCCACCATCGCCGTTTATTATTATTATTCAGCCCGAAAGCTGATACTGATTTTACCGTCCTACAGAGGGCGGTAGGCTGAGTCGACCTAGTCACTGCAGGAAGACAGCCCGTGCCCAAGGCTGTACATCGCAGTGGCTGTCGTGATAAACACAACTGCCCGCGGCCTCTCACACCGGGGTCAGTCATGCCGCCACTAAACCACTGCGACCTGCAGAGGCACGTGGGTGTGAACAACTTGCCTAAGGTTGTTACTCGACAATGCTGTGGCCGAGAATTGAACTCGCATGCAGCGAGTTGCAAGTCCAACGCTCTGACCATTAAGCTACCGAGCCACCCGTACAAGCGTTTATTGTCGTCGTTGTTATGACATCCTGTGGGTTTTGAGGTGGTGATTGGTTTGCTGGGCAGTGGGTTTGATGCACTGATATACCACATTACAGTGGTACGAGATGTAGTTAGTGTGAGATGGAACAGTGTTGTTGTTCCCATTTAAACTGAAGTCATTGGTCCGCAGAGATGATAGAAGTTACAAGTACAGGTAGCGATACTCATTTGACAAAAATAACTGTGCACTGTCTGTGCCAGAAACTACGTGCGTTGAGTGTGGTATACATAGGGTGAAGTGACGTCACATATCTGTGGTCGCAATGCGATCGCCATTTTGTAGGTCAACACGTCGTACTGTGTGTAGTTAAATGGTGAAGATTTGTCGCATTATTCAAATAAAATTGAATCATTTGGTTTAAGAAAATGTCTGTATTATCACTATCTTATTGAGAAAGTGACATCTACTGACGTCAGAACAACAAACATTTCGCAGTGCTTGCCCCACAAAATGGCGGAAAACAGCTGATATGAAGAAATTATGTCACTGTCACCCTATGTATATTCATGCCGTCCATACAAACTGTGATGTTTGACAATACAGTGATGGATCCTGCTTGTTCACTTGAATCATGTTGCATTTATTGACAAGTATAATGTCCTTACATCCCAGCGTGCTTGCTGTTTGGAAACAGCTGATACATGTTGCATGTATGAGCAGTGAAAAACAGTTGACATTGTGTTTGCAGTTGTAGACTTCTGCTGTTACAGTCCAGATTTCCTCAATGAACGCATTGAATGCTGCACGTACAAAGAAAAAGTCCTGGCGTTTCTTTGCGTTTTTCAGCTAATTTTAACAAAGTGATGTTTTGCATGTTGTAGATATCGCAGAAGCTGGAAAGGTCGTGGCAGCACAGGTGATTCGGCAGGAATCCCATCCCTGATGAGTGTTGGAGTTGATCCGACCTTTAACTCAGTGGCCCGCGCCCAGGCGATTGCTCACCAGATAGCACGCATGGCAGTGGCCGGCAGTCCAGCGGCTGTACCAAAACCACCACTGCTGAGAGGTGGCCCGCCATTTCCAGGACCAAGGGGAATGATGCGAGGGCCGAGGCCAATGCGGGGTGGACCCATGGGCAGCTTTCCTGGTGGTCGTGGTGGATTTTTCGGAGACGGGCCACCCCACGATGAGATGATGGGATGGCGAGGTGGACGCGGTGGGGGATTTGGCCGAGGTGGATTCGGCCGAGGTCGTGGGGATTTCCATGGCGATGATGGGGGATTTGGTGGACGTGGTGGAAGATTTGGAGACGGATTCAACAAAAGACCACGAAGTCCGCCCAGAGGAGGTGGAGGATTCAGAGTGAGTCAAAACTACTATGATGTTTCATGTACTATATCATATTGGGTGATGGCTCTGCTGAGCTGGTTTGGAGACGGGAATTGGAAGTTTGTCTTTGGCTATTCCAGTTAATTATTTTGCCTTCAGTGCATTGTCCAGAAAAGCATCCAGCCTGTGAAAAATTGAGTGATGAGGTGCTGGCATGGTTTTCTGTCTGGCATGAGGTGCTAATGATTTGCACGTGGTCCAGCTGATGTCAGTACCACCACGTCATCTCTTGCTTCATTAAAAAAATCTAGATGGTTTAACCATTCTGGTGATGGCTTACCCAGATTGTTCTGGTGAAGAGGCCGTTAAATGGGTGTCATATTCCAGTTAATTATTCAGAGAATTCATGATTGGTTATGACCACCCTGCATAGCAGATGCGGACATTGTTTTTGCCCTGTGGTTTCTTCTTCTATTTTCTTTTTTTTCTTTCCTCGCCTAACCTCAGCCGTCACAGATTGTATGTATGCCATAATTCTACACATGGTGTGGCCTTAGTGCGAATTTAGAATGCATGTCTGAAATGTGCTGCACACGGCTCGCTGGAAATACGGGATGCAAAAATAACGCAAAAAAGTCACCATCTGTGCACCATCGCACAACTTTCTCGGGCTGTATCTTCGCAACTAAGGCACATATCAACAATCGGATAGAACTTGTTAAACAGCAATATCTCCTCCACATGTCCTCATAATGTGGTGAACTTACGGCCCACTAGCGGCTGAGATCGGTTCAGGAGTTTGGGGCTCCCCAGCTAATGTCAACGGGTTTCGCATCTTGGCAGTGTAACTGCGCCTCACTCTAGTAGTGGGCGTCAGCCAAACTTTGCGGCGTTGAACAGAGGGCGTCGCCTATATTCGACAGGGCGGCCATCACGTTGGGCATTGGCCCACATTCTAGTTTGAGTTTGTTTTGCATTTGTGTGAATGCTGTTGCTAAATTTTATGAAATTAATGGCCTGCTGAGGATGAGAATTTGGCACAGCATGAACAGTGGTAACACTTTGTTCATTTCGATGCCATTTGAGTAGGGATGTACCGGATTGTAAATTTTACTATCCGACCGGAACCGGATGGTACCGGATAGTGAATGTGCTATCCGGCCGGAACCGGAACCGGATAGTACGAAAGTTGCTAGTCAGGCTCAGTAGTAGTTGTTACCAGTTACCAATTTGCCGGATCG
>Ga0209259_1000520_pt1 | contig 11646 bp, 17 predicted proteins | sample WorMetGr2BELIZE1_FD_187417 | JGI IMG/M metagenome (GOLD analysis project Ga0209259, IMG submission 187417) | Marine gutless worms symbiont microbial communities from Max Planck institute for Marine Microbiology, Germany - Inanidrilus... ...
CTTTAGTAATAACGAAAGATAATAAAACTGTTCTTATAACTGGCACAGAAGAATTCGTTATACCAGACGATTTCTCTTTAGAATCTTGGGATGAACTGAAAAAATGTGTTATGGAAAAGCCAAAATACAATCACAGATATATCTAACTCGTGGAATGTCACAAAAAAGAGAGATAAAATACGAAAATTAAATACCTAATAACAAAAGACGTTGAAAACAACGACACAAAATACGCCAAAAACGTGCTGATGATGCTAATTCTTTTGAAAATAGTAAAAAATTCTGATACAGAATCTGCTATAGAATGTTTAAAAAAGTTTAGTTATTTTTAACTAAACATTACGAGTACGACTTTGTTCTTCAAATCTCTTTCAACCCACTTCCGTTCAGTTTCCTAGCCATTTGTTGGATATCAATAGCATTACCATCAGTGTATTTCTTCACGATGTTTTCTACTCTTTTCGACGGATTTAAGACTTTGTCCACAAGCTTCTTACCTGCCTCTATCGTAACCGACTTCCCGGCATCCAAAGATGCCTTAGCCACCTTCTTTGCAGCAGACGATGCAAGTGCCTTAGCTCCTTGACTAATAAATGTTTTAACTATAAATTTTAAGATAGAATCCAGTATTCCGCTACCGCCAAATGCGCACTGTTTGCTAAGTCTTCGATTATTTATACGTAACATTTTTATATACGTGAGACAATTTTATAAAGTGGTTTATCATGACCTTTTGCCTCAGGAGCTCGTCGCAAATGCTGACAAGTTAGTTCCGCAGCTCAGTATTCCCAGCAGCTTTGCTGGCTAATAGCAATTCTGGTCTGTCTGCCAGTGCATCAGGTGCACTAGGAATGACCACAGTTTTCAACCCTCTACCTATTGTTCCATATAAATCCTCCCATATAGGTTTGATTACTACTTTGTACTTATATCCTTTGCTAGACTTTGGTTTGTTACTTGCTGGATTATTACCGTGTTTCATTGCACTAGTCTGTTTCAGAATTTCAGCGTATTCCGCTCTATCATCATCTGTGTATATATTCCTGTCTGGCTCTTTCATAATCAGAAGCTCCCAAACTCCTGGCGTACCAAGATATTCTGTGCCTTTCGCTGTGATTTTATTGTCGTGAATTTCAACAGGGCTGTCACCGATGTAAAGTGTTCCGACCTTGTCATAAATGTCAAACGTTTTGTCAACTTCCTGCTGGCTGGCAAACTGTCTAGTGTATTGCTCTGCAACTGAACCGATGAACAAACCGCTAATTTCGAGAACTTCGCTTTCTTCTGGAGGTGCTGCGATTGCTTGAAGTTGAGGAAACGTTATTGATGGCAGCTTTTCTTTTATAGGTCTTAGTTCACTTAGTAAACTTTCCTTTACGTCCCGTTGAGCCTCTGTAATCGGATTAAACAGCTTTGACAATTCTCGATGGATATCTATGTCACCTAACCTCTCCGACAAGTAACTGTCTTGAATGTTCTTCTTTGTCTTAATTAACTCCTCCACAATGAAGTCTCTTTTCTTTGGATCGCTTATTTTTAAGAACGACATATTTTTTCTCTATATACAACTAATTTTATGCAATTCTGATGTTGTTTCAAATACAGCTTTTAACACCGCTTTGACTCTTTTTCAGTGCTATTTTCTGTAACAACGATTCGTCTTTAGGTGTTTGCGTTGTACGCAGTTTTGCTTTTGTTTCTTGAAAGGTATCAAGTTCTGACAAAATTGAGACTGAATTCTTCATCGGATATTTCATCGTCATTTAGTGCTTTCGAAATTATGCCGCTGATTTTTTTGTAGCACGTCTAGACTAAGAACACTGATTTTTTCATGCTTCGTAACTTTGTGTTTTAGTTTCTTTTTTAACTTGTCTACTTAGCATGAACAGCATTCCTGCAGCCATTGTTATCGTTTCAATTGTAATGACTACTGGCTCTGCAATAATTGTAGCTAAAAGACCAATGCCTAAGATGCTTAACCCCACAATCGAAGAGGCTAAAATGTAATCGATTGTATCTACCGCTTTCACCCCTTTCTTGCATTTTTTCGCCTAACTGTGTTCGCTTTTGTTTTTCTGCTTCCACCTGCTGCTGTATTTCGCTTATCTTCTGGAGACGATACTGGTTTCCTGTATTTTGCATTTTTAGTTTACAGTTTTATAATATTTAAATTCTAAAGTATCATACCTGAAATTGGAATGTTCTTGAAAGGATTTTGCGGACCAAACAACAGACCTTTTCCGTCATAAATTTTTCCTTCTTACCTCAAGTATAATCTGCTTCCTAGTTTCTTAAACGATTCTCCGTCTGCCGGTTCTTACAGAACTCGTTTCCCATATGTTTCAACCTCGCACACGCAACCACCCTTTTTGATGTATAGTCCTTCGCCCAAAAGCTTCTGAACTCCTGTGCTAGCCAGACTGGACAACGCCCCAACGCCTAATGCAGGTAAAACTGTTTTAGCAATCAACGGAATGGCTCGAGAAGCTAAGCCTTCCAATAGTGAAAGAAAGCCCGCTTCAATTTTCATGTTACGTGCTACTTGTGTCTTTGACATTTTTGTAATTACACGCATTCCAGTTTCGTGAGCTATCTTATGTCTACTGAGCTGTGACTGTGTAACACCTATGACGTCGTTTCCGACCAGATCGGCATGAGAAAGATGAAGAGACAAATGATCACCTGCGGCTAACGCTTTTTTAAGTTGTGCATTTTGTTTGTGTGATATATTTACGCTTACTTTTGTGTACATTTTTTATACGCAGAGTAAATTTTTATTTAAATTTCTCGCACATGAAACCTAATTGATACGTTCTCTCCCCGCAGATTAAGCAGCTTGCCGTTCTGATCAGTAAGGCTGGTTTGCATGCTGTAAATTGCGTCTAAGGTTACTTGGAGATGGACCAGGTTAGCAGGCGTTTCAATGATTTTATAGCCTCGAGAAACACCCGGGAAGAATGAATAGCTCGTTGGATATCTCTGACCGTTTACATAGCTACCAGAAATTATATCAATGTTTACGATAATGATGTTCACGCTGAGTATATTCACATGATTTGATAATCGGTCGTATATAGGTCGTTATTAAATCCTAAAACACTGTCACACGGCCAGGTAATTTATGATTTTTTGATGTATGGGCTTAGCAGATAAGAAACAGACTAATCAACGTTTCAAGTTTTCTTTTAAAATACACATACACAAAATAAAAGGCTTAATTACCATGCAAAACCAAAATATTCGGCCGATACCAAACGACGACGAGTGGCCACTAGCGACAGTCTTTGACGTCACGGCAAAATTAGCACTTCATCTTCTTTACAGTTTGGACTTAAGGCTAAACATTCCATTAGTATGTGTACAATGATATTAAAAGAAGTCATTGCGTATTACACGACACATGGTGGCTCTCTGTATTACACTATGCTAGATGCCACGAAAGCCTTCGATCGTGTGGAATACTGTAAGTTGTTTAATGGTTTGCTTCGCCGGGATATTACAGGAGTGTATATTCGTCTGCTTTTGAATATGTACACGAACCATGTGAGTCGTGTGTCATGGAACGGCATTTGTTCTCGTCATTTTGTTGTTGGCAATGGTGTCAAGCAGGGTGGAGTAATTAGTTCCATCCTGTTTTGCATTTATATTGACAGTCTTCTCTGTGCTCTGCAGAACTCTGGAGTTGGCTGCTATATTGGTCATATGTTCCTCGGGGCTCTGGCCTACGCTGATGACATTGTGTTGCTTGCCCCTACTCCCAGTGCTATGCGAACAATGCTAACTCTTTGTGATAATTTTGCTGATGACTTGCACATTGTTTTCAATGCAAATAAATCTAAATGCATTCACATAGGGCCTGAGCTCAAACTGCCATATGGTTCGCCGGAGTTTTTTATTGGATATATGGCTATTGAATTTGTGGATAAATGGCCACATTTGGGGCACATTATTTAGGCTACACGAGATGACAAAGCTGACATTATGAGTAAATGGAACACCTTATGTCAGCATATTAATAACGTTTTATGCTTCTTCGCAAGTCGCGATCCGATTACCAAATTGAAGCTTATGAAAGCTTATTGCAATAGTTTCTATGGTTCTGTTCTGTGGGATCTGGCTAATGCTTCCATACGTGACGTTTGCATAGTCTGGCGTAAAAGGTTGAGACGTATTTGGGACCTGCCGCATAACACACATAGTAATTCGCTTCCATTACTCTGCGATACATTGCCGCTTATGGACGAGCTCAGCTGTCGTTGCGCAACATATATTACGAACGTTCTTGATAGCGATAACGATGCAGTCAGCTTTGCTGCACGACATGGTGTCTATTTCAGTCGTATATTGCCGCCGATTGGTCGTAGTGCTCTTCTGTTGCCTCAGATATGGTGTTCAGTTACAAAACATTGCATCTATTAAGAAACTTGTTGTTCGTGGATATGTTCGGTATGCTCAGTCTCCTGACGTTATTCATACTGCACGCTGTTTACTAGAGCTGCTAGATGTTAAACACGGATACTCTTCTCTGAGTCTGTTCTCACATGATGAGCTTGTGTATGCTATTTCTTATTTGTCTACTGTATAGTTGTGTGTAGTATTTTATGTACTTTATGTACGATCTTAATAATAAATAATAAATAAATAATGTCGACATCTTCATCTCACGGCGCCAAACATCACATTTCAACACAGATGAATGTTCTCAGACGACAAACTCACAGCACGTCCACAACCTCAGCAACTGAACCACATCTCTTGGACGGCGTTAATACCCACTGTACACACCAAAACGATAATTACAGGCAATGTATAAGCCTGTAGGCCTATCACCAATAATTACAGTTGCACAAATCGATAAACTCCATAAACAAAAATTATAGTATAGGCCTGTAGGCCTATCACCAATAATTGCAATTATACAAATCAATAAACTTGATAAGCAAAATCACTAAACATAGACCATATCTCATTATAATGAATGTAGGCCTATCACCACAACATGGCCTCTGTCAATTATTTAGGCCGCATCCAACTAGTCGAAATTCGTACTCAAGCGACAAATAAAACAACAGCACAGCTGCTATACTCACACAATGTTGGGGGAAAACTTAAATAACGACGTATTCATCATTGACATCTATCTCTGATGCCTCCACTCTAAGCACTTAACTTCGACATCTGATATCTCACAAAATCCACAACGAGTGACCGTCGTCACTGATAACTTTATAACTTTGTTCTGCGGACTCGTTTACGCCGATCTTTTATTCACTCTCCAGTCAACCATCAGCTGATCGTCACGCGACTGACCTGCACGTGACCAACAGCTGGCCCAAAGCACCCACCTAGACTGTTTATGACGCGTCCGGCTATGTTAAAGACGCCTGTACACTCAATCCTAAAACCGCGTCTACACTAACAACGTTAGTTACACACTAGGATTGTTACAAACACTGCTGATTGAATCTGGTGGGCGAAAGTCTACCCGGTGCCCATTTTTCAGAATGAGTATTGCCTTTAAAGTGTTCCTATTTGCCGATATCGTTATTTGGTTAGAGTATCCGTTTTGAGTTATTTTTTTGCTGAATAACCTTATTGATATATTCGATGTCCTAACTTCCTTCCGGTACGAAAATAACAAACCACGTCTGTCCTTCATCCGGTGAATACATGAAACGGCAGTTTTCTTCAGTAGTATTCGGAAAAGAATAATGCGTCTCCAAGTTAACCAACGCTATTTCGTATCGTTTGTTTTTCATTAGCTGGATGCGAGGATTAAACTGTGCAGTAAACCTACGATCTGAAATGACTCTTTCGGTTCGGTATTAAGCGCAGTTTTTTTGAAAGTTCACGTTCCATTTTTTATACATTGAAACATAATTTTGGCTTGGTTTTGGTATATAGAAATCGTCTAATCCTCTTCTATACTTTCCGCCATTCTTTTTACTGCTGAGATCAACTACAACAAAATTGTGCGGTTTTTCCCAGACAGTTTTACAAAAGTTTCTAAATTCTTCTTTAGGCATATCACAACTAACATGGTCGTTGTAGATGTGATTAATATTTTTCAGATCTTGTCTGAACAGGCAAATAAAGTTTGCGTTTTCTCGTATAGTTTGATGCGGAAGTCTAAAATAGTTCTGCGCCAAATAAAAACAATCCATGTTGCTCTATGGGCTTCTGGCGTAATAAGATTCGCACTTGTTTTGTCTTTAAAGTAACAAGTCGCCGAAAACCATCAAATTCTTGTTGTCCGAGCTCAGTTCCTTTGTATCAAGTACGTCTCTAGCCGACTCGTAAAATTTACATTCTATATCGGACTTGCCGGTTTGTTTTTCACCATTTCTTCCAGTAGTTGGATAGGAGACAAGCTTCGTTGCATTATTTCGTCCTCGTGGTCAAACAGTCGTATAATTGCTTCTTACGGTAGCTGTTCTTCGAGTGTTTTCTTAAGGATACGATACTCTGGCTGAAACAGACTTTTACCGAAGACCATTAGATTATCGTAATCCAACCACCCCGGTCTCAGTAAGAAATACAAGAGCAGCGTTGTTTTTACACAATTACTTTCTCCAACGATTAAACTTCGAATGCTTCTGGGAAACAGCAAATTGTTGAACCTCTTCGATTGAGTTTCGATCCACGCTAAAGCTTTAATGTCCATACTTTTTAATATGTCATTTATATACAAATGTATTGCGTAAAGTGTAAAAAAACACACGGAAACTGCTGATGTACAACTGTTTACGGCAAGAAATAGCCGGTTAATTTAAAGAGGTATTTGCAGTGTTTGTGGAAAAAGGAAGACTCAATTCGTTAAGGCTGGAACCGGTCTTTTTAACACAGCCGTCAGTAACTTACCATTTGAACTACACTTGCCAGGTCATAATTTTACCGGTCCGGGGACGCGGTTAGATAAAAGACTGAATCCTATCTTAACGACAAGAGAATGGAGTAAACCGATTAACAGAGTTGACACTACCGCATATCATCATGATTTATGCTATGCAAAACATCAAGACAGGAAAACCAGAAACTAACTGTGCGATAAAGAAATGCTGAGCGAGTTAGGCGACATTGCCATTCCGACTCTCAGAGAAAGACTGAACAGAGGCATAGTTAGAAACCTTATTAACGACTAAGTTAACATGGTCTTAGGATTAGAAAAAATTTTGATCGTGAGCCTGTAAAGTGTACCGACCAACTAGCAGAAGAACTTCACAAACCGGTAAGTAAAAAATTCGAAAACGTAGAGTTTACGTTAAAGGAATTGGTCAGATTTTCGCCGCAGATCTGGCCGATATGCAACCGTTTTCGAGGTATAACAATGGAGTGAAATATCTTTTAACAGTAATCGATATCTTCTCAGAATATGGGCGGATTGTACGTCTGAAGAATAAAACTGGTTTAGAAGTAGCAAGTGCACTGAAAAAGGTATTGATTGAGCGAAAAACCAGACAAACTGTGGGTTGATAAAGGCAACGAGTTTTACAGCAGTCAAGTACAGAAACTCTGGCCACTCTATAGTGCGGAAAATGCAGAAAAGTCTAGCATTATACAACGACGGAACCGAACGATGAAGGAGAAAATGTTTAAATACTTTACCGCAAATTCGACCAGAAAGTACGTTGACATTTTGGACAAACGAGTCGATCGTTACAACAACACAGTTCATTCTTCGATAGACATAACTCCGAAAGAAGCCAGTGAAAAGAATAAGGAAGTAAATGTTCGGAGAAAGCTGTACGTAATTACGCACCTCAAGAGCGTATGTCACCAAAATGTAAGGTCGGTGATAAAGTCAGAATAAACAGAAAGAAGGGAAACTTTGAGAAAGGTTATACCGCGAGATGGACTGAAGAAGTCTTCGCAGTTATAGAAGTCCGTTACACTGACCCGATAACTTACAAAATCGTAGACTATAACAACGAAGACATGAAGGGATCGTTTTACGAACAAGAGTTGCAAAAAGCTACGCACTAACTGTTTTAGAATCGAATAGATCATAAAGAAGAAAGGAAGTAAGTCGCTGGTAAAGTGGCTAGGTTATCCTGACAAATTTATCTCCTGGGGAGACAACACTGACTTGGTTGCGTTATAAAAATATTTCGTTCTTATTAAAAACTATGATTTCTGTCGACGGAATTGTATTACCCAACCGATCACTGTCAAACTTGGAAATAACTGATTCGGTTAAGAAACTACGTATACCTTCATTTCGAGGGGTGTTCGTTCGATATGCATTACCGAGAACACCTAAAAATGAGTGTGACATTTTAGCTTTAGACGATTCTTCGGGGAATGGAACTCACTGGGTTCTGTGTTACAGAAAGAACAACACAAATTTTTAATTCGACAGCTACGGCGTCCAGCCTCCGTAAGAATTGCAACGATACCTAAACAGCGCCACACTTTACACCACTGGAAAAAATTCAGCCTAAAGGAGAAGTGTTCTGTGGTCATTTGTGCTTACACGTATTAAAACAGCTATCACTAGGGCGTAAGCTGCAGGACATCGTAAACGATTTACGCTAGCAAATATTTTTTACAGTAACAAAAATGCCAGTTGATAAATTTGGAAGAAGAGATTACAAACCAACACGGACACTTGTGAACGAAACTACTGCAATGGTATCTCTTTCACAGATGAACGATATCTTCTTAAGACGAGACGGAACAAGTACTCCTGTTGGAACGATAAACATGACTGGAAATACATTTACAAATGTGAGCAGTCCAGAAAATGACCGCGATGCAGCCAACAAAGTTTACGTTGACAACAGTGCGGCAATCTGGAAAACAGTCGGTGAGATGTTGGGTCATTTAGATATGAATAATTTTCGACTAACTGGACTGCCTTCAGGCCTACCGGAAATATGCAGTGACGCCGTTAGCTGGTCGCAAGCAGTTCACTTGGTAAAAAAGACTCTGAAATAAAATGTGTGAAGAAAACCGGTGGTATGGTGGAGGGCAACTTGTTCCTGAGTGCAGCTGGAAACTATGACAGAATGTTAGGATGTACTGACCTAGAAGCTGAACGATCTTTTACTATTCCGCTAGGCACTACCGCTAACAAGATGTACTACACATTTCGCCGAGAACCCGTTGTTCTCTATACATATAATGGTTTTCTGGTGAAGACGAATAGCGTTCATGTTTGCCAACTCGGAACTGTTGATGATCCGTCAGAAATAATATTCCACAAAGATGTCAGAATGAACTCAAACCGTATAACGAATTTACCGGTGCCAACCTTGCCGCACGAAGCCGTGAATAAGTTATACGTAGATGGCACACCACGGAAAATATTTCACGGATATGTCCCAAATTTAAGGTCTCATGGTCCCGTGAAAAACGATAAATTCGGGTTTATTGTTACGGCGTCATCCTATTTCAGTGACAGTTTTCATCCGATACATGCATTTAACGGTTTATGCAGATCAGGTGCAGAAAGTGGATGGAAGACAAGCGGTGAAAATCTGAATTTTTGGATACAGATACAATGCTCAGACCTAGTTAGGTTGTGGAGGATTGCAATAAGGGGTACAGATTCAAATACACAAAGAATCTATGAATGGCGATTAGAGGGTTCAACTAACGGAGATAATTTTACGACGTTATACGAAGCACCAAATCCTACTTTCATTGGTAGCGAGGTGCGGTATTTTCCGATTGAAACCTCTGACAGTTTTAATATCTTTAGGCTCTTTTGTTGAGATGCAGAACCGAGTGAGCCCGGACTGTCGTTCGTGCAACTTTATACAGGAATACGAGTATCACGAATACGAGCCGCAGGCGAAAACAAATCTTAACAGCGCCGGTGAAATTGTTATCAGCATTGAACTACAAGATCTGTTCAGTCACCCGAGTGAAAGTTATTTAGTTTTCGAAGGTCGTCTGACGAAAAACGACAACACCGCTTACGTCAACGCTGACGCGATTGCTCTGACTAACAGCGGAATAATGTACTTGTTTAGCAACACTTCGTATCGTTTATCAAACCAAGAAATCGAGTCGGTTCATCATCCAGGACAAGCAACAACAATGCTGGGCTTGCTGAAGTATCCAGACGAATTCTCGAAGGCTCAAGGTCTTAACCAATTGTGGCAGAAAGATACAGCGACCACAGCAGTCATAGCAGACAATGAAGGATTTAAAATCAGGCAGTCATATCTCATTAAGCAGCCAACAGTTAAAGGAACGTTTTCCTTTAGAATTCCGTTGAAGCACATCTTTGGCTTTTGTGAAGATTATAGCAAAATCGTGTATGGTCTGAAACATACTTTAACACTGGTTCGTAAATCGAACGACGACGCTATCTTTCGACATAATGACGCAGGTGCTGGAAAAGTCTTGCTGGATAAGAAATTGTGGTTTGTGCCGCATGTTCTCTAGCGGACGCCGAAAAATTCCCGCTTTACAAAAACATCGAATCGAAAGTTTCGCTGCCAGTAGCGTACAGAAGGAGACAATTCGACACGATAACAGACCCCGAAGCAACGGTATTTTCATGGCGTCTTGGTGCAAAAAATTCACCCGAAAAACCGAGGTGGATTATCGTCGGATTTCAAACGGAAAAAGGAGGAGATCAAACGAAAAACCCGGCCATGTTTGACCACGTAAACCTGAAGAACATGTAAAAAAGGTAAAAGGTAAAGGCTTCCCATACTCGACACCGAGCGTTAGGCCCGGAACTGATCCAGGCGTACAGGCAGTGAGTCAGCAGGTGACCGTAAGTCATCCACCCGCTGGTAGGCTGCCATTACTTTCCGCCAGGCCTGCAGTTACATCCCCAGCCGCAGAGCATCACCGCCCTTTGGCCGATACCAAGTTATACTGCTTGGTGACAGAGGCACATAGGTGTAAACACCTTGACTAAGGTTGTTACGCAGTGTTGCCCTTAGCAGGATTTGAACCCGCGACCTACTGATCGCAAGCCCGAATGCCTTACCCGTTGCACCACCGCACCACCCGTGATGCTAAATGCAACAAGGTATCCGGCAGTAGACTACAATCTTTCGTTTGCTAATCAACAGTGTAGTAGAGCTTACGGTGATGCATCAATGTTGGGCGTAAGATACTTTGGAATGGATGAACTGATTACTCAACCCAACATATCACCGATCGACTACAAGTCGCTATATCCTCTGTTTGTTTTCGACGTAAGTAAGCAGAGCGAAAAACTAAAGACGTCTGTTGTTGACGTGCGGATTAGAGCCGTTTTCAACGCAGCAGTTCCTGCTGGCACACAAGCGTACACCGTCGTCATCTCTGACAAGCTATTAACCTTTCAGTCGGACAGCAGCAAGATGGCTGTAGTATACTGAAATTGAAGATTTGGCGGAAAGAATTTTTTTCTATTTATAAAAATGATAAAATTACCAGAGTTAAAAGCGTTGGCTAAACAGAATAATTTACACTATACTTGTCTGAACAAAGGTGAAATTATTGAGCTGCTAATAGACAACAACATCATCATCACGCCTGAAGGCCTCCTTAAATCGAAAATTGTACTAGCAGTAGAAAGACGTGAGGTGGCAAAGGTAGGTATGAATACTTAAAAGGTACAAGAAACCACCCAAAGACGGTTGAAATATTCGACAGACAAACGGGTGAAACCAGTGTTTGTACTTCCACGTATAAGGC
>Ga0209259_1000521_pt1 | contig 11645 bp, 9 predicted proteins | sample WorMetGr2BELIZE1_FD_187417 | JGI IMG/M metagenome (GOLD analysis project Ga0209259, IMG submission 187417) | Marine gutless worms symbiont microbial communities from Max Planck institute for Marine Microbiology, Germany - Inanidrilus... ...
GAACTGGCAAATAAATCCACATGCAAACTGTCTTTAATACGTGTATTATAAGAATGAACCATGTAATTTTTGGTAAAATAATTTGAGAATATAGCTGGCAACTTATCATGATGGTGAGTAAATTGTAATGCATTGGATCTGCCCTTAATAAACCCGAACTGATTTTTACTAAGGTAGTTATTTTGAAAAAAGAAATCCATAATATGATCCCTAATTATTGATTCCATCACTTTACAGATAATCCAGTATGTACCCAGAACTGTGTAAACACGCTCATTCACATCTTGTATAATTTTCAAACAATCTGGGTACAATGCATTTCAATGCGTACCCAGAATTGCTTAAACACGCTCGTTCAGTTCTTTTATATTTATTACAATCTGGGTACGGTACAGGCACACCACTAACTGACGTAGTTGCTGACTGCATGTATGTAAATTGCAGAATTGTCAGACTGTGCGCGGCTGGTACTTGCAGCCCAGCGCAGGTCAAACGTGCCAATTTTGCATAAACATATCCTTCGCATTTTACAGATTTTTCGCATGATTTTTTTTCGCAAAGCATTTCGCAAATTACCTTTCGCGCTTTCGCAGTTCATATTTCACAGATTACATTACCCTACTAGTCGCTACCCATGGCTAGCGTACAGTTTTATGAGCACCACAATAGACTTTATATGTATTACTCGGCCATAGTCAGCATTTTGATAAGTTGGATGCAGTAGGGTAAGTGGAAAATGGAAGTCCCCAACGGAGACTATGTGCATGCTCAACTCAACTCAGCAGAGAATTACGGACGCAGGTGTCTGACAGCTCTAAGTCTGTATCATTATCTACTATCATAAACTAACATATCACTTATGACTTCTTCTGATCATTTTCCAGTTCCAGCCTGATCGGCTGTAAAATCCCCGGTGCAGGACTCTGCAACTAACTGGGTGTGGCTCACTCTGCATTTGTATTTGTATCTTGTATTTTATCTGTTGCTAGACCCGCATCCTATACGCCCGCAGTTTATAAAATGCCCGTTTGTGTTATTCATAAGATCTTGCGAGGTATCGCAAATTTATGCATTGTGAACACTGATGATCGGAGGCTATTGAGATTATGTTTTTAAGCAACTCCCAGGAGTAGAAATTATTGATGCTGGGCTGCCAAACCCAACTACAACAGGTCTATTACTGTGATTTGTGACGAAACAGAGGGCCAACAATTAGTTTGAGTTAATTACTCTTGCGGTACGGAGACGATACGGTACGGTACAGTACGGAGATGGTGCAGTTAACACTGCTGAGAACTCTAGCATCTTCTTCTTCCTAATCTGAATGCGCTAGTTGCCTTCAGTGCTTTGACGCTGTTGGATGGGCGGCAGGAAGGGCATCCGGCCTGTGAAAAATATGGGGGATGGTGGAGGTGGGCACTAGTTAGTCCGGATGGAGTGGCGCCCATCTGGATGGTCAGTGTGTCTGCCTCTGTTAATCTTCCCTTGCACCATAATGTTCAGAAGTTCTCTTCTGGCACCGGCTCACCCGGGTGGTCCCAGAAAAGGGCCGTAAAACCGTTGTAGTGGTTATATAGCATGCTTTTGTAGAACACCTCAAACGTGCCAGTTGTGCTAGTAACAAGAGAAGAAATTCTTGAGGTGGCATTTGAAAGTTGAGAGAGAAAGATTAATGTTTCTAGTATTGTCAGGAACTGAGTTCAAGGTCGTAGGACTAGCATAGGCGAACACTCGATCCCAGTACATGGACAGATTGATACGGGGTAGTCCAGTTCACCACGGTCAGCCAAGCGGAGGTGCCTGCAACCAGGAATGCTAGACATGGGTTGGCAGAGTGACGACAGGTATCCTGGTGTCATGTTGGGCAGACATTTGAACACCTGGACACAGACCCTGAACCAAACCCGGTCGTCGACATGCGTTTAGTGAATCTTGCTTATCCCATACTGACGTAGCCCTCAATTGTACTTGTGAGTGTTGGAGATGATTCGGGTTGCACTACTGTAAGCATTCACAGTGTAGGAACTCTGTCATTAAACAATCCACACTATTGTCTCTCCATGAAAAGGAATGTACAAAATGTGCTCATTTAGTGCAGAAAACCAGATGTAGAATTTTTCCACGTAAGAGTATATGTAGATGAAAGATATGCTGCGTTCCATTCAAGTCGTGAAGTCATGTTCACGAGATCACGTGATCCTGGTAATCACGAGTTCACGACTTGCCAATGGAACGCATTTTAACGCAGATCGTCAATTTCGTCAGACATGACGTCATATCAACTCGAGTTCACCGATTGTGATTACGAGTTCACGAGCTCACGACATGAATGGAACGCTTTTTCACCGGTCGTGAACTCGTGAACACGAGTTCACGACTTGAAAGGAACGCAGCAATAGTTCTTTATAGTGTCATTTTGTTCATGAGTTGATCAGTTATTGTGACCATGTTTTGTATATGTGTCATTTCACTAAATGTTTGCATTCTTGTTTATTTTTATGGGCATCTTTTTTTGCATTTTGTTTGTGTTTAAAGACCATCTCAGAGAATAAGTTGAAGGCATTCAACATTGGCACGATGAATATCAAGAAAGGAGTTACGAAGAAGGAACAGGAAGATATGAAAAAGAAGGTGCGTAGGGACGTCATCTGTTAGTGTTAATTCATGAATGTCATCTATGTGTTCTTGTGAGGTCTTTGTTTGTCGTTGCCTTTTCCATATTGTCTGTTTTCTTTGGTACAGTGCATATTTATGTATTAAATTGTTATTGTATTTATAACTGCCCATGTAAAGGCATTTATGAGAAACTGGCCTTTCTAAGCATATTACTGAAGTCTCGTGTGTTTTGACAATTATTATCATGTGATGAATTTGTGTATAAGTTACTACCAGTTTTGACATAGGGTAGTAGACAGTTAGCAAGTGATAAGAGTCATTTTTACATAATTTGACATAAAGTTGCATCACCAATGCACACGGACGGTTCACTCGCATTGGCCAGGTGGCGCCAATGTGCACCCCGTCTAGTACACCCCAATCGGCATCTCTACTGTACCAGTGTTGCCCCCTGCTGAGTCGCTTTGAGTTTATTGACTGCCGGGCATGTCCTGGGGTGGCCCCTTTTTGCCCTCAAACTTGCCACTTCATGCATGGGGATCTGGACCCCCATCTAATACATGGTACCTTTGGCGCACCCTAGTCCACATCCCAAATGGCGTCTCCATGGTTTCAGCCATGTTTGCAGGGCTCGCAGTCATGACTGACAGACAGATTGACAGACAGACGCGGTTACTCCGTCTAACAATAGGCCGCATCCAGCTAGTGCTGCGATGTGGCCTGATAAAGTTAATAGCAAACTGCTCTTAAGCAGTTCTGTAACTGTATTGACCTACTAAGTACTGAACAGCATTAGGTATTGTTTGATTTGCATGGAATTTCATGCTTCTTTAAAGTCTCATTACATTTCACATGAGTTGTAGACCACGAGAAATGTATTGTGGTCATGCGCGTCTGTGTGTCTATGTGTCTGTCTGCGGCTGCATGCCTACACTATTGCACAGACCCGGATGTAACTTGGGGGAGTGGTATGGGATGCCCCCTAGTTGTGCAGTATTGGGCGGATTTGCAATCGGTGCATGGGTTGCGTTGCTATGGCGACACTAGAAATGCGTGGCAGAGCCCAGCAGTAATCCACCAGGCCGACCGCACACCGCATGCACGCACGCACCAGCGATAAAATCGACGCACCTGCTGCATGTGCGACGTTATCTGCAATGAGGCCGTTCCATTTCGTCCATACTGCGGGGTGTTGTAACGCGAACGCGAAACGTTAGCGAGTACATGCTTGTACACGCTCCATGCCTAGTTGAAATTTTTGTCAGTTTCTGTATAATGTTCTAGACTTAAATAATATGATTGACTGTGAAATACATGTATAACCATTTTTACATGTAAGAGTGTGTAGATGTCGTTAGTGGAATGTATTTTAGCGAGAAGAAGAAGAAGCAGCAGAATGTTATAAGGAATTTGTGGAATCATTTGAAGATGCTGAAAAAGGGCTAAACCGGGCATGGGTCAAAGGCGGTGTTGTCAATCCAGAAAAAGGTTTTTCTTTGTCCCTTTGTTCAGTTTATAGTTACGATAAACATTATTTCACTGTAGCCTGGGAACAGATAATGCTGTAGCATTAACAGTGTTTGATTGATAATGTATGCTGTTTGTCGATTGTTTATAGAAATAACTGAACACAGATAACAAGTATATGTCAATAGCCCATTAAAATTTTCCATTTGCAGATAGTAAAAGTGTGATATAATTAGTTATGCTAACTATTTAATATGTGATATACTTTCTGTTGTGTATTGTCTTTGTGAGAAATTTTATGAAGTATTAAAGATTGTATATATTTTGTTATTGCAGTTGATCTGTGTACGCGCCCAGTGTGAGTTCCTGGGCTGTAAGTAAGTGGGTGAGGGTCTAAGTAAGGAAGTAAGTGACAAATTTATGAAGTGTCGAAATAAGAATAGGCCCATCTCCGTTTCCAGGCCGAATGTCATAAGAGGCGACTAAACCTGGCTTTAGTTTTTTAATGTTTATTTTGTGTTGTAGACTGTGGTACATTTCTTTTGACTGGTATGTTAGGTTTAGTTTTTCCATACCAAGTCAAAAGATTGTCTTAGGGAACGTCTCTGAAATGACCTATTTTGTGTCGAGTAGGATGTAAAATCTTGACTCATACCAACCAATCAATCAATCTGTGTACTCGTCATCAGAGTAAATGAAACTGTCATGTGTTTTTTGTTTATCAGATATTAATGTTGCTTATATATTATAGACTGATTTTGCCTAGGGGCTATTTCCAGACCAGGATTATGCATGTACTGGTATTTGTGTGTGTGAACGTGGCTGCTGTGCAAGCGAGATAACCATTGTGTGTGTGCCTGGTGCAAGGTGAGGAGTCGGCTGACAAGCCCGGCTCCAAGATATACAAGCCGACGTCAAAGCTGCTCGAGAAGAAAGCTGCGACGCTGATGAAGCCAAAGGAGGAAGAAAAACCCGAGCGGCCGGTATGCACTGATAATAATAATAAATAATAATAATCAATGACAATGTTTATGGTTCTGTCCTCATGACCATGGTCACTGCGAGAGTTTACCCGGTTCATTTGATGAATGCAGACTGAGCGCTGGGTGGCCGCCAACCCTCAGACCAAGCCAACCGACTTGGGCTGTGAGTCCGCCGATAAATGGCTGCTACCATCCACATACACCATCGCCATTTGTTATTATTACTCAGCCCGAAAGCCGATACTCAGACTTTGTAGCACATTTGATGAACTCCTAACTTTCAGCCCCACTGTGAGTATGGTGTCTCTACTGCCGTTGCCAGGCAGGTTCTGGTGTACCTTACTGTTTGGTTGGTTTGTCTTTTTCTCTGTCAGCAGAATTACTCAAACGTTATTGATGAATATTTGTGAAATTGTTTGAACGATTAGGCGTTGATACCAAAAAACTTAAATTTTGGCAGTGATCTGGAACCTACTGTGGGGACAGCATTGAATTGGCGTGCATTATGAGATACGTATTGTAGTGGGAAATTCCTTTGCAGGGTGTCCACTTTTATGCAAAGTCTCAATGTGGGAAAACCTCAGCGCTTTGGCAGAGGCAGTTTGCATTCTACGACTGCTTGCTAGTTGCTGGTGTTACTATGTAAAATGTAACGTCAGTAAATTAAGAAGTATTTGTGAATGAATTCCGTATTGAATTTTCACAAGGATGAAGGTCAATGCAGTTGCATCTACGTGCCGAGGATTTTGTGTTGTTGTTGCTAATGTATTCATTGCAATGTAAGAAATGCTATTTTAAGCAGCTTGTGAATACACGAATATGAAATTTTTTACAGAACAAGCCGAATCCAACTCCGCAGAGGTTATGGACTCCTACACCAGTGGAAGTTGTGAGTATCGATCAATGTGTGTGGTAGATTTTCTTGCACTTGTACTGTAGCTTATGTGTTATTTGGCTGTTGAAACAATTTGCATGTCAAAATAAAATGATTTCGTGTGATTTTCATAAAGCTTCTGATAATTTGTTTGTGATGTTATGATACAGGTTGTATTGATTGATTTTTTTGTTTCTGTGGAAAATAAGAATTGTTCTTATTTTGTTACCTGTGGAGCACAGATTTACTGTTAGAGTTGTGCATTTGTGATGCCAGTACATTGTACAGTATTTGTGTTCAATCCAGAAAAAGAAGCCTGCACCAGAAAAAAAGAAAACAAATTTGGAACTGTTTAAGGAAGAGTTGAAAGTGTAAGTGATGCACTAATTTGAATTTATGAACATTTCTTTAATATTTTATCATTGTTTGATATATATTTATTTGGCAGTATATCTGAGGTACTCTTGCAGAATAGATGGTTGGATATAGATGTGATAACATGACAGCCTTTGTTCTTAACCAGTATAAGACTTCTATCTTCAATGCTTTGATCATATTGGTTTGGTATCAAGACAGACAACCAACCTTTACTGCTTTGACACTGTTGGTTAGGTTAGGACGATTGCAATATCCAGTCTGTAAGAAACTTGCTGTAATAATTCTCAAAGATTTTGTTAGGTTACCTGCGTCATCCTGAATTAACTTCGGGCAGGAGTTAGTTAGTTGGAGTTTAACGTCCCTTTTCAGCACAAATATGGCTATATCAGAGACGAGACTTCGGGCAGGAAACACGGGTAAACACGAAACTGAAAGTAGTAGCAGCAGGTGCAGACAACTCAGTGTTTTCCCACTAGAGTATTCCTTTATTGTGGCTGCCCTATGGAATAGGGCAGGTCGTTATATTTTCATCCTGTGGTTTCTTCGTTCTTACTTTCTTTTTTCTTTTTTTCCTCGAACAATAATTGTGATAATAATAATGGCATTGTGAGTAAACTTGACGATGCTGATGTAAAACTCAGATGTATATGTACAGTGAAGCATACAGGTATAACATTGCTCATACAGCTCGCTGGTATGTCGCATGGTCCATACAGACAAAAAGATGTTACTTTGACATCTGTCACTGTAGAGCTGTGAATGCCAAGTCTGCGAGACACCTCTGCAGTATATAATACACAGCTACTTTACTTTTAATTTTTAGTAAAAACTGCACAGGTCGCCCAGGTTTAGAGTTGGTTGGAAACCTCCTGCAATACGGAGAGAGGACGCAAGTGTTCAAATGGTCATTGACCGCATAAATGCTGAATTACAGTGTCTACGTGCAAAACTGTGCAGGATTCAGACGGAGCGACAGGAACGCAAGCGCGTGAAGCAGGAGCTCGGTCTTGAAGAAGAGCCAGGCCGCAAAACTCGCTTTGATCCACCGGAGCCCGTCGCGTCGGGCATCAGTCTCGGCATCAAGCCGACGCCTGCAGGTACGGCAGCTGGCCGTTCTCATTGCTACGTTACATTGAAAACAGGTAATAGTGGTCCGTTACAGGGTAGAATTCACATGATACGGAGATGATGTAGGTAACACTGTTGAGGAGAACTCTAGCATCTTCTCCCTCGTCTGAGTGTGCTAATTCCTGTCAGTTGGGGCGTGCACGTGGTAAAACTTTGCTGCAGCAAAATCCTCCAGTTCCCGACTGGGTGCGCCAGTTGTATAATGGCCGTAGAATGGTTGTTGTTGGACAGTGCAAAATTTGAGATTTGAGTAAAGCATCGCCTACGTGGAGCATTCTGATTAGTCTCTGATCTGTGCATAAGTTATATGTCTTTTAATTAGCTTGATTGGTTTACGTGCAGCAGTGTGAGAAGTATTATGTGTGCTTGTGTGTGTGCAAAATGCAGCGTCGCAGGTTGTCTGGCATGTCAAGCCACTGTTGCTGTGTGACTTGCATTGCACACGTTACTGTATTCACGACTCGTGCATTTTGTGCTGCCAATGCTCTGATCACCGCCACCAGTTGTTACTTTTTGCGTGAGTCGAAGACCACGAGAAATGTATTGTGGTCACGCACGTCTGTGTGTCTGTCTGTCTGTCCGCGGCCGCATGCCCACACTATTGCACGGACCCAGATGTAACTTGGGGGAGTGGTAGGAAATGGCCCTTAGTTGTGCACTATTGGGCGGATTTGCAATCGGTGCACGGGATGCATTGCTATGGCAACATTATGGAAATGCGTGGCAGAGCCCAGCGGTAATACGCCAGGACCAGCACATGCCGCACGCACGCATGCACGCACACACGCATCAGCGATAAAATGGACGCGACTGCTGCGTGTGCGACGTTATCTGCAGCGAGGCCGTTCCATTTCGTCCATACTGCGCGGGTGTTGCGACGCGAATGCGAAATGTTAGCGAGTACATGCTTGTACTCACTCTATGCCTAGTTTAGTTGTAGTGCACACAGTGAGCCTTGAGTGATTTACTGCTGCCTTGTTAGTTCATTGTTACGTCCGTAAAGGAGGATATGTAAGATCGTCATTGTTTGTTTGTTTGTTTTTCTGTTTTTTGTCTGTCTGTCTGTCTGTTCGCAAGTTTGTGCAAAAACGTCGAAACAGATTTGCACGAAATTTTCACGGAAGGTTGGCAATGGCCAGTGAAGAAATGATTAAATTTTGGTGGCGATCCGGATCATGGATCTGGGTACGGATCTGGATCGCGATACTGGTAAGACAGCCTTTGTGGAGGTATGCACTGTCGCGGTGCTTCCCTAGTTTGACTGTGTATTTGTGATACCGTTTCACACGGGATGTTAGACGTTTGAGCCGATGTGTTGCTGTGAGTAGCCACCAGTAACTTGTGTGTTCTTGCTTTGCTACAGTCGAAGACTATCGTACTGGTAGTTACACATATGATAACGATGCCGTCACCACAAACCTGTATCTTGGAAACATCAACCCAAAGGTACGATTTTTCACTGGCTTTGCATCTTGAGGATGAGTGAAACCAGTGAAAGCTCAAAAGCGTTTTCTTTATGTAATAGGCCAGTATAAACCTTGTTTGTGGTCAGCCAAGCCACGGGGTATGCAATCTAGCATATTCCTGTGCCTGTCCCAAGCCAGGATGAATTGGGAGGGTTGCGGCAGGAAGGGCATCCGGCGTAAAAATGAGGGGGATGATGGAGGTGGCTCGCTGATTAGTTTGGAGGGGGTGGCGCCCAGCTGGACTGTCGGTGTATCTACCTCTGTTATCTTCCCTTGCACCATTAAAATCCAGAAGATAATGGTTGGAAAAAGTACGATTATGATGAGGATGGTGGGTGGGTGAGTGTTTCTTCTGGTACCGGCTCACCCGGGTAGTCCCGGACAAAGGGCCGTAAAACGGTCGTTGTTCTTGTTGTTGTGGTCAGTTTTTACCAGAAAATTCATTGAGTGATGCTAAGTGTTACCTGTGCCATGCGGCAGTGGCACATTACTGTAGGGTTTGCAGATGACATTGTGAAAACTGATTTAAAATACCCAGTTACTGCTGCTGTATGCTTTTACCATTACCTGTTAGCATCTTGTCAAGCATCAAGCTGGCCATCACTGAGGCCAGATATATGGCTAATGCTCATCCTCAGTGATCTTCTTAGTGGCTCTTCCAAAGCACTAAAGAGTTGCAATTTCCATCTCATATCATTCCTTATATTCCATGAGGTAAGAAGAGGAGGCAGCAGACTTGTTGACTTCTGTCTCAGCTGAGTGGGACTGCAGCAAAAAAATCAAGCTAGCAATTGATAAAGCTACACATTTACAGTTCTTTGTCAACTGTAGTCTGTCAAAGTACTTCATTCACCAGATGATGTTTTGTAGACAGACGTCCGTGGGTTTTTGCAGGTTGTTTTAGGCATAGAAAGGAAATCTCCATCTGCTGGCTTTTGTAGTGCCAGTATTTTTACAGAGCGTGGCATAGTCCTAGTGTTTTAATATAACTCGAAGTCAGCCATCACTCACTGTGCAGTAGCAAAATTCCTGGATAATTTACTGTCCGATGTTATCCCTGCTGAGCAATCTTCAGTTTGTGAACCTAGAGATCTCAAAGAAACTGTTGACATTGCTGGAGGCAGACTTTAGCATGATTTCATGTTTCATATCCAGTGTTGTCGTAGAACTGTGCGACTAAAGCTTCCTCATCAGCTAGAAATAGCTAATCATTCGGAGTCGTATTTTTCTCGAGTCAACTGCCACGCTGTGTGTGGTGTGTTGGTGCAGATGACTGAGATTCAGTTGTGTGAAATATTCGGCAAGTACGGTCCACTGGCGAGCGTGAAGGTGATGTGGCCTCGTTCGGACGAGGAGAAAGCTCGCGGCCGCAACTGCGGCTTCGTCGCTTACATGAATCGCAAGGATGGCGAACGCGCCCTTACTGCTTTGCAAGGTATGTACGACTGACGGTGATGGTAGACCCATAGTCCTAGGATCATAGGGGATGGTGCTGTTTCCGAGGTAGACAGCCTGCAGGTGACCCAACAGTAAGCTGTTGTTACTTTCTGCCAGGCCCAGGGTTACCATCCCAGCTCAGACCATCACCACTAGGGTTCAGATGATAGTGCCATCGTACTATCAAACGGGCGATAGTTGCACTATCGGTCAACAGTCGTACTCGATAGCTTTTGCCCGATGGTGAAACGTGATACCATGCTTTGACGGACATAGGCACAGCCTGCCCGCAGTGAACTGTGGCTACTGACAACGCTGTGAAATCGAGTTTCAGTTTCTGAATTTCTGTTGTGGACTTGTCACTTGGTGAACCAAAGGATCAGTTATTGTCTGTTGTGGAGTTTGTGATGTTGTGTTATGAACTTCTGATTGAAGTGTGTTAGTTATTACTCTTCATTGGACATTGCTGCTTGACAAGGGCGCCACAAAAACTGTCGCATCACCATCGCATCGGGCGATTGTTTTGGCCAATAGTATCGCCTGTCGGATTTCTGGGCTATCGTCCTAACCCTAGTTACCACCCTTGGCTGGTATCAATTTATACTGCTTGATGTGTGAAGGACTTGGTTGGGGTCACTGAATGACAGTGAAATGGCCGGGTATTGAACTTGTGAGCTGTAGATCACTGGTCCAGTGCCTTACCTACCGTACCATCATGTCACAACTGAAAATAATGTTCATAACTAGAATGTGGGCCAATGCCCAACATGATGGTCGCCATGACGAACATAGGTGACCCCCTCTGTTCAACGCCGCAAAGTTTGGCTGACGCTCACTACTTGACTGCCGTGCAGTAATGCTGCCAAGACGTGAAACCCGTTGAAATTTGCAGGGGTGCCCCAAACTCGCCAACAGATCTCAGGCGTTAATGGGCTTAAGTTCACCATATTATGAGGACATGTGGAGGAGGTATTGCTGTTTAACAAGTTTTTTTCCAATTGTTGATATGTGTCTTAGTTGTGAAGATACAGCCCGACAAAGTTGTGCAATGGTGCCGAAATGGCGAGTTTTGCGTCCTGTATTTTCAGCAAGCCGCATGCAGCACATCTCAGACATGCATTCTAAATTCGCACTAAGGCCACACTATGTGTGGGTTTGGTAGACATCCACTCTCCGACCGCTGAGAATAGATGAGGAAAAAAAGAAGATAGATAGATAGAAATCACAGGGCAAAATAATAATAATAATAATAATCCGATTTGTAAAGCGCCAGAATGTCAAAAGACTTCCGTGGTG
>Ga0209259_1000522_pt1 | contig 11632 bp, 9 predicted proteins | sample WorMetGr2BELIZE1_FD_187417 | JGI IMG/M metagenome (GOLD analysis project Ga0209259, IMG submission 187417) | Marine gutless worms symbiont microbial communities from Max Planck institute for Marine Microbiology, Germany - Inanidrilus... ...
GGTGTATTGTGGCCAAATGGTTGGATGGATCAAGATGAAACTTGGCATGGAGGTAGGCCTCGGCCCCGGCCACATTGTGTTAGATGGGGACCCAGCTATCCACTCCCCAAAAGGCATAGCCCCCAATTTTCGGCCCACGTCTGTTGTGGCCAAATGGCTGGTTTGACTGAGATGCCACTTGTTACGGAGGTAGGCCTCAGCCCAGGCGACATTGTGTTATATTGGGACCCAGCTCCCCCCAAAAGGGGGCACACCCATACTTTTCGGCCCATGTCTATTGTAGCCAAATGGCTGGATGGATTGTCACTTGGTACGGAGGTAGGCCTCGGCCTAGGCAACATTGTGTTAGATGGGGACCCAGCTGCCCCCAAGAGGGACACAGCCCCAATTTTCGGTCTTCGTCTATTATGGCCAAATGGTCGCCCATCTCAGCTACTGCTGAGCACTTGTGACAGATTTTAACAGCCTGTAAGGCCATTGTGTTGCCCCAGCAACAGTGTCAAAGTGATGAATAAACATATAGTGCCACCACCACACCACCTCCGTTTTAATGGTCATTTTCCAGGTCAACCTCAGTTAGCTGGTTCCTCCGTGTGTTTTCTTGCTCCACTTGTTCCAGAAGAGAACCTTTTGGGGTAAGTGGCACAGGTTGTTTGTACCGGCTGGATGTCCTTCTGATCACTGAACCAACAGTATCAAAGAACTGAATACAACACAAACCAGTGGCCTTGCCTCATGCTTTCTTCATCCACCCTCAGACTGCTGATGGGAAGGGCGTTGCTGCCTTTATGCTGACTCTCTCCAACGCCAGTACTTCATGGTACTGTAATTTTCGTTCTTCTTTGCAGTATATTAACTTATCTGTGCATGTGCTTTTGAGCCGACATTAACATTAGTCCACACTGACATGTGCGTCTCGTGTTGTTGCTTGCATTCTTTCATGAAAATAACATTTTAAAATATTTTAGCAGGTATTTCAGCTGCATAGTTGCTGCTGAAACTTGCATTGCAGTTTCTACGTATGTTGATAAATCGTCTTATTACTTGTTGTTATGCTGTAAAGGTCACCGTCGCACTGGTTCCCATGGCAATGTTGTTGCCACAACGGTCTTGGCAGCCGTATCCACGGCTGTTGGGTCAGACGTAGTTTTACCTACCGTTACAACTGCACGCGGGAGCTTAGAAGATGTGAGACTTCTGTCACCGAAACACAATATTGGCAGCACACCTCGCAGTAAATCATGGGCATATGGCATGCAGCCACAAGGTACGATACTCCATCTGATAGTTTTGTTAGTGTGATTCAATTCTGACAGAATTATTTTGTCGTTAATTGATTTACATATATGTGAAAACAGGTCGAGCTGAGTAATTTTTGCTGCACTTTGTGCCGTGTGTGCCTAAAAAGCACTGAAATGGTTAGATTTCTTATTGGTTGGTGTGAGTTTGATTGTCGTTGTTATTGCAATTAATGCCTGGAGAGTCTTGTCTCTGAAATGACCTATTGTCTTTCAAGAGGAATGTTCAGTACTGCTAACTGGCTGACTCTTGCTATTGTAATTCTGTATATCTGTCACACTGATGATCTCTGTCAAACCAGCTTAAAATCTTGCCAAAGTTTTTCATCTTTTGGTAGCTCCGTCGTTTGAGTATTTTCAAAACATGCATTGTGGCGAAATTCCAATATGGCTGCCCTCATTGGAGGAGTGAAACAGAGATGCGTATAGAAGTACATGTAACTTTGGTGAATTTTCAAATGCAGAGTGCCTTGCAGTCTCTGTGTGATGGCTGAGCTTCTGAGCATATCTGTTTTTAGTTTTAGTTTTCTTTTCCTTATTTATCTGTTTTACTTTTTTGGTTCCATATGGTAGATTAAGCTGGCTTACGTCAGTTTTTTAGCACATATCATACCGTAATGTATATGACTAGAAAGACGACGCTGATAAACAAATGGCTATACTGGTAAGACTGGGGATCTGATCTCACCTGAATGCTGTAGGTGTCTGATTACATTGATTTGCACCAAGTTTAAGTTATTTGATGTGTCTCAGCATAGATGACACTTTTCATGCTGATATAAAAAGTTCTCACATTAGCTGGAATGTAGTGTACGTATTTTGCTGATTCCAGTTTCGGGCGGTGATAGCTTGGAAGAGCCAATCAGCCAACAGAGTCTTCTTGATCCACAGCTTATGGTAACGTGTGTCATTGACATATCGCGTGGTTACTCGTCAGTCTGCTGGTCTTTTTGAAACTGCTTTTCTTAGCGTGCACTGTTTGTTTGTTCCTTCAGGGCTTTGACATTGTTGGTTGGCTGACAGGATGGATGTCCAACCTGGTCCACAGTGAGAGTGGTGCTCGAACCTCCAGTTGGTGTCAAAAAGAATCACCAAATCTTGCTGTAACTCAACCAGAAGTTTCAAAACACTGAAAGAAACTCAAAGCACTGAGCCCACAACCGGAGAAGATCACCCTCTGGCCTCATCTTTTCTTCATCCAGCACCAGACTCTTACAGGAACAGATGTTGCTTCCTTTTATGCCATCACTCTGATGCTAGTACCTAACAGTGAGTGGTAACTGCTTGTCTAAAAACCTAGAAATGTCAGAGAATTTAAAAGCTGTCAGCAAAATTTCAGAGAGAAGCTCAAAAAGGAAATGTGACAGAAGTGACATGGATCGGACTAAACTGTTTATTGCTAACTATATATTTGAGGCTAGACCGGTGTTTAGGAGACTATTGCGGGTCGCCTTGTGTGGACAGTTTTAAGCATATTGCTGCATATTAAATCACCATGAACATTTTTATGTAATGTGCACTGTCACTTGTTGTGTACCGGTACTGGTACCACTGACATGTGCATAATCTGGGTAACACATTATGCATTTCTGTTTCACTGGCTGCATGTTAACTGTCATCTTAGCACATTTGGTGGATTCCGAATTTGTACTACATCAATGTAATTCGTCAGAATAATACAAGTGGTCAAAGTAATTTGACAAAAAGTCTGCATTGCCACGTTCTACTCTGTCTGTAACAATGTGCCACACCTACATAGTGCTGCGATGTGGCCTAATAATAATAACAAGTGGTCAAAGTAACTAACAACAGGCCGCATTGCTGCCACACATTTCAGTGGTATTTGCCAGGTGGCGCCAGTGTGCACCCCCAGTCCCCACCTTATACGTACTCTCTTGGGCCACCCAAGTTCAAATCCCAAACAGCATCACAGTCGGTTCAGCCATCTTTGCACAGCTCATGGCAGAAAGTTGCTATGCTTTACAATGGGCCACCCTTTTTCCCCCTTAAAATTGCCCCTTCCCACAGGGGGATCTGGACATCATGGTTCATTGGGACCACCCACCAAGTCCTGAGCCCAAATGGCATCTTGATTGGTTCAGCCGTTTCTGCACAGCTCACTGCAGTGTGTCCATATACTTTACAATGGGCCGCCCCTCCCCCCTCGAAATTGTCCCTTCTCATGCGGGATCTGGACCCCCATCTGATACATGGTTTCCTGGGCTCACCCGAGTCCTCAACCCAAACGGCATCTGGATTGGTTCAGCCATTTTTTCAGGGCTCACAGTTGTGACAGACCACACTACTCACTCTGTGGCTACTCAGTCTGTAAGAATATGCCACATCTACGTACATAGTATGTGTGATGCGGCCTAGTAATAATAGCACTAAATTTGTAGGTGTGCGACAAAGAGTCGGGGAAATGTCAGGGAATTTCACTGTGCCTGTAACAGTAAAAAACGTTTGTAGAACGCCATACTACACAGTGAACCATAAAAGATGTGACATTTTGTTTTTGACTATAACTTTGGCTAATCTTAACCGATCGATTTTTATAGTTTTTATATTAGTTTAATCACGAATAAATTCTACATGCGACTGTAGTAAAATTTATCACATCACCTGATTTATGTGTGCACCTTACCTGTAAAAATTAAAACCTACATTTTTGCTGTGATTCATAAAACGTAGCAGTGTACATTTGACTGCAACTGTGTCAAATCTTAACCGATTTCAATAATTCTTGCAGTGCCAAAGCCGGAAAAAAATGTACAAAACAAGGCATGCATTTACTTATTTAGTACTTAAAGAAAGTGTTGCTAATGACGTAATAAATGTGTCATTGTTTGCTTACGACGAAATTACGTTAAAAAATTTTAATGTTAACAAAAGAAAACAAGATATTGATAAAAATGTCTGGGAATCAAAAAAGTACAGGGTGAGATGATTAATTAAAGAACACTGTAAATTCGATAATTGGAGATGACTTTTTCTGTTCTCTTTTGATGTGAATGTACATGACCAAAGAATAATAGCGTTTTTAACTGAAAAGTGTTGTTATTTAAATTTACGAAGTAAGGTGCACACACAATTAAGGTGATGTGGTAAATTTTACTGCTGTCGCATGTAGAATTTCTTCACGATTAAAAATGATATAATACTATAAAATCGGTTAAGATTAGCCAAAGTTATAGTCAAAAGTAAAATGTCACGTTTTTTATGGTTCACTGTGTAGAAGCTATAGAAAGGCTCCACTACTGGAACATGTTGCATGTTACTGACTAACCTTTTTCTCGATCGATAAATACAGCATGCCAGTTGTTTCCTGTGTGTAATAATTTTGCTGTCACTTATAAATTACAAGTAACTTTTGGTTAGATGACTTGCTTACTGATGTATGTATGTCGTGCGTCTAGCCACTGCCACCGTGCACAAAGTGCCCAGAGTCTATGGACATTTACCGCCGACACTGCTTGGTATGACAGTTGTTATGTGTGGTCACACTTGCGCACAGTTAGCTATAAAGCTCCATTACACAACATGTCTGGTTAATTCACTGCAGGTTGTTGTATGCTTGATTCTCGTCAATGCTCTCTGACACTGTTGCTTGGGTGACAAGAAGGGCATTTGGTCTCTATAAACTTGCTTCAGTTATCCCCAACGTTTATCAACCTCGTAACTCCATAAAAGAAATCTGATGAAACCAAAACCTAAAGCAGGGTTCCCACATACCCTGGAATTTTATGTTTGTAATTTCCAGGCCTGAAAAGTCCTGGAAAACGACCTTGATCCTTGAGAACCCCGAAAAAGTCCTGGAAATGTAGTAACATTGTCCTGGAAGTTTGCATGTCTGAAGTCTCTTTTGCAGCAACCAAGTGCATTTCAACGGAGTTGCATCCAGTGATGATATCACACAGCAGCATAGGGATTATGCTGACAGCATGATGAGAATCACCAAGCATGGTTTACCACGTTCAGTCTAAGTACATCTAGACTTGATAGCTTGATGGTCAACACCATGTCAAGAGACAGTTCATACTCACAGTTGTGGACGGTGGTCAAGATGTTGCTCTTTTTTCACATAGGCAATCATTAGTGGAATGAAGCTTCAATACAAACAAACAGTTGTACTTGCAGAAAGAATTGTGTGTGGTTACGTTACCTATGGGATTCAGAATGCTGATGCTGATGTAACCAACAATAAGCTGATCCTTGCAGCTGCAGCGGCTTATCAGAAGTATTCTGTGTACTTGAGTCAGAACATTAAGGAATCCAGCACCGAACAGTCGGAGAAGAGAAAAGTTTCACAGGATGAGCTAGAACAGCTGCAGAAAAAAAGAACACTGCAGAAAGATAAAAAGAACACTGCAGAAAGATGCAGATGCTGTTGGAAAGAAGCAGACGACCTGGCTATCAAAGCGGAAGAGAAACATGAATTGAGCTGCATTGATAAAGCAAAGACTGCAAAACAGACACTGGCAGCATTGAGATGGTTGACCTGCAGCCAGAAAGTATCCAGCGGCAGTGCAGGGGCAGCTGACATGTCAACATCGGATCCATTTAACTGATGATGTAGATAATGTTAATAACAGTGACTGTAGACGTATTAAGCATGTGATTGTTATCAACATGTCACTACTTCTCTGTATGAATACCACACAGGTTAATGTAACTAAAAACATTTACTGCTAATGTAACTTGTTTGTAGTATAACATTATCTCCTGGATTGTGATTGTTGTGTACCTGCCATGTAAGTGTGACTGTGGGTGTGTGAAAATCTGTAAAGTATCTGCTAATTTTCGTCTGGAAGGTCCTGGAAAATGCTTTTTCTTCAGTCTGGAAAACCCTGGAATTCTGTGTTCTTAAGTCTCTGAAAGTCCTGGAAAACCATGTTCTAATGTCTGTGAAAACCCTGACAAAGTATTTACAGTAGAAGTAGTAGTAGTAGTAGTAGCAGTAGAAGACTTATATACTGTTTCAGCATTATTTGAAAGTACGCTCTTTTGATGATACTTCTATTTGTTTGATGCATCTGCCTACGCGTTGTTGGAGGTATTACTGATAGAAACTCTATATATGTTCGTGTTTCAACAAGTTATCTCAAAAACTTATGCATGGTTTTTACTGAAAGTTATTTGCATAATGGTAATGATTTAATGTAGTTAATTGCGTACCATGAAGGGCTTCTGGTCTATAAAAAATCCTGCTGCAGTGATTCAAAAGATTTCCTTGGAGGCTGATGGCAGCCTTACCTGTGGTAAGCACAGAATCTTTGGACCAGTTAAATAAAAGTCAGTAACATGCAATGATTTGTATTATGGTAGGCATACCATCAAGGGCGTCTTGTGAGACTGGGCAGAAGTAATTATTTTTGGGGATAAAACTGCAAATTCAGGCCATGGATTGTACCAAATTACCCAGTGTTGTGTAAACTTTCATTTATTCTTGTTTGTGTTGATGCAGTGAATTTGTGAACTGGCAGCTGATATTTTTTGCAGCTGGTTGATGAGTGCATCAAACTTCAGGCCGAAATCACACAGTACGAGCGGCGAAAGTATGTAAATATAATTATTTGGCATCGTTTCGAATTTTGTTTAGGAATTACTGAGGGAATTTATGATGGAAAGTGCAGAATATATGTAATTTTGACAGACAGGACTAATGCTAGAGAAATGGGAAAAATTTTGGAGCCATGCTTGCTTGGTAAAAACATACCACATAGGTTTGCTGTTTTAATTGTTGTGATGGAAAACAGTGAATAGTGATTAGTTAATTTGTTATGGCCACCCTGCGTAGCAGATGTGGACATTATATTTTTGCCCTGTGGTTTTTATCTTTCTTCTGTCTTTTTTTCCTCGCCTAATCTCAGCGGTCGGCGATTGGATGTCTACCATACTTCCACACATGGCGTGGCCTTAGTGCGAATTTAAAATGCATGTCTGAAATGTGCTGCACACGGCTCGCTGAAAATAAGGGCACAAAAAATCGCCATCTCGGCACCATCTCACAACTTTATCGGGCCATATCTTCGCAACTAAGGCATGTATCGTCAATCCGAAAAAAACTTGTTAAACATCAATACGTTCTCCACATGTCCGCATAATAACGGCCCACTAATGGCTGAGAACTGTTGGCGAGTTTGGGGCACCCCAGCAAATTTCAACGGGTTTCGTGTCTTGGCAGCATTACTGCACGGTACTCCACCAGTGGGCATCACCCAAACTTCGCGGCATATTCGGCAGGGCAGCCATCATGTTGGGCATTGGCCCACATTTGTAGTTTCTAATTTATTACCGGTATTGGAGGGTTGATGTGAAGGAAGCAATGTCCCTTCCTTCAGGAGTCAGTACAGGCTGACCACTCACCTGGAAAACCTGGAAAGTGGTCATGGAAAAGTCAGGAAAAATGGGGAAAAGTCAGTGAAAACCATAATCAGTTTCTGCATGCCCGCAAGGGCAAACACATTGAATAATGAAATGAGGTTTTAGCTTCGTTTGCCTTTTTGCTATGGCAATACCTCGGTTATAGTATATCACTGGCTCTAAATAATTAATGTATTCTTAGTTCTGTGATTTCTCTATATTTAAATAGATAAGCTTATTTATCTATGGAACTTAGTGCCCAGAATGGTACCCGGGTACCTGGGTCCGGAACTGTTACCGGGTATCTGGTTAATGCTGCTATCCCTGCTGGAAAAGTCAGGTAATTTAATGTGGTCTGGAAAGTGGTCACCCTGTCAGTAGAAAAAAAAGACGATATGGTGTCTGGTGATTGGCTGCCCTGGTTTGCTTTAGGAAAGGCATCCAGAATCACCTGGAAAATGGTGATTAAGCTTGTATTTCTGCATGTGTGTAATGTGTAATTTGTTAGACAAAGGACAGATTGACTGTGATTGCACTGGTCTGATATCAGGCAGGAGTTGTTGTCCGAGCTACAGATCGATGAACGGGAACGGCAGAATCGACTGAAAGAAGAGTATTCCAGTTTACTTACTGAAAATGTGGGTACAGAGCTTGTCACCATAACAACTTTGTGCCTATAATCAGTGGTTTTTGACTGTGTGACGTAAAATCATGCATAAGTGATCTTAAAAGACCTTTACTAGTGACATTTCTAGATTATGTATTTGTCAGTATACAAGGTAAATATTGTTAGTGATATTATTTAGAGATTCATTCATGTTTGCCATGACTTATTATCTGTTCAAGGTCGTTCAAGATCCAAATAAGAAAACAAGTGGAAGTTTAAAGTGTACGGGCAATAGAGTGACACTGGGCAACTTTTTGCCTTTCTTAAGTCCAAGTATTGTTTCTGAAATACAGAGCATTGCACGTTTTTGGTATTTAATTTAACAATTCACAGTTTGCATTTTCTGACTAACCATAGACCTCTGTTTGTGAATTTGTTCATTGCTTGTATTTTTGTAATTTTTGGAAGATTTAAGGTTGTAATAGTAGTAGCTGTTGTTGCTGCAGCTGCTGCTGTATTTCAGAAAGAATAGTGAAAGTCTGCTATACTTGGCATTTTTAGGATGAACTGAAGTTGCTGCATAAGAACTTGATGATGCAAGCAGAACTGTTGAAGGCTGGATCACCACAGCATTAGCAGCTATCTGTTGTTATTGTCCCATTTTCAAAAAAAATAACCAGTGTTATTAGGCCACATCGCAGTACTACGTAGATGCGGCCTATTGTTACACACGCAGTAGTGTGGTCTGTCTGTTGGTCGGTCTGTCTGTCATGATTATGAACCCTGCAAAAACAGCTGAACCAATCAAGATGCTGCTTGGAATATGGACTCGGATGGGCCCAAAGCGCCATGTTTAGGTGGGGGTTTAGATCCCCATACGCGAATGGGCAATTTCAATTTTTGAGGAGGAAACGGGGTGGTCCATTGTAAACTATAGACATTCTGCCATGAGCCGTGCAAAAACGGCTGTACCGATCAAGGTGCCATTTGGGATGCTGAGTTGGATGGGTCCAGGGAAGCCTGTATTAGATGAGGGTGCACGTTGGCGCCACCTGGCGAATACGATTGAAGCATCCGTATGCGTAGGCGATGTTGCCTTATGTCAAATTATTTTGACCACTTGCTAGAGTAAGCGGCTGACGGATTGTGGCAACGGACTCTTCTGAAATGTATTGTCGAAGGACTGTGTCATTGCATATAAGTAGATAGATTCATGTAGACGATGATGAGCGATATAGTGATTAGAAAGTGCCTGTAACTGGAGGTATATTTTCTGAGTGTACGTCAATTAAGGTAGTGACACACTAGAACGTTTTCTTTCGAAAGTAGCTTTCAAAAGCTAACTTTCGACAGCTACTTTCAAAAGTGAGCCCAGTCACACCAGAAAGTCGCTTGTGAATGTTTTTGGTAAACAGTGACAGACGACACAGACAGTGATGAAGAGTTTATTATTGTATTAACTTCGCTACTTGTCGCTGCTTATTATGGTCGCGCTATGTAATAGGGCAGACCATTATATTTTTGCCCTGTGATTTCTATCTTTCTTTCTTTCTTCTTTTTTTTCCTCGCCTAATCTCAGCGGTCGGAGATTGGATGTCTACCATACTTCCACACATGGTGTGGCCTTAGTGCGAATTTAGAATGCATGTCTGAAATGTGCTGCACGCGGCTCACTGCAAATACAGGACGCAAAAAATCGCCATTTTGGCACCATCGCACAACTTTGTCGGGCTGCGTCTTCGCAGCTGAGGCATGTATCGACAATCGGAAAAAAACTTGTTAAACAGCAATACCTCCTCTGCATGTCCTCATAATATGGTGAACTTCGGCCTACTAACGGCTGAGATCTGTTGGCGAGTTTGGGGCACCCCTGCAAATTTCAACGGCTTTCGCGTCTTGGCAGCGTTACTGCATGGCACTCTAGTACTGGGCGTCAGCCAAACTTTGCGGCGTTGAACAGAGGGCGCCACCTATATTCAGCAGGGCGACCATCACGTTGGGCATTGGCCACATTCTAGTTACTACTGGGCTGCAAACGCAAAAGTCGATCAGTGTGGACGCGATCCTGGATCGAAAATAGGCCTATAACAGGCATCTACACGGCTCTGTTATGCAAATTGGCATCAGGTGGTTGGGCCTGCAGGTAGTGCTACGTGTACTGTGTATGTTGATGTGACCATGACCCGATCCAAGGTCAAGGTCAAGGTCACGGACCATTTGAACTTCTGACAATTGCCCATAAATGTACATTTCCACGTATATCTCCTCCGCCACTTTCGCGTGGAGCTCAAAACTGACGGTTGATATTGACAGTATGAGACCTGATCTACAGCTTCTCGGAAGCCACTTTTCGAATTTCCTTCTAGGAAAGGTATCAACAGAGTTCAAACTTCACGGAATGTCGATATTTCACAACATTCAAATGGCCACATATTTCGGTACTGGGTGATGCTACAGTCACATGGTTGGGTACGCTGGTAGTCCTACATATACTGCGTATGTTGATATGACCTTGACCCGATCGAAGGTCAAGGTCAATGTCACGGGGCTTTTGAACTTCCGACAACTAGCGAAGCCGTGCATGCTGGCGGCGATGACTGCAGCCCCCTTGCGGGGCTTTCTGGTTTATTTAGTTTTTTTTTCCGTCCACCGATTTTTCGATGTCCCTGGGCTGATTTTCGCGAAACTTTGCCACATGACACGCTATGTCCTGAAATTGTTTATCTCATATAGGGGTGTTCATACATGCTCCCTAACAAATTTGAGGGGCGAAAAACCCCATTTTTTGCCGATTTTTGGCCCAAAATCGACACTTTGAGCCCCGCCATTCCCTAATGCGGGGAAATCAGGAAATCTAAAACAATAATCTCAATCTGTGGTTATGTGAGCACGTCCATACCAAACATGGTTGGGGGTCCCCCGACCCACCTCTGAGATCGGCTGTCCCCTTGATGTGTGGGGTGAGGCAGGTAAACTTTGAATCGATATAACTTCGGCTATATGGCAGCTAGCGACTGGCTGTTTCATTCTAGGGGTAGGTTTTCCGGGTCAATCTATCCAATGAAGATATAGCCAAGCTCAAGGGTCTAAGGGATGTTGCCATGGCAACCAATTTTGGGACTAAAATTGCTATAACTGGCTTTGTGTGAAGGATAGCGACTAGGCGATTGGTTATGGAGGGGGTTTTAGTTGTCGGCCGACAGAATGCAGATATTGCCGATACCCTGCAACTAAGGGACGTTGCCATGGCAACCACTTTTTGTGTTTCGATGGGCTATAACTTCAGGTGTATGATAGCTAGCGACATGCTGTTTGATTCTAGGGGTGGGTTTTTGAGGACAAGCTATCCAATGAAGACATAGGG
>Ga0209259_1000523_pt1 | contig 11627 bp, 4 predicted proteins | sample WorMetGr2BELIZE1_FD_187417 | JGI IMG/M metagenome (GOLD analysis project Ga0209259, IMG submission 187417) | Marine gutless worms symbiont microbial communities from Max Planck institute for Marine Microbiology, Germany - Inanidrilus... ...
CCAGTGCATCAGCGTGATGGTTCTGCTTCACATGACAGTACCAACGGCCAAGTGATGGGCTATCCTGGAAATAGCTCTGCATCTTCAGTGCAAAGTCGACAACGAGATGTGCTCTTGTATGTCTTTTTTCCCGCACGATGCAGCTATGCTAGCGCGGTCTTGGGAGTCGTAATTCTGTCCGTCCGTCTCTGTCCATCCATCTGTCACGTGTGCTTTGTGACTAATCCAAAGAACATACCGGCAATATTTTTATACCACATGAAAGGGCAATCCTGCTAGTTTTCTGATGCCAAAGATCTCGGCGAAATTCCAACGGGGTCACCCCCAACGGGGGCGCCAGATAGAGGTGGGATAGGTTAAAACGACATTTTTCGACCAATATCTGGCTATATCTCAGAAACGGTGCAAAATAGGGACATAGTTACTATGGAACGCTAATAGGAACTTGTAGGTGCTCTATCGATTGGTGCTATTTCCAGTGACCTTGACTGACGCTAACTACCCCAAACCACCCCATTTTCGACATTTTGTATCGTCTTTTATATCTTCATAGTGAGTGGAGATAGAGACTTCAAATTTGGTAGGTAGATTGTCGGTAGCAGTTGCTAGCCCGTGGATGGTAAGACATCCCTGAAAGGGTGTGGTTAAGTCACGTAAGGCATTTAAATTTCAGCGGGCACCGCCATATCCCTGGAATGGCTGATTGTCTCAGGCGCTGTCAACTTAGTTCGCCGGTGAGTGTCATAAACTTCTGACGATCGGCGGCAGTGTTGATCACATCCACCGTCGAGATCTGTATTCAGCAGCTAGGCCGAGTAGAAGAAATGGTTTTCGCCGCGCGATGCAGCTATGCTAGCGCGGTCTTGGGAGTCGTAATTCTGTCCATCCGTCCGTATGTCCATCTGTCACGCGTGCTATGTGACTAATCCAAAGAACCTACCGGCGTATTTTTATACTACATGAAAGGGCAATCCTTCTAGTCAAATGTGATTTTTCGTGCAGTTGTGCAGCAGCTGACAAAATTTCAGCTGACTTAAGGCGTCGCGCGGTCCCTCTGTGATAGCTGAGCTACTTGTTCTCAGTGGCATAATGAAGAGGTTGTAGCGATGTGATAACACTTCAACAATCTCTAGGGTCGGCAGGTGTCCGGTTTTTGACCGGACAGTCCGGTCTTTTGGCGATCTGTCCCAAAAACTGGACCTAAACCATGTATTCTGGCTGTATAGCTAATGTCTCTTTTAACCAAACATGAACGTTTGTCAGTCTATCTGCTAGAGTCTAGTAATAATTGCAGTTGATTTTTTTTAAATCCGCACATCACTATTCACTATCAACGCAGGCTGTGCAGCGCTTTCCGCCCTGTCTATTGTGGCCAAAAGGCTGTATGGATTAAGATGCCACTTGGTACGAAGGTAGGCCTCATCCCAGACCACACTATTACATGGGGACCCAGCTCACCCCTCCCAAAAGGGGCATAGGCCCCAATTTTCGGCCCATGTCTACTGTGGCCAAACGATCGCCCATCTCAGCTATGGCTGCACACTTGTTTAAAAATATGTTGCAGCAAAATTGCTTGCAGTGTGCTATAACAGTGAGTTTTCATTATCATAAGCCAAAGAACTTGTGGCAAAAATCACAACCGCTTCACTACGCATATTTTTCCAAATTGTTGTGAAATTTTAGGGCTCCGCCGTGGTGTACAGCTCCAGTTTTTTCTGGCTTTTCCACTGGATAATTCGACTTGGAGTTCTGAGTTGGGCAAAATGTCCGGCTTTTTTCTGCGACCGACCTGGCAACCCTAACAACCTCAGTGGCACCATGTGACTTCCAGAAATGACACTTTATCCAAAAGCAACAACTTACATTTGTGAAAGCTTCAAAGCAGGTCCAAATACCTATGAATATTACCAGATAAATGTTGTTATCTGTTCTGACAACTGATAATTTTATTATCAGTTCTGACTGCATACTAAATGTAATATGGTAGATGTTATCTTCATTATTGGGACAGTGATATTTAGACAACATTATTGGGACAGTGATATTTAGACCGTCACAAAAGGCGATATGCACTACCCGTACGTACGGCCCGTATGTACGGGCCGTGCGTATGGGTGTCAAAAAAATGCATCCGTATGTATCGGCCGTAAAGATGGCCCATACTTACGGGTAGTATGTACAGGTAGTGTGTATTGGCCTTAAGGCTATGTTCAGGTGGCTTTGGGGGCGTGGCTTCTGAAAATGTCATTGTGTGTTTGGCCACACTGAAGATAGCTTTGAAACTGTCTAAATGTCAGTGCCGGCATAATGAAATTTGGACCACTGTTACTGTTGGTGTCAGTACTGAGTAGTACAGTTAGTAGGCCTAGCTCATAAATGATGTCATTTGTGGTAATTAATTTCGTCTGTGGCACATTGTGTACTGTATTTTTTCGATATACTGGCCATGGCCAGTAGCTGAAGTGGCGTTTGTAGGTTGCCTAAGGTTATCACCAATGTCTGTATTTTTAAATCATGTATGACTTCCATTCCTAATGGCATTTTGTTATAACTGTATCCCTGTCTTGTATTGTTTTGGAGATATAACAAGATTTTGTTAGAAAATCTAAAATTTTTCTTGCTCCAGCTCCCCATGTATTTGGTATCCATGTTAAAGTTGACCTCATTGAATCATAGAGTCCATAGGCTACCATGTCAACTATGTTAAGCTCAGTAGGTGCAATAGGCTAGTTTTATACTGTTTTGTTGCACAATGTACTTAATACCTTACCTGGCAATATTTTCAAAATCAAATTGCAAATGAAAACTGTGCTATTTTAAATGAGGTGCTGCATGCAAGTAGAATGGAAAAGAAACTTAGATTTAGCATTAATTTGTTGAGTTATTTTACGTTGTATGTGCATTGTATTTCAGGCCTCATAGTAGAACTGTTGTTGGCCTGATGAAGCTTGGTGGATTTCTGCTGATATTATTCTACTTTGCCATTCCTGCTTTTATAAAAATATATCCAGCAATTATTGTCGAAGTCGTATTTCTTAACATGGGTATGTATTCTTGTAATATTAATCAACTGTTTTGATGTTTTGATGTCTTTGTTCTCAGCTTTTGTGCCACCTTTGCGAAGTTGAATATTGATGCCAGTATTGATTCCAGTACTGGCTGTAATATGGTACATTTAGAATTAAGGAAAGTGTTAGTTCCAACAGTGTCAAACTGCTGAATTGTTGTGGTTATGTGTAAATTAAAAATGGCACACTTCGCGAGTTAAACAGTGGAACTTGTGTTTGTGCTTATATCTGTTTACTTGAAAAAGTAAAGATATATTTGTGTAGGATGAGCAATATAATTCTGTTAGTATTAAGTTCACTGTATTTTGTGTGCTACTATTGTTATTTTCCTTTTCTCATGAGGATGCCAATAATTGCTCAATGCTCATAATGGGCAGGGCATGCATGTTTGTATACTTTTCAGTAAGGTGGCCACCATTCATTGACTTTTCTCGACCCGATGAACTTGGACTTAATTTTACACACAATTTTCATCTTCCAACAACAGATGAAATAATAGTCGGCACATGGTGAGCGTCTTGTTTTTTATTTTAGAATTATGATAATAGTCTTGAGTGATTGATGGTATGTTTTTGTGTCTGTATTTGGTTGTGTGTTGTCCGTCAGTTTTCACGTCATTTTCTGATGGCGGCTGCACCATGTAATATGTGCAGTAGTATTTTCTCTTTTTTTGTGAAAGTGGCTGACATGTGTGATCTCTGACTCTGTAAACAGTGTGTTAGCCAACAGTGATTATGGCTGCCCTATGTAATAGGGGGGCCATTATATTTTTGTCCTGTGGTTTCTATCTTTCTTTCTTTCTTCTATCTTTTTTTCCTCGCCTAATCTCAGCCGTCGGAGATTGGATGTCTGCCATGCTTCGACACATGGTGTGGCCTTAGTGCGAATTTAGAATGCAGGTCTGAAACGTGCTGCACGTGGCTCGCTGTAAATACAGGACACAAAAAATCGCCATCTTGGCACCCTTGCGCAACTTTGTTGGGCCATATCTTTGCAACTAAGGCACGCATTGACAATCGGAAAAAAACTTGTTACATCCTCCACATGTCCTCATAATATGGTGAACTTCGGCTTACTACCGGCTGAAATCTGTTGGCAAGTTTGAGGCATCCCTGCAAATTTCAATGGTTTTCGCATCTTGGCAGCGTTACTGCACGGCACTGTACTAGTGGGCGTCAGCCAGACTTTGCGGCATTGAACAGAGGGCGCCACCTATATTTGGCAGGGCGGCCATCATGTTGGGCATTGGCCCACATTTCTAGTTATATATGTTTTGCATTTGTATGCACGGCCTAGATAGACAACATCAAGTCATGGACAGGACTCTCTGTGGAAGAGTCAGTCAGAATGACAGAGGATAGAGATAAGTGGAGAAAGTGCATTCATTGTGTTGCGAACCCTCGGATCGAGGACGGCTAAGGAACATAACAGAACAGATGTTATGAATGGCCCTTCAGTGCTTTGACGCTGTTGGTTGGGCGGCAGGAAGGGCGTCTGGCCTGTAAAAAAATTAGTGGTGAGGTACTGGCATGGTTATCTGTCTGCATCAAGGTGCAAATGATTTGCATGTGGTCCAGCTGATGCCACTGCCACCCCATCATCTATTGCTCCAGTGAAATCCAGAATTTTAATGCAGGTGCACTCATCGTGACCCCAAAAGGCAACTCCTTGCTCAAAAATGTCACACAATGTATATATTGTTAAGATCTGTCCACCTGTTATTTACACAGCTCACCTTTTTTGCAACCCCCCAAATACTATGCTTTACAGTGCTTTTTAGTGGACCAGATACCCCAAAAGTGCCCCTTCCCATAGGGACATCTACATCTCCATGTAATACATGTTCCCTGGACCAACCTGACTCAGCCTTCCAAACTGCATCTTGATCAGTTCAGCCATTTTCGCACAGCTCACTACAGAGAGTCCCTATACTTTACAGTGTGTGTTAAAACGTGATTAATATGCACGGTTAAAAAATTAGTCTCTGCGATAAACGCGATTAAAAATTAATCATTTTATAGCTTTAATATTTATTATTCCCTTTGTCTTGATAATGAACATCATATTACCTACTAGTAATGTTAGCATAACAAAGCATGGTGTGTAATAGGGATGGGAGACCTGAAGAGCTTTTTGTAAACCTGGGTTCTGGGTTTGGAAAACGTCTAACCAGATAGCGGACCTTGGAAATGACCACTGGTAACATGTCGTTGTTTGGTACTTCCTGTTTTACTCTTTGTCAGAGGCAAGTTACAGCAGTGCAAGGGCCTGTCACTTGTTGAAAATTGTAGACCGGTATAACCACCACAACCGCTTTACAGCCCTCTTTCCAGGACCAACCAGGTGAGCCGGTGCCAGAAGAGAACTTCTGGACTTCATGGTGCAAGGTGCAAGGGAAGATTAACAGAGGCAGAAACACACACCATCCAGCTGGGCGCCACTATCCGGACTAACCAGTGCCCACCTCCACCATCTCCCATTTTTTACAGGCTGGATGCCCTTCCTGCCGCCCACCTAACAGTGTCAAAGCACTGAAGGCAACTAGTGTTAGGCGTAGACTGGTATAACACATCATAAATTCACAGTGGAATGCCATAAAATGTTAAGGGGCTATTTTGGGATTACAGTGTGCAAAAGTATGTTGTTTTGAAGTTTGGGATGACAGAGCCAAACTTTGCTACATTTGTTTCTTGTAGGCATGTGTTGCCAGAGGAGCTTGGTGTGCAGCATGTTGAGACTGGTACACAGTTTGATAATTTGCTACAGTCTGGCCATGCCGTCATTCTGTACATGCATGGAAACGGCGGCACCCGGTGAGCTTTGCACTTAGTGTGATTGGTTGTAAATTTGCATAAGAACTTGAGAGTTTTCCACATTGATAAAAGATTAATAAGGGTATGTTATGTACTGTCAAGCTGTTACTTTGAATGCAATGCATATTATTCTTGTGATCGTCATTGCTGTCATCATTAGCCCCGTGTGGGTCCAGGGGCTGTAAGTAAGTGGGTAAGTGTCTAAGTCAGTAAGTAAATGACAAATTCGTGAAGTGCCAAAACCAGAATAGACCTCAATTTCCAGGCTGGATGTCGTACAAGGTGACTAAACCTGGCTTTGGTTTTTTGTGTTTATTTTGTCTTGTAGTACATTTTTTTGATTGGTGAATGCGTGCTTTTGTTCTGTTAGGTTTAGTTTTTCCATACCAAGCCAAAAGATTGGCTTGGAGAACGTCTCTAAAACTAAAATGACATTTTTGTGTCGAGTGGGATGTAAAATCTTAACTCAGTCAATCGATCAGTCATCAGCATTATTATAGAAAATTTGCTGATTAGAGTGACACTGTCACAAAAATTTTACATGAGCAGTTCACATAATCTGAGGTGTTGTTTTGTTGCTGTTACTGATTAAGGATATGTTGCAACTTTTACAAATGTGTTTTAAATACTAGTTGTTGTCTTACTGCAATAACCGTGAGTTTTTCTTGAACATGTTATTAATTTAGTTGATAAAATTGCATTTCTGTTATATTATAGGGCTGGTTGGCATCGAATTCAGCTCTACAAACTGCTCTCCAAAGCCGGTTTTCATGTTATAACTTTTGACTACAGAGGTACAATGTTTCACTTAATTCCAATTCATTTAGTGAAGTGAGGAAATGTGTTTTGATATTTTTGCTGGCACATGATATGATAGCTGTGCATAATGTTTTCGACATTGTTGTTACGCTGTCATATGACTAGCAATGAGCTGCTGTATTGATTGGTCGAAACGCAGTCATGTGATGTTCACCATAATTAAAATGAACCAATCCCATACTTTGGCTTACGGTTATGGTGAGTTCAATGAAATAATGCACAGTTTTACGAGGGTCGTTCGATAAATAAGTTACAAAATGGTGTATTTTGGTTAATTTTTAAAATATAGAAAATCTGAAGTATATGTTTTGCAGGAAATTTATTTCTTTATTCACACAGAAATTTTTATAACAATGACTTCATTCTTATGACATCACTAGTGCTTAAAGCACAATCACCCTGTGAAGTATTTTCCCGCCGCTGCCACAACACTATTAGGCCTAGGAGTTACAAGTAAAAATGAACAAGTTAAACAAATACGAGTAAAAATAGACATGTGTCAGTCGGACCTTACGAATTCGTCGAATGTTGCAATGTGGCATCAGTCATCGCCACAAACATGCTGGCAAGGTTGTTTCTTGTCATCAGCACTTTCTCTGCCACGAGCTAACTTCTTACACCAGGCATGTATTGCCGGTCTCGTAAAACATTTGTCACCATACACTGGACGCATTTAACTGTGAATAGCACTTGCATTGTGTCCTATAGCTCACAAAAAAAAACAAAACGGCATGCTGCTCTGTTAAGCGGCAACGCTGCCTTATTAATCGTCTGCTAATGATGACACACTATTGTCATTGTTTACAAATTCTCACAGGGTGTTCCAAAATAAATTTGCTACATAATGTGTATTTTGGATTTTTGATATTTTTAAAATTAACGATGCTGCACCATTTTGTAACTTATTTGTCAAACGACCCTCGTATTATCATGCATCATTTCAAATAGACTGAAGCACACTGTAATATGGCTACATTCATGCCTGCGATGTAGAAATTGCATGTTTGTAATTAGTGAACAGTTTAATGCCTATAGATGAAACAGTTGAATGTTCGTTAACAAGTGGTATATGAGAGCAGTAGTCAAAATCACAAAATTCCGAAAGTTATAGTCACTGAATCTGAAAGATAGATAACAATTAAATAAATAAATTTAAGTAAATATATCTAAAATAAAGTATGAATTTGCACTTTGTTGTTAAATTCTGCCAATAAACACTATCATGTGGCAACACCCAGTGAATGTCTTTATGTTTTTAATGTAGAAATTCCAAAGTTTAGTATTTGCTTGTATGACAAAACAGGTGATGCAGGCTTGTTCATGTGAGATTCATATCTTAACACTTGGGCCTTTCCCTTGTGTTGACATTTCAACAGAGGGACTTCATATTTGAATGTCACAATTACAGGCCTGCATTACCTTATAATATATACTGTATTACAAATGCCTGTTTATGGTGTTTAATGCTAGGTTATGGTGACTCGTCAGGCTCGCCTTCTGAAGAAGGCCTAGTAGAAGATGCTGTCAGCGTATTCAAGTGGCTAAAGAGACATACTGGAGACATGCCTGTGTACTTGTGGGGACATTCCCTTGGCACTGCGTGCGTTTCATATTCGTGCTTCGCTGTTTAGTTTTATTCATCCAACGTTTGATGTAATACGCTAAATGAAAAATCCTATCATCATTTTAAGATAGCTGGACAAGTAAAATATTCGCCTGCATGAAACTTTACAAGGTGTGACAGTTCAGAGTGGTTATTGTTGAAAGTGAAAAATGAAAGGAAATGAAATGAACTGTTTAAAAATCAGTCATTCACAACAAAAAAATTAACATGGCCTTAGTAAAAAGACTGCTCCTAGGTCATCGACAACTCTGTAAAATCGTAGTAGAAATGTAACTGTTATCCGTCACTAGTTTATGTTTTGCTTGTTTGTTGTAGAGTAGCTACACAGACTGCCAGTCAACTCTGTGAAGAAGGTGTGTGTTTTTCTCTAGATGCAGATGTTTGCTCAGCTATTTCGGTTGTTTTATTTTTATTTTGCAATGTAAACTACATGGTAGGCTAGATGATTATTACATGAATGAAATATCAGTGGTTTGAGATGCTGCCATTTATAGAAATGGCTGTAATGTGGCTGAAGTTTGTAGTCTGGAGAATTACATTAGTCAGTCATTAAGTGTGCAAGAATGTCGTCCAAGAAAGAAACAGATCTCATTCATTTTACACTTGCATCATAATATTAGTTTATACTGTATTTCCCGACTTACATGTGGTTAACTGCTGTGGTAGTATTTTGTTGCTTACCAAGAGACAAAGTCTTTGAAGTTAATTATTAACAAACAAGGAATTCTGATTGGTATGTGAATATTGTAGTGGTTGGGAAGGCAAAATAGGGTGTGATGTTTCAGTTCACAGGTAGAAGTGAAAATTTGCAGCTGTAATTATTGTTGAATGCCTCAATGCATATTACACATCAGAAATGCTGTAATAGGCACTCGGTTGTACACCACAATCATTCCGTTGTGTCTCGTGTGAATTTTATTTTTACCAACATTTATTATTCAGTGCATGCTTAAAGGTGATTTATGCTAATGTTTGTAGGATTTGATTTCAGTGGTCTTATTTTGGAGGGTCCATTTAACAACTTTGTAGAAGCAGCAAGTAATCATCCATTAAGTGCGGTACGCTGCTGTCATTACTGTGTCTACTGTGATGTCTATTGAAATGACAAGTTCTGCATTGCCAGCCAGTGTTCTTGTACAGTTTGGGTGTTTAGACCTCTCACTTGGTCTGCTGGCACACTTGATGCACAGTATGAATTATGTGTATTGTACAGAGTGACCCAGTAGTTTATACCCACTAAATAAATCACTGTCAGTGCAACTACTGTACTATTCTATGAATATTTCATATCGTAGTAAACTACTACGCTACTACTATATCGTTTAACGGCTTTTTTCCATGACAACCTGGGTAAGCCGGCACCAGAAGGATAAACCATTCTGGATTTTACTGGAGCAAGAGATGTTGGGGAGGCAGGGCATCAGCTGGACCATATGCAAATTATTTGCACGTCACTCCAGACAGATAACCGTGCCAGTACCTCATCACTCAGTTTTTAGAGGCTAGATGCCTTTCCTGCCACCCAACCAACACCATCAAAGCACTAAAGGCAAATTTTAGTGACATTAATTTTTTAATTACAATTAATTCCTTAATGCATTAATCAACGTGCTAATTTGACAGCCCTAATTTTTTATTAGTTTTTGTTGCCACTGCCAAAATTTTGTTACTTTTTAAAATAATTTTTTTCATGGTTTGTGTTTGAAAGCAAGGTTTTACAAGCCTATTATTAGAAAATGGTTTAACATTTGGCTGTTGCTTTTTGCAGAATTAAGTTGTTTTTAAAGATTCTTAGTATTTCTGTCGATAATTAATACTTGGAAGTTGGTTTGGAGTGTAAACTGTTAGCGATTCCCTTTATATTTATGTGTAATGTTTGTTGTACGTTTGTGCACAGCCTTTTCGAGTAATGCCATGGTTTAGTTGGGTGTTCATCGAGGCAATCAAATCTAGCAACGTTCATTTTGCCACTGATCAAAAGTAGGTTCTTTTTTATATAGGATTGCATCTTATATGTGTTCAGTTTTCAATGTGGCTCTGAGATGACATTTAACTGTCACATTTGAAATTTGCTGTTAATTATTCTTTGTACATGTGTTTGGTATAGTGTAAATAGTGAAGATGTTAAAAGCTGCAATTTTGATAATTGCATTGCAGCATTAAAGGTGTTAAAGTTCCAATTGTGATTCTGCATGCACTGGATGATGGAATTGTGCCATATGAGCTGGGCCACAAGGTATACTATTGAAGTTGTATTTAGTGTTCGTCATTAAGCCAAAATTACATCACTGTTTTGGATGGTTGCTACGATTCTTAAAGATACTTGTCTCCAAAATTACCAATGATTTAATGAGTTGGATGATAACCTTTCTTGCTCACGTACTTCTTCTTTTACTGTGATATAACTGATTTCTTTACTAATATTTGTAATGATATTTTGTCATTTGCAGTTAGCATGATTTTGTTGTCATACTATTCACTAGTTGTATCAAATGCACGTAATGATTTTGCTAGAATTTGTCAGACTGGTCATACAGAACAGCAGTGTTGGTACTTGTCGCCATTAAATTCTAACCAACCAACCAATCGCTTGGTATTTGTGCAGAATATTGTGCATTTGACTGCATGTGTATGACGACTTAGTTTTGTTATATTTTTTATATACAGTATACAGTGTTGTAGATAATGCAGTTGTTCCTATTTGTCACACTTTGACTGTTTTCTTAAACATTGATGGTACTGATGTGTGTCTGAATATGACTTGCTAGCTATATGAAGTGGCCGTGAGAAGCTGTGAGGACGTTAAGCTGGTTACGTTTGATGCTGATGGCTACGGACACAAACACCTTCACAAGTCACCAGAGCTGCTTCCTGCCTTGAGGTTGTTGACACTGAAATATATAAAGTATCATGAGAAACTCATCTCTAAAGCACTCAGGTATAGCACTTGTTAACGAGGGATCACATACCCACATGTTTATCCACCAGTGGAATGAACCATACCTGCCTTTACTCCCCACCCATAGAGTTTCATCTCACTATGACCAGTATTCATTTTCCATTCAGCTGAGGGTAGACGGCTGAGTTGGCCTGAGTAGCTGGTTACAAAGCGAGGTGGTTTACCCGGTCACCCATCTCACTACTATCTGGGCCTGGTATAGAGTAACTTTGTTGCTTGAGACCACACCGCCACCTGTACACAGACATGCACATGTACAGTTTTTGTGTACCTGGTTCTAGAAACGTTAGGTTGGGTTCCTTAAACGAGAGCCTGTAAACTTAATAGGAACAGGTTTCCCACAG
>Ga0209259_1000526_pt1 | contig 11596 bp, 12 predicted proteins | sample WorMetGr2BELIZE1_FD_187417 | JGI IMG/M metagenome (GOLD analysis project Ga0209259, IMG submission 187417) | Marine gutless worms symbiont microbial communities from Max Planck institute for Marine Microbiology, Germany - Inanidrilus... ...
CCGTGACCTGGACCTTGACCTTAGATCGGGTCGAGGTCACACTGGTGCGCATATGTGGTCGAGGTCTACCCACACACCAAATTAGATGGAAATCGGAAAAACTTTTTGTGGACGAACGCACGGACGTACGGACGGACGGACACACCTGAGTTCCAATCTACTAGGTCATCGCCGAGGCGATGACCTAAAAATGCAAAGTTCAGATCAATGGTCAATGCATTCAATACAAAGAACTACAGATGACTATGAAAACAACAGTGCAGCTGACACAGAGACCATGCATCCACCAGTTTCATTGCAATTAATTAAATACCTGAAGTAATGTGCACAAAACAAGACAAACCAGGGGTTCCCAAACGGGGAATTCTGCCAAAGGGAAACTTATGGGCTTTGGTGAACTGGGATCAGAGGCTGGCAGATTCAAACTGTTGGAATATTGATCCTTTATCAGATTTAGCTGAAATAATTCCAATCATTATATATAGCTAGTTCAAAATGCCAGCGCTGTGCTGATGTCAATTGTCAAATCCAATACAGCACACAATGGAGATGCTCTATGCCGTCAGGCAGAAATAAGGAACTAACTTTCTTTTGAGTGCATCTTTTTAATACTTTACAAAAACTGGTTATTTTTTTCACATACATTAAGGAAAGTATAAGCTACAATTCTGTGTAATTAATTCTGGCATGCGTTAAGAATTTTGTGTAATAATGAAATAATGAGTGACATTAAACATTTTTTACAGCGCGCCGCAATGCTCGATGACTACGCTGCAGCCGGCTGCACTAGCTATGGCAATTCCATCCGTCTGTCTGTCACATGCCGGTATTGTGTCAAAACGACGGCATGTAGCACGGTGCAGTTTGCACTGTCGGATAGCAAAATGTGACTAGTTTTGTAGAAACCAAAAAATAGTCCCCAGGGACGACCCCTTCCCCCTGAAATCTTGGCTCCAAGTGACCTACCCCCTCCTGAAGGCAGCGAGTTTTGACACATTTTGCCTTGTAGTGCCTCAACCGTAAGAGACAGAAAAAGAAGTTCAGTAACATTTAACAAGAACTCGACACGGGCTTTCCAACGAGCCATCAACCAAGGTTCTACACCATCCCTAACTTCCTCAAAATGGGGATAGAGTACCTAAATTTGTCGTCTTTTGGACAATTTCGACAATAAAGGACGAAAAGTCTGCTGCAAAGTTTCATTATATAAAAACTCTCAGCGGCAAATTTGTAGCGCAATCAATTGCCTTTCGAGTGGTATCAATATATTGGCAGGGTGTAGCTCCATTCCCTTCATATCTGAATGCAAAGAGACCGACCCGCATAGGAAGCACCTGCGTTGCACACACTTCGCCTCATAGCGCGGCAGCCATGACGTCATTGTGTCACTAGCCTGCGTTCGGCTCACTGGTTGGCCAGTAGCCTAAAATTGGCGGCGCTCTGTCCTGTCAGTGGATGCTGGCCTTCTTGTATGTTTACCAGTCAAGTAATGAAATTGGTGATTACCGGCTGGTGTTTATACACTGTGTCTCAAAAAAAACGTCCCACCTGTGACTTGCTATAATCTTGATACACACGACCCAATTAAGATAATTTTTGGCAAAACTGTTACTAAGAAAGTAAGGAATCAGACGATGCTTTGTTTTCCCACCTCACCTATCTAGTGGTTCCGCACTACCTTGCGAAACAGGAAACCCAGAAATCACATCTTTTCACATAAGCACGGTATGTTGCTGTGCCAACGAACACACAAAACACATTTAAATTATCACTTGGTCGCTGTTAAATTACCCTTCATTCCCAAAGTGATCGACTGTTTGCATCAGACAATTAAAATCTATCTAGAAAGGAAGCACAGCATCCTGCTGTCTGTTACATGCATGCTCTGTGTTTACCAAGTCTGTCAAGGTGTCGGTCACTGTGTAAAAGATGAGAGTTGTTCTTCGTCAAGCCCGGAGAGAAAGTTGAAAATTGACTCTCCCTCCGCCTCTGTCACATTTTGTCACAAATCTCGGAACCCTCTTCCAAAATAGTCACAAGCTCACGAACTCCACCCACAAAGTAGTGATTACTGCCTACAGAACTAAATGAAATTCAATTAGGCCTATTGCACAATTCCAGTGGTGCAAAATATCTAGTTCTCAATGCACTGTTTTGCAGCTGATAGATTTAGATAGTTCACCTGCCTCAGAGCCAAGGCTCCACTGCAGTCATCCTATAGACTGACTCATTTTGTAGACAAGCAGCCGGCTGCAGCGTAGTCATCCCAGCACATACCAGAGCCTTGTGTGACGTCACAACACTTAACCCTCCCCTACCCCTACATCACATGTCATCACACTCGTCTGAAGCCCCTCCCTCCTCTCTGAGTATGATATCATTTACGGACGACCCCATCTCTTGATTCATTAAAATCCAGATCGGTTTCGCCTTTCTGGTGCTGCCTTATCCAGGTTGTTCTGGAAAAGAGGCCATCAACTGGGTGTCTGTCTCATAGTTCACAATTCACGTAATAATTTCACCTAAACTTTTTTCAGTTTGCAAACAATGTTACAAAAAATAATTTCAGTTTCAACTACACAGTTATTTTTCCACTAGCTCTAGCCTGCGAAGTTCATTAACATACTGCTCAATTACAAGTGATACTCTCTATGTCTATGTTTTGGGAGGAACCAGCCCCCCAAAACTAGGACTGTACCCAGTACCATGGTAAACCATGTTTTTCAAAATTTTAATTTTTGTTACAAAAACAGAATTACAAATCAAAGTTCATTTCACAACCCTCTTGCTTCACAGACGCCATAAAGACTGGTATCATAAACATACGAAACGTCTGTAGTGTATCAACCTTTTAACATCAGTAAAATGATGTCATAGCAGATTTTAGCAAGTGAACTGAGGAAAACAAAACCTGACAAGACAAACACCAGACAATACCTGGAGCTGGATATTGAGTGATTCACATGTCGTTGTAAGTTCGCAATGACGCAGTTCCAACTGCTGCTGCTGCTCCTCTAAACACTGACGTTCCAGGTGAAGTTCTGTGCACGAGATGAGATTTACAGTCATTACACATGCACTCTGCTGAAAATTATCAATTTTCATTCTGTACAACCCACAGTGTCGTTACTGCTAACCCCAACCTCAACCCATAATCCTAACCCAAACCTTCCAAAATTTAATCAACTCTTTTCTGATCCATAACCTACCTATTCCCCCCATATTCCCAATGAAAATTCACCAGTAATTTTTTTTTAGTTATGATGGTGGCAAACAGACCTACAAACAGCGGTGAAAACAGCACTGCTACTAAGCTGTGGTTGAGGTCATTATTCACTACAGATGTTGGTTTTCTGCATTAGTTTCTTTATCCTTATTTTCTCTCTTGGCCTCACGTGGCAGACTAAGCTGACTTCCTACCCATTTTGACCAACATGCTATCACAAGAACTCATCAGGAGATGAGACAGCAAACGTGAACTTTTTACGACGACATCGTACATGTACAGGCCAGCGCCTACGCCCATTGAACCGACATCCTAATTTCTACTATATCTATGCCAGGCCTAATCCATGCACATAATCAATCATCTATGCACCTATTCTCTTCAAACCGAGTTATCAGTTTGTTTGGCCCACTGAATAATTGTGCAAATTGTTTTAGTATGGTCACAGACTATTAAAAGTAGATTTTGAAACCAAGGTAGGCCTAATAATTGTTTCGCGATGACATCATACACAAAAATTCGGTGAAATAACGCAAAATACGGGCCATTACTCCATTCAAGGTCACTGATTTTGGTACCAATCGAAAGCTCATGTACGACTTCCTATTAGTGATTACTAATAACTTACTTCCTATCTTGCACCGTTTCCGAGATATAGCCTTCGATACATCCATAATCGCTATATTTGGCTACCCCTCTCGCATTTAATCCCCCCCCACCGATGGAGGGGTTCCCTACATCATATCATCGTAAGTGATATATCACTAAAACCTAGAAGCTTTGGACTACATTTCCATTGCAGAAAGTTTGGGAATATCTTCTTTATGCAATGCATTCTGAATGCTACTAATTTCTCTGAAATAACGATAATTACGGCCAATACGCCATTCGAGGTCATTCAAGGTCATCGATTTTGGTACCAATCGAAAGCTCATATGTGACTTCCTATTAGGGATTAATACTAACTTACCTCGTATCTTGCACCATCTCCAAGTTAGCCTTCGATACGTCCAAAATCGCTATATTTTGCTACCCATCTTGGGTTTAACTCTGCTGATAGAGAGGTTCCCCTGGGACGATCTCCATAAAATTTTCTGTGCATGTCAACGGATGGCCAAGGTACCAAATGCCATAGAAAAATTGCAGAAAATTACAACCGCCTGAGTAGGGGGTGCATGAGCGTTACAGACGACAGCCAGACAGACGACGGACGGGCGACAGCATATAGCGAACGCGAGTTAACGTTCGCTAAAAATGAAGACAGCAACAAGCTAACGGCCATTAAACTGTAACTGTAAGTACAAAACTGATCAAGCTTCACTTTGCATCTAAAAATCTTTTATTTAACCTCCCTGGTGGTAATCATGAGTCTTATAGACTCAGGTGCAGCTGACATACTAAAAGCAATAATCTCGAGTACAACTCCGGGCATGGACTCTCAAACAGATGCACACCGTGGGGTCATTATACTCCCTGTTATCCAGCGGCGTAGCCAGCCTATTTGTTGCCCAGGGTGGGTTTCATATTTGCCGCCCCTAATAGTAAAGTATTAGTAAACTAAGGTGTTCCATCACGCGCTGTTATAGAGGAAAATATTTGGGAGGGGGGCAATGCCACCCAGTCATATTGCTCCCGCCAAATTTTAGCGGTGAGCGCTGAAGGCGGCAGAATCGTGTCCCCTCCCCAGCAGACTGGGGGTCTGAGGGAGTGTCATGAGGTCCCCCAGTGGAGTCCAGGGTGGTGCCCCGGCTGGAAACGCTTTTTGGCGTATTTTGAAGGCCACATAATGCTCCTTTGTGCACCTATATGCTGAAATATTTGGGTGGCAAGGCAGAGGTTTACGCGGGGGGCAAAGGGGGAATTGCCCCTCCCCTGCTCCAACGTAGAACCATGCATGTGTTCTGTCATTCAATCACAAGCTCAGTGGGGAGTGCCCCTTGACAACTTTTCACAAGCGTAGTGCACTCAGTGGCATAATAGACATATTTGCAGTTTCACACTTATATTCTATGTGCAAATCATGTTATCACAAAACTGTGTCCAGGGGCAAAGCCCCAACACGGGGTCTGGGGACAAAGTCCCCAGAAGCTGAAGCATTTTAACATCTGAAAAACACTATTTTGTCCATAATTTGCAGTTATATTGCTGAATTTAAGTTAAGGTTTTATGTCTCACTTGACACAAACACCGGTCTAAATTTTTTATTTATCGCTGAAGTGCCACCCCTTGGCAAGTGCCGCCCGGGGTGGCCCACTCCCCTTTCGCTATGCCACTGCTCTTATCTGTGATAATCAGATCATTAATTGCGGAGCTGCCACATGGCCTTCGTTATTGGTTGCTGCCCTGTATTAATTAGCAGTGCAGTGACATTGTGAACAAACCGCAATTCGGCACAGTTTTCCTTGTCAGATGCAACGATTCCTTCCAACTACTTGCCTGTCATAAGACTGTCATTAGTCACGTCAGCTGCACTGTGGCGGGCATGCCCATGGCAACAGGAAACCTTTGCTGTTAATGTACGCTCTGGGACAGAAAACTAAGGTTGAATCGTACCGCCAGGGAGGTTAAATTGTAACAATGCTATAACCCCACAAGTTTCCAGCTATTATGACTAATGTAGACCAAGACTTCGTCAAGAACATCAGCAAATGTCATCACCTTCTACATGACTGGCATATGCTTCTACAATAGCATCAATTCCTGGCCAAACAAACTTGCTGTGTCGCGACACAGCAAAGTCGCAGTCACGACCTGCCGACGGCTTTGAAGCTGACACATTTACATTTTCTTCTGCAGCAGCATCAGGTTCGTTGTTACCGATGCACAGCTGCTTTGCTGTCAAAACAATCAGTTGCATATAACTACTACCACTACTACTACTACTACTACTACATCCATTTAACGGCCTTTTTTCCAGGACAACCTGGGTAAGCCGGCACCAGAAAGGTAAACCATTCTGGATTTTACTGGAGCAAGAGATGATGGGATGGCAGTGGCATCAGCTGGACCATATGCAAATCATTTGCACCCCAGTCCAGACAGATAACCATGCCAGTACCTTACCACTCAGTTTTTACAGGTTGGATTCCGTTCCTGTCGCCCAAATAACAGCGTCAAAGTACTGAAAGCATAAATGTTGCATATAAGACCAGTGAATATACAGTAAATAATGCACACAAGAAGAGAGAATGCCAAGTAACATAAAACACACAAATAATTCAGCTGTTATAACCGTCACATAACAAAGTCATGAAAGTCATGGTCATATTAAATCAGAAGTAAGTCTTCCAACAAGAGATACAAGGGGCATTCAAGAACTTTGTAGACTGATATAGATGGACATTATAAATTTCATTGATATGTGTCACTGGTTAGTACCATCTGTCACTACAATATTGCACAACATATTATTAGGTCGCATCTCATTACTATGTAGATGAGGCCTATTGTTACAGATGCAGTAGCATGGTCAGTCGGTTGGTCAGTCTGTCACAATCGTGAGCCCTGCAAAAATAGCTGAACCGATCAAGATGCCATTTTGGGAATGGACTTGGGTGGGCTCAACAAAACATGTATTAGATGGGGTCCAGATCCCCCATGCAAAATTGGCAATTTTGAGGGGGAAAACGTTATCTGCACGGCAAATGGCAGGCTGAAAGAGCAGGATCAGGAATTCTTCTACAGCGGAATCCAGGCTTTGGATAAACGCCGGACCAAGTGCATTTCAGTTGCAGGAAACTACGATTATGATTAACTGTCAGTCTACAAACTTTTGAATGCCCTTTATATTGCCCTGATGGCAGAGAAATGATATGCCCCCTGCCATTTTGGTCCTTTACCATAATTAGGCGATACCAATGACAATAGCAAATGTAACAGTAAAGTAATAGCAATGACTCCATCTCACTTCGTTTTTGAGATGCTGATAACGTAAATTTTTTTGGCATTAAGGACATTATAGCCACTCATGATGGAAATACGGTCACATTGAATGGTGGGGTTTGACTTCCAGCATTGGGTTGTATTAGTGTTCCATAGTAACCACAGCTCTAAAATGCACAATCTTTGAGCTAGAGGCATGGGTCAGAAAGATGGATAGACCAGACAGAGAACACACTTGCTTAATGTCCCCCATCTTAATTGTAGAGACATAATAATAACTCAGTGACAAACATATTTCTAACAACTGAAAGACAACAGTGCAATAATATTTTGACTGACAGAAAACGTACTCTCACTTTCACCGACTTAGCAATAACAGACTCCAATGCAGTACTAGTTACATGTTATCATGGGAAGGTTTGTTTAATCTCACCATCGGAGCAGTCTTCTGTAGCAGTTTCTGTACACGACTTAAGCTGGACTTGAGCAACATCTGAACTAACGTCACCAAGTGAGATCAGTCCGAGGGCGGCGTGCAGTCGTTTATCTCGACCTCCATCATCTCTGTGTTCACCTTCACATGGCCCTCGCTCATCCAACTCACCAGCTTCACAGCAACTTTCACAGTTCGCAGATGCACTTCCAGCAGACCGTGAGCTACATAAAGGTGTCTTTCGCAGGGGAGTTGGCGTTGGACCCGTATGTAACGACACAGCATGGACGTCATTCTGAACCTCACTGACACAAACTTTATACAGCTTCTCGGGTGGCACGCTACTGTCTTCAACGTCAAGAAATGGCCGATGGAAAGTTGGACGGGAATTCGAAGAACTATCTGCAGGTTTTTCGTGTTGTGGGACATCAATGTCATCATCATCATCACCAGCACCATCCATCACCAGCCTTGAGGTTTCACCTAGCCTCGGCAGTGAAGTACCATCCTTCTGTGTAGTAATACATCAGCAGACAAAATACTAAAAACATAAGCATAACACTAACTACTACTATTATTACTACTACCACCATTTTACGGCCATTATACAGGACAACCAGCATTAGCTGGCATCCCCAGCTAATAACTGGAGGATTTTGTTGGAGCTAAGTTTTACTATCCTCATGCCCTTGCTGATAGCAACTAACATGTTCAGATCAGGAAGAAGACACTAGAGTCCACTTCAACGCTGCATTGTCTCTGTACCTTCAGACATAACATAGGTAAGCATGATGCATGATACACTACAAATGTGGGCCAATGCCCAACGTGATGGTTGCCCTTCTAAATATAGCTGGCGCCCTCTGTTCAACGCCGCAGTTTGGCTGACGCCCACTACCAGATGCCGTGCAGTAACACTGCCAAGACGCGAAACCAGTTGAAATTTGCAGGGGTGCCCCAAACTGGTCAACCGATCTCAGCCATTAGAGGCCGGAGTTTGCCATATTCTCAGGAGACGTGGAGGAGGTATTGCTGCTTAAGTTTTTTTGCGATTGTCGATACGTGCCTTAGTTGCGAAGATATAGCCCAATAAAGTTGTGCGATGGTGCCCAGATGGCAATTTTTGGCGACTTTTTTGCGTCCTGTATTTTCAGCGAACCGCGTGCAGCATGTTTCAGGCCTGCATCCTAAATTCACACTAAGGCCACATCATGTGTGGAAGTATGGAAGATATCCAATCTGCGACGGCTGAGATTAGGCGAGGAAAAAAAAGAAAGAAGAAGAAGAAGAAGAAACCACAGGGCTGCCCTGCTCCATAGGGCGACCACAAAAACCTAAATGCCAGGCCAGTCAACAAACTTACAGAGGTGTACAGTATGTGCACAACTGCATTTAGCTCTTGCTCTCATAGCAGCATGTTAGAAAGCATTAGTACATTCTGCCTTTAGCACAAACGTGAACAAGAAGGCCAGCGTCCGCTGACAGGACAGCGCGCCGCCAATTTCACGCTACTGGCCAACCAGTGAGCCGAACGCAGGCTAGTGACGCAATGACGTCACGGCTGCCGCGCTATGAGGCGAAGTGTGTGCAACACAGGTGCTTCTTATGGGGGTCGGTCCCTTTGCATTCAGATATCAAGGGAACGCAGCTACCCCTGCCAATATATTGATACCACTCGAAAGGCAATTGATTGTGCTACAACTTTGCCGCTGACAGTTTTTACCGTGCGAGCTATGCTAGCGCGGTCTTGGGAGTCGTAATTCTGTCCGTCCGTCTGTCCATCACATGCGTGCTTTGTGACTAATCCAAAGAACCTACCGGCAATATTTTTATATCACACAAAAGGGCAATCATTCTAGTTTTGTGATGCCAAAGATCTCAGCGAAATTCCAACGGGGATGCCAAAGAGACGTGGGGTAGGTTAAAACGGAGATTTTCGACCAATATCCCTGGAACGGCTGATCGTCTCAAGTGCTGTCAACTTAGTTCGCCAGTGAGTGTCATAAACTTCTGACGGTCGGCGGCAATGTTGATCACAGCCACCATCGAGATCTGCATTCAGCAGCTAGGCCAAGCAGAAGAAATGGCTTTTACGGCGCAACGCAGCTATGCTAGCGCGGTCTTGGGAGTCGTAATTCTGTCCGTCTGTCACACGTGTGCTTTCTGACTAATCCAAAGAACCTACCAGCGATATTTTTATACCACATGAAAGGGCAATCCTTTTAGTCAAATGTGATTTTTCGTACAGTTGTGCAGCAGTTGACAAGATTTCAACTGACTTAAGGGCTCGCATGGTCTCTCTCCTCGGACTAACCAGTGCCCACCTCCCATGTATTAGATGGGCTCCAGAATCCCAATCCGAGTGAGTCTGAAAATCCGTCGGATTTCGGATTTGCAAAAAATTGTCGGAATGCGACAACATTGGGATTCGAACTCCCATCACATCCCTAACTGAGATGCCGTTTTGGCATGTGGACTCGGGTGGTCCCAAGTAACCAAGTGTTGAATAGGGGTCCAGATCCCTCATGCAAAGGGGCAATTTTTGAGGGGGGGCAGACCATTGTATAGTATAGGCATTCCCTGCTGGGAGCTGTGCAAAAACGGCTGAACCAATCGAGATGTCGTTTGGGATGTGGACTCAGGTGGGCGCCAGGAAGCATGTATTAGATGGGCCCCAGATTCCCATATGTGAACCGCAAGGTTGAGGGCGAAAAGGGGCCAGCTCAAGACATGCCTGGCAGTCACTATATTCAAAGTGACTCACCAGGGGGCAGAACTGGTGCAGATGCTGATTAGGGGTGCACTAGATGGGGTGCACACTGACGCCACCTGGCAAATGATTAAACCGTCAGTGTGCAGCAGCGATGCAGCCTTATGTCAAATTATTTAGACCACTTTCATAAACCATATTAATCACACATGCTACCAACCTTTACTGCACTGGGTCTGTCCACCGTATTATCACATTCACTGTTTGAAACAACACACAATAAATACACGTTGCAGAACAATACAGCAACCTCACTGACAGCATGCACAGATAACATAACACCATCATTTGAAACAGATCACAGCTCATATGCTTACACAACAGTACGGTTCATTAACATGTGATTAAAATACAGGAATTTTTAACAGTAAACCTAAATGCTGTAACATAATCTGATACATTTAACATTACACGTCTAAACAATGACTCTTCATCTGCAACAGACAATCGATCAATACACAGAAATGTCTGTACTGCATATTTATGTCTGGTAAAAGTGACTGCTTTTATTTAACCAAATTTGCCTTCAGTGCTTTGACACTGTTGGTTGGGCGTCAGGAACAGTATACAGCCAGTAAAAACTAGAGTGATGAGCTGCTGGCATGGCTATCTGTCAAGAGTGAGGTGCAAACGATTTGCATATGGTCCAGCAGATACCACTGCGACCCCATCATCTCTTGATTCATTAAAATTCAGATTAGTTTAACCTTTCTGGTGCCAACTTACCCAGACTGTCTGAGAAAAAAAGGCCGCTAAATGGTCTGTTTTTCCAGAACCTTTGAGAATAACTGTAGCAGTATTTCACAGGCCAGATGCCCTTCCTTACCAACAAACAGCATCAAAGCATTAAGAGAACTCAAACCACTAATGATAACCAGGGAAAAATCACATCTTTCTTACAGTCTATATTTTAAAATACAAGATACCGCAAACACGACGAACCCATTTTCAGTGGCAATGGCTGACGACAAAGTTGATGACTGCGTACAGGAATCTGCCAACAGAGTCGACCTCGGAAATCCATTTAGCAATGGACTGGACGGCAAAAAATTGTTGAAGAATGGAGATAAAGCAAAACAGCTAGGAAATCCCAATGCTGCCGAGACAGAGGCTTGCTGCTGCTGAAGCAGATGTGCTTGCATCATCAGTGCTGATGCGGCCACACAGTCAGTCCTGCAGTATCCACAAGTAAGTAAGTAAGTAAGTAAGTAAAATGTAGATTTATATAGCGCATAATCGTAACACCTCTAATGCGCTACAACACGCTAATACTGGTTAAAGAAGA
>Ga0209259_1000529_pt1 | contig 11579 bp, 8 predicted proteins | sample WorMetGr2BELIZE1_FD_187417 | JGI IMG/M metagenome (GOLD analysis project Ga0209259, IMG submission 187417) | Marine gutless worms symbiont microbial communities from Max Planck institute for Marine Microbiology, Germany - Inanidrilus... ...
GTGTATAATACGGCCATGTATACAGTATACGGCCGGTGCGGCCAGTATGGCCGGTGTGGCCGGTGCGGCCGGTGCGTGGTTTATACGGACCCGTCGGTGCTGCCTAAAAGTCGGCCATGCTCGGCGGCAGTATCCGAGGGAAGCGCTAAAGACATCAGGTGACGCAGGCGACGCGGGCGAGACTTGTTGAATGCTTTTGATGCGTGCTATCTTTGTTCTCTTCCGCTCCAGCAAAAAATGAGCTATCCCATTACACATCTACAACACGAGTCCTTAAGTGTGGTAAGGCAATACAATGAAACAAGTCAACAATGCAAAATGGAAACCACGAAAATTGTGTCTTCTATGCAGCTATAGTCAATTAGACAAACACGTCTCCCGACTCGCTGCGTCAGCAATTAACGATGACCGGCGTTGCCGGAGCGGAAGAGATCGAAGATGGTTCTTCCAGTGTAAAACAGTAGACTTCAGTTGAAACCAAAACGTTGAACCATAAACTGTCTGTGAAAGGTGGAAACCACAAAGTAGAAACTTCCAAAGGTGTGAAACAACATCTGTAAAATCACAGTTTCATGCCGATTTTGGAGATAAACTGGAAAAGAGCATCTTTGGTTTGGCCAAAGATGGTTTGGCCGCACCGCGTCGCCCGCCTCCAAAGCATTCAACGAGTCTCGCCCGCGTCACCTGCGTCGCCCGCGTCACCTGATGTCTTTAGTATTACCGGTATCCGAAACCAGGCCAAGCACTGACGTCTTGAATCATACCCGTTTCGGTGGCCGTTGGACATCAAATATCCATTTGTGTATAGTCCCCTCCTTCTGCTTATGGAATAAATGAAAGTAATGTAGAAGATTTAGCAGCATAAGATGCATTTTCATAGTGAACTGGAGTCAATGTGGTTAATCCAATCGTGAAGTCGTGCTGCCAACCATCTACCAAAAAGACAACCAGCTGGATTCTGGTTAAAAATAAACAACAGTTCTGACATCAACATCTGGGAAGTGGGAAGTGTCAAACGTAACTGTGGTAATCAGTGTTCAGCCGACACCAGACTCTGGTTGTGGTTGACCAGTGCTTTTTTTGTGGACGAAAACGGAAATTTTCGTTGTCGAAAATAAATTAGTTTTCATCACAAAGACGTCGACGGCGACGATGACGGAAATTCCGCAGTTTTCGTCGACGAAACGAAAACTGAAACTAAAATTCAACTTTCTGACGAAGACGACGACTAATATTCGACTATTTTCGTCGACGAGACGAAATTTTCAATAAAGAATTTTAGCATAAAAGTCTGCGTAAATCACTTCACTAAATGCCAGTGTATAGCGTAATAGTATCACCATCGTAACTTCATTTCTGTTTGTGACGTATTCTATGCAAAGTAGTGAACAGCATTTTATTATAGTTATAACATTTAGGCTTTATTATCATTCCGACTAGACTAAACTTAGGACTACAACTGATGGAAATTGCGACTAAAACTAAAACTAAATTTCAGGACTTTTAGTCGACTACACTAAAACTAAAACTGAAATAAAACACCTGACTAAAAAACACTGTGGTTGACCCAGTTGCATAGTTATCATCCAGATATGGCATTGTAGGTTAATAGGTCAACCACAACTGGAGTCTGGTTGGTCATGGAAAGCGCCCCAATTCACCTGCAAGGTCAAACGGCAAATGCAAGGTGTTTTTTTAATTTTAAATGAACAGATTGCTACTGAAGTGAAGCTGTTGATGGTGTGTTGTTGTGAAGAATGCCAGTACAAGCCTGGAGATGTAATATGGGCCAAGTTGGAGGGCTATCCGTGGTGGCCAAGTCTTGTATGCAATCACCCAAAGGAAAGCAGTCACCTGCGGCTCTCTGGCCGTTCCTGTCTAGTACATGTTCAGTTCTTTGACCGACCTCCAACACGTGGCTGGGTTAAAAACAAGTAAGTACCGGTAGATCGTTTAAAGTGTAGATGTTAAGGCATTTGTTTTCTTCTCATATTTTATTCTAGTCTCTAAGGCCGTAATCGATTTGTGAAACGTAACTGAAACCGGTTTCAGATTTTTGGGTTTTATGCAATCGATTTGTTGAATCTGAAACCAGTTTCATGAAACCGGCGAAACCTTCTCGGGAGATGGTTTCGTTTGCGAAACTGTCACATGACTGTGTTGATATTGTGTTTTGTTTGCGGTAGATGCGAATTTTTGTTCATCATTCACGGTAAATATGAGAGTAATACAAAGCAAAAGTCTGCTGTTGTGATAAAGAAAACAATTTAGCGAAGTTATATGTCAAACTCTGCCGAAATCTACTTTACAGAAATACTTTATCGCAACGGTCAGTACTGCATAGTGAACCTAACGTAATCGATTTGTCCGCCGAATCTGAAACCGGTTTCGGGAAAGAATCCGAAACCAGTTTCGCAAATCGATCATGCCCTAATATATACGTTTGCGTGTTTGGCGATACATTTATGACATGCCATGTTAGATTCTGAAATTGCCTTGCGTCTGTGGCTTGGCAGTAAAACAGTCACAGTGTGCACTATGCCTGAATGGTTGCCAGCCTGGCCAGTGTTCATTGCTATCTGTGATCCAATAGGTGATTAGTTTGCATGATTTGAGACTAATTTCTTGTGTAGGAAAGTGGGTTTGACAGTGTCCTGACCCATAACAAGCCATAATTCAGTGACCATTATCTCCACTGAAATTATGACCTTATTGTGGTGTGTGTTTTTATATGTTTATTTTTAGTCACATCATGCTACTGCAGTGCAGTTTAGTGGTTAAGTATGATGAATAGCTTAGCGTTATTAAAGCAGACAGTTCTGTGGAGATAGCATCATGCACCATAAAGTCTGGAGTCCCGCACAATTTTGACCATTATTGCTACTCTCAAAGAAGGGGTTACATGTGAACTGCTACCAGTAGGTCAGCCAATTTTGCAGTAGTGACAAATGAGTCCAGAGTTCACCGTGAAGGTCTATTTACATCACTGTCTCAGTTGCTGCTGTTGCTTATGACTAACAACATTCAGAGATCAAGTTACAACTGCCACAGACACCTACTCGACATTCTAAATACTTGACAGTTGCTGTTGGCATCATTACCACAGTCATGACTGGTAGAAGACCGCCAGATGGAACCGTCACCCGAGACTAGATACACTGCCATGGCACACCACAGCCTTCATTATCATAGTGTAGGCCATGGTACACTGGCATATATATGGCTGTTGTGCCATCATCATCATAGTCCCTAGTAGAAGGGAATAGTTAGAGGGTATTCCCAAGTTCTAACACCTATTGGTATTGTGGTAAAGCGGATGCAAAGTTTTGGTTTGTGCCAACAGGATTCATTGGGTCTGGAACGAACTGAGAAGAAACTAAAGGCTAAAGATGTTTTACCAAACATGAGCCGCATGCAGGCCACCGAAAGGGCCAAAAAATGCCATCTTTTGTCCCTGGTGACCTTGACCTTTGACCTTGACTTTCAAACTCATCCGAGCGAGGGACCAAACACGTCTTCTGTGTGAATTTGGCACAAATTCGTTCAGCAGTTCCCGAGATATTTCATACACAAACAAAAAAGCCACAGACTGACGGCGCCAAAAACAGAACCTTACGCAGTTCACTGCATCCGGTAAAAATCGAATCGAGATTTGAGTGTCTAACCCAGGTTTACTTGAGAAAGTGTCGTTAAAATGATGTTTGTATGTGTGTGTTCTATTGTTTGCTTCTTGATTTATGCAGCAGACTTTGAAAAAATATTGACAATAAATATCTTGCATACATTTAGTAATGTGTCGACCAATACGTGCTGTGTGACAGATTTATGAAACCTTTTTCTGATGGCGAGTGCCAGCGAGGAAGCGTATTATTCTCTGCCGATCTGAAGCGGGCGGATGCTGTTAAAGATGCGAGACATGCTCTTGAGCTGGCTGCGGAGGAGAGACTGAAACTAGTGGTTGCTGTCGATTCATCGGAAGATGACGATGACGATGATGACATGGACGATGATAATGAAGATGAAGAAGCAATGGATGTCGATGGGAATGTCACTGGTAAACTGGTCTTTTTAGCAACATTGCGCCCTGCTCATGTAGTCCAATGGTCAAACCACTTGGGCGCCATGTGCAGTAGAGAGTGACGTTCGCAGTGGCCGAGGATTGATTCGAGCCTCGGCCCGGGCGCGTCCGCCTACTAAAAAAAAGAATTATTTCAAATAATTCCTATGCACATGACGACCAGGGAGATAATCCCGGGCAGGAAAACAGAGGGCTCGACGGTGTCCTCTATAAACAGTTACCGTTCGTCTGATATAGCCATATTTGTGCTGAAAAGGGACGTTAAACTCCAGCTAACTAACTAGCTAACTTTAGCAACATTGCAGCATATGAACGATGGTACAGAGACGGTGCATGTAACACCGTTGAGACGAACTCTAGCGTCTTCTCCCTAATCCGAATGCACTAGTCACCGTCAGCCAGGGCATACGGGCAGTAAAACTTTGCTGCAACGAAATTCTACAGTTCTTAACCGGGGGTGCCGACTAACACAGGTTGTCCCGTATGGTGGTAATAGTTTACAGTGGTCTACCTTGTCTGGCAGAGTTCAAAGTGAGACCAAAATAGTAGCATACCATTACTTTGTATAACTTTAAAAGTTGAATATGCTAATTAGCATAGTGACATCATGTCAAGCTCGAGAAAATAACCAACACAACTATTATATGCGTAAAAGCTGAAAGTGAGAAGAAATAATGCATTTACGACAACACTATCATGTTACACACCTGTAGCCAACAGCAGCAGTTATGGCCCATCTTTTGAATTAGACCCAAACTATAATGTTGGATCAACCTGTGAAAACCTTGAAGGATATGTACATTTCAGAATGTATTGGCAACTAAATCGATTGCGGAATTTTTGGATTTAAAGTACAAAGCTAGACTAGACAAATTTGTATTTGTTTTGCATTTAAGCGATAGAGGTGTTTAAGATATTTAGAGGTTATGATGACACTAGAATCGGTCAAAGTTAAAATAAAAGTAATAACAGTAATATAAAGGATTGCAGTGGGGATTGTAGTTTTATGCTGCTAGTGTCATGTTATTGTATGTAACTGTGGTTATTAGTGGTATGTATTTTAATATATTTTGTCTGTTAAGCTGTTTTTTTTCGTGCATTTTAGGTCGACTCCTCCGAGTCGACCTAATAACGTTAAAGGGGGTCTGAAATCTCCATCATTAAGTATATCCGTATGTACGTATGTCCATCCACAAGAAGTTTTCTGATTTCAGTGAAGTTTGGTATGTAGATAGAGGTCGATGAGTGATGCACGACGGTATGCCGTATGACCCGATCCGAGGTCAAGGTCACGGGGCTTCTGAAGTTCCGAAAATGCACTTTTCCAAGTCTATCTCCTCCGCTATATACAATGGGAGCTGGTAAATGACCACTAATTCTTAAACTAGAGCGCAATATCTAAAGTTGATCGGGCCGCATTTTTGCTATGTGTCCTAGTTTTGTGTCACGTGACCTTGAACTTGAAGGGGTCCCTGCAGATAGTCCGTCCACAAAAAGTTTTTCCCGATTTCAATGAAATTTGATATGTAGATAGAGGTTGATGAGTGATGCACAACGGTATGCCGCATGACCCTTCCAAGGTCAAGATCACGAGTGCCTGAAAGCCACTCGAGGAGTTGACCGTCAGTGCCGCATGGGACTAATTTTTGGATATGTTATTTGTAATTTTTTATTATTATCATTTTTTAAATTCTGAACTGTGAGTGTGATATCTACTGTGATTCAGAAAAAGAAATTAAATGACAAAGTCAGTCCATAGTAATCATAGTAATCAGCATATCTTCTGTTGAAATGCAGGTATATTCAGATTTCCTGCAGGACTCTTTTCCTTGAAAACTTTGGGAATTGCAGGCCAGATGTCTTTTTCTGGTGCCATACCATTGTCAAAGCACTGAAGGAAACCGTACATTTCTCAGTAGAGTTTTTATACATGTGGAAACATTCACTCCAGCCAACATCTTTAGAAGTTTGACTGCACGAGTAAAGCTGCTAGTCAGTATTCCATTAGGACTATTAATTTAAACCAGCATGTCTGGCCAAGGGGAGTGCAGAATACTACAGTATTGTTCCATGTCAAGTGTTGTGGCCATATTGGCAAGTTTATTGAAATTATTATTGGTATATTGTATGTTTCTTCAGTGCTTATGGCCGTTTGTTGGGTGACAGGAAAGGCGTCTGGCCCATGAAAACCCTGGCCACTTATCCCAAAAAGTTCTGTTGTGGGACACTTGGAGGAAAGAAAACCCAGGAGGAACCGGCTCAGCAAGGTCCATCTGGAAGATATCCTCGGTGGTGTATTATAAACGTCAGAGAACCGCCAGTAGGGTGTATTAACTGAAAGAGTGTTGTGTGAATTTCAGGAACTGTTTCGGAAGAAGAGTTGGAAAATGGCAAAGAGAACAAGGTTAATATGTTCCGATATACGTTCATATATTCACACAAGTTTTTGTTTATCCGATCTTCTATTCTTCTTTTCTGCAATTACTTCAGGGTTGGCTGTGTCCTCCAGGAAGTACTTTTGGGAATAATTGGAGTAGGTTTTTTATGAGTCACATGCCCTTGTTTTCCAACCGACAGTGTGGGTTGGCTGCAATGGAAGAAAAAAATGACATCATCCTTTCTTTAGTATTTGATTGACCAACTGACCGCTGAGTGAAGGAACGTCCTACCCTTTATGCCGGCTCTCAACAGATACTTATGTCTTTTTACAGGGTTACCACTTATCTGGAATTTCTGGAAACCTGGAAATGTCAGGAAATTCTGCGAAGGTCAGGGAATTTCTGTAGTCTGTCAGGGATATTTGATTGTGACACCTTAGCAATATACTGATTAGTTAGTTAGTTGGAGTTTAACGTCCCTTTTCAGCACAAATATGGCTATATCAGAGACGAGCAATATGCTGGTAACAAACCTTTGATGTCAAGGACATGTGCTGAGAACATCATACTGTACTTTATTCACACTTTATATTCTTTTTGCATATCTGATGTTCAGCATTTTGAGTTGACTTTAGTCAGTTTTTGAAACGTGACTGAAACTTTGGAACAAGCACATTTTGTATTAATAAATGTGCATTTGTTCGATATGTCGTCTGCAGTTTCGTTTGGAAAAGTCGGGAAGTTTTCGATCTGGAGAGTGGTAACGCCGGTTTTGATATGTGAACGTTACTGATTTAAGTTAAAAACTCGTTTCTAGGCCGTTATAGACGTTGACAGAGACTGAGGCAATGCATAAATGTGATGAGTTGCGGTTGCAGTAATAACTATGATGATATCTTGTGAAAGATAGATCAGTTCAGCTATTGCACAACGATGCTCTGACTGTGGACAGGCAACTGACTGTTTATGGTCGCCCTATGTAATAGGGCAGACCATGATATTTTTGCCCTGTGGTTTCCATCTTTCTTCTTTCTTTCTTCTTTCTTTTTTTTCCTCGCCTAATCTCAGCGGTCGGAGATCGGATGTCTACGATACTTCCACACACGGTGTGGCCTTAGTGTGAATTTAGAATGCATGTCTGAAATGTGCTGCACGCGGCTCGCTGCAAATACAGGATGCAAAAGATCGCCATTTTGGCACCATCGTGCAACTTTGTCGGGCTGTATCTTCACAGCTGAGGCACGTATTGACAATCGGAAAAAAACATGTTGAACATCGATACCTCCTCCACATGTCCTCATAATATGGTGAACTTCGGCATACTAATGGCTGAGGTCTGTTGGCAAGTTTGGTGCACCCATGCAAATTTCAACGGCTTTCGCGTCCTGTTTTATTTCTGTTTTTATGTTGTATTCAGACGCCTCCAGAGAGCAGCAGTGTTGGCAAGAGCAGTGGCAAGCGATCTACAAGAATTGCCGGCGACAACAAATTGTCAAAAAGACGTCGCATCATCGACTCCGACAGTGACAACGGTATAAACTATGCACTCTGGTCGTATGTTCTTCAAGCAACGAGCTTTCCTCTCTTCAGATGCAGATGTTACACTTGATATGTGATGTAATATGATTCATCCCCACACTCACACACCGGCCGACTTAACAGCCAAATTCTTGGTGAAGCTGGGTGAGCTGGCTGCCTATTGGTTCTCTTCTACTAGATGCTCCGAAAGAAATGGAACCTTTGTGGTTAAATGCTGCATGTATTTCAGTCTGCTTTTAGCATCCAGTATGTGGAGAGAGGTTTGTGAAAAGATTGCCAAACACGTAATTTGAACAGGGAGGATGCTATGGATCGTAGTAGATGGAAGAAGCTGATAAAGGTTGGATGATGATCAGGATGGTGGGTGGGTGAGTGTTTCTTCTGGTACCGGCTCACCAGGCCTGTCCCAGACAAAGGGCCGTAAAACAGTGTTGTCGTTGTTGTGTGTGCAATGGACTACTTGCAGATTACCATTTACGTACACCGGCAGCAAATGCTGAAATTCAGTTAGATACCACACCAAAAATTAGCTTTTAAAATTTGTAATTGGAATTGGCAACATTTTTTGTCAAGTCAGAATTATCAACTGATTTTTGGAAAGTCGTCTGTTAAAAATTTGTGCAATAAACATTGTAACTGGACTGAATTTCTTATAATTACTAGGGATGTAAAACGATTATAATAATCGATTATCCAAAAAATTCGATTTTAACATCTCTAATAATTACTATATTCCATATGGTACAGAGACAGTGTGGGTTGACTAGTCATTGAGGAGAAATGTGGCGTTTTCTCCCTAATCCAGTGGCGCGTGTTTTTAAGGAATTTAACTGTCAGCGGCTGATATAGGCTGACGGCAGCGGAACTGGCGTTAAATACACAGTAGGCTAACATATAGCCGCCGCGCTGCAGTTGCCATCGTGTTCGTAAACTCCCGCCTCGGCCGCCTGTACGTTTTATCTGATACAATACGCGTACATTACGGTTATTACGTTAGATTTAATGTTAATCATTCATATCCTTCAACAGTCAACGAAATTAATCTGCAACAGTGCATGAATTACATGGCTCAGCATACAACGACACGTTGTTTACAACTGCCGCCGCCAAATTCTCTGCTACGGCAGTGGTCGCAGCGCGTACTGAAAAGGCTGCTGAGGCTTCGCAGCGGCTGACGAATATACGGCACCGCTTACACTAAAAACACACTTAGTGGAAACCGCTGCTCAGCCGCTGCTCAGCCGATTCCTTAAAAACACGGCCCTCAGGTGCGCTAGCTGCTGTCAGCAAGGGCATGCAGGCAGTGAAACTTTGCTCCAACTTACCTATATAGTGTATGTATAATAGTTGTTGTTGATGGTTATTGCTCACCGGCGTAGCATAGCAGAGTGAGGTGGATGTCTAGCGGCGTCTGTTTGTTTGTCGGTTTGTCTTTTTGTAAACACGATAACTTCGGAACGATTAAACATAGGATGATGAAACTTGGCGGTTAGGTTCACTGTACAAAAATCTCGCCCGAGTTCGAATTTGGGGGTCAGAGGTCAAGGTCACCACGGACAAAAATAAAAACGATAGTATGTGGCATTTTTTCAGGAGCGGTCCTCGCGCCAGTTCCACACCAGTGGGAAAATCAGCGCATGCTGTCTAGTTCTTGTGTATTCCACATGACTTTTGTTGGTCGATTACAGTAGTGAGTGGTGCGATTGTGACACAGCGGGTCATGCGTCGTCGTCCGAGGACGAGTTCAAACCTGAGAGTGATAAGAGTGATAATGAAGAAGATGGTGATGATGACGACGAGGACGACGAACTTAGTGTTGTCGAGTCAACGTCGGGAAGTTCACCGGAAGAGTCGGAAATTGAGACGCCGGAGAAGGTTTCTTTTATATTACCCGCGTGATGCTAGCTAGCGCAGGTATTAGATGTCGTCGTGTGTCTGTCTGTTCGTCTGGCACAAGTCAATGTTCTGCTGAAACGGCTAAACGTAAGATCACGCAAACAATGCCACACCACAGCCCAGGGACTCTAGTTTTCTGGTGCTGAAAATCTCGGCAAACTCAAGCAGGGTCACCCTCAACGGAGGCGCCAAATGCATGTGGGGTAGGTTACATGCTGGTGCGGCAGCTGCAAATTGGCGACTTTTGGCGCAAAGTGTTGTCAGCTTAGCTCAGTCGCAAGTTTATCACTTTGAGCATCCACCTGATTTGTTTGCAGCAGGTTCGCAGTGATGCAGCACAAGTTTGTCAGCACCGGCTGATCCATCCTTGTTTATGATGTAATATTGGCAGTGATTTATTCTTGGCAAGTAATTAAGTCTTTGTACATTAATTTAGATTATGTTTAATTGCTTATGTGAGTTTGTTTCAGGAAGTTATTATGTCCTTGAAATAGGACTTATGAGATTACCTCAGTTTGTCTTTCTGTAATCTGTATATTTGTCTGTGTTAGCTGGAGTAGCGTGAAATAGCTGTGGATGCGTTGGCTTGATACAGGCCAGATTTGTCAAAGTTTAGCAGCATCAAAATATGGATAGAAGCTTGTCACGTCACATTTGTCATCGTGTGAAGTGATGTGTTGATCAGAAATGGAGAATAGCAGCAGTAATAATTGAACACAAGACACGAGCATAAGTAAGCAATTAAGGGAAAATTGTTCTGCTTTAGACGAAGAGCAAGAAAGCCCGGTTGAGCCGCAAGTCAAACGCGCCGTCCGAGCCTGAAACGCCGAGAGGCGTCGTACGGAAGCTGTTGAAACCACGGCAGCCGAGCAAGTCACAAAACCGCGGCTCGAAGAAGACGGTTGCCGAGAGACAGGATGAAGATACGGAGACAGGCGCAAGTGATGCTGGCACTCCTGTCATTGGACAAGACAGCAAGATGAGAACACCAGTTGGCAATGTGAGCTCTGCCACTAAGCTGAAGTTGGCAGCATTCTCGGCTAATGATATTGGGGTTGGTGGCTGTTATTTGTTTCTTATTGCAGTCGATTCCTGTTAATACGTACAAAACTATTTTGTGTGGTTATTAAGTCGTTATTCCGGCTAGTCATTGTGCCTTTGATGCTTTGACACTGTTCGTTGGGTAACAGGAAGGACATGCAGTCTGTAAAAATTGTCTTCCCCTGCGGGCTGCGGCGCTGTAAGAATAAGGCCTGCTTTGTTTCCAGGCCGGAAGTCATAAAAGGCGACCAAACCTGGCTTCAGTTTTGGTTCACCATTATTTTCGTAGTGTCCGTTGGTTTGTCTGTTTGTTTGTGCAGAGTTTTTCTCAGCCGTCTTTGATCCGATTTCGATGAAACTTGGTCATATGTTACATGTCTGGGTCTAGTTGTGTCCCGTAGAATATAGGGGCTGTGCGACCCCTGGGGGCTGGGTGTATTTTTAGGGGTTTTGGGGCTCGCGGATTGCACTCCCGGCCGTGAACCACATAGCATAGCCGCTAGTTTGTGTTTATTTTATGTTATAGTCTCCTGAGTGATGAGGTGCTGGCGTGGTTGTCTGGAGCGTGGTGCAAATGAACTGTACATAGTATAGTCTCCTGAGTGATGAGGTGCTGGCGTGGTTGTCTGGAGCATGGTGCAAATGAA
>Ga0209259_1000531_pt1 | contig 11555 bp, 7 predicted proteins | sample WorMetGr2BELIZE1_FD_187417 | JGI IMG/M metagenome (GOLD analysis project Ga0209259, IMG submission 187417) | Marine gutless worms symbiont microbial communities from Max Planck institute for Marine Microbiology, Germany - Inanidrilus... ...
CGGTAGGCTGCCATTACTTTCCGCCAGGCCTGCGGTTACCTCCCCAGCCGCAGAGCATCACCGCCCTTTGGCCGGTACCAAGTTATACTGCTTGGTGACAGAGGCACATAGGTGTAAACAACTTGCCCAAGGTTGTTACGCAGCGTTGCCTCGAGTAGGATTTGAACCCGCGACCTACTGATCGCAAAGTCCAACGCTCTACCCGTTGCACTACTGCTCCACGTGTAGTAGTACTATGACAGCCAGGCATAGAGCGAGTACAAGGACTCCCTGACATTTTAGTGCTGTGTTATCATAGCAACAAAACCTGTGCACCCATTGCAAATCCGCCCAATAGTGCACAACAAGAGGGCACCCACTACCATTCCCCCAAGTTACATCCGGGTCCGTGCACTAGTGTGGGAATGCAGCGACGAACAGACAGACACACAGTTGGCCGTGACCATATACATTTAATCAATCATCTGGTGTGGTACAACTAAACTGGAAGCCATTTAGCTTCTGACATTCTAAATTCAACTAGCTGCTTGTTATCTCATTGTTAATTACATCTAATTACATAAGAGCTTAACTACATCAAACTTTTTGAGGTAATAATATATACACTTTCCTATATTTTTCCAGTTGGTGTTAATTTTGAAATCACGTATCATGGTATATAGATGTTTTCATGGATTTTGTTTAACAGAGGCATCACAGAGCAGCAAGTAATGGTTCTGATATTCCATACATCGCATTTGACTATCACGCAGAGTGCCGAGGTGGCAACACAAAGAATCTGTCAAAACTACGCGATCTTCTCAAGAAATACATCGATGGCTTTGGCTATTTTCATTGCAAAGGCTTAGACATTGAACGGTGCGAAATTATGTCTTAATATCAGTTGTTTGGTATACAGCTGCCAGTGTATGGCAGAAATAGACCTCGAGATTGGTCGTCTTCATTTATTGTCAAGTGCTGCATGTATGTTTGTCGTATGGCCAACTTCAAGCTGCTCCGTTGATTGGTAGACATGCAGTCACGTGTTGAATGACTCACAGTGAAAGATCACGGTGACATCGCAGAAATATTGAGTGTTCAGTATTGCAGTATCGAACGTTCAGTATGTCAAGTAGACTGCAGTACAGCACAGTACAGTAAAGTAAGGCCACACTTGTGCTATCAGCGTAGAAATCACTTATTGGTAATAATATAATTAAAGCAGTCTGGCAGTTATGAATGAAATAGCTAATTGTGTGGCTGTTAATGGAGTAGTACGTGAAAACAGTAGTCAAAATGAAAAAAAATCCGAAAATCAGTCACAGAAACTGAAAGACAGATAACGCTTAAATAGATAACTGAATAAATTAAACTATATGTCCAAAATAAATACGTTTGCACTTCAAGTGTCTCGATGTTAGATGACCTGTACTTCTATGTAATGGCGTTGCTAGGTGTCCCATAGAACAAATGACATCTGACCTCTGGATACTAGGATCTGTTGACATTGCTCAGACAAAACAGATAAAGCAGGCTTGTTCGCATGATATTTAACCTCAGGACGTCGTATTTGAGTATTGAACTTATGGGCCTGCATTACTGTATACTGTTGTTGTAAGTCATTGGCAACTGTACATTGGTATTTTTCCTGTTACAACACGAATATAGGTGCATTATGCAGTTGGGTGTCTCAGCATACTTTCTAAGCATAACTAAAATGTTTTCCATAATTTGTAATTAAAGAGGTATATTTACAGTCTGCTACTATAGCTCCAGCAATTAGTGATTAATTAATCAGTTAATCGTTGTGCCTTCAGTGCTTTGACGCTGTTGGTTGAGTGGCAGGAAGGGCATCCGGCCTGTAAAAATCTGAGTGATGAGGTACTGGCATGGTTATCTGACTGGAGCAAGGTGCAAATGATTTGCTTATGGTCCAGCTGATGCGATTGCTACCCCATCATCTCTTGCTCCAATAAAATCCAGAATGGTTTACCTTGCTGGTGCCAGCTTACCCTGGTTATCCTCAAAAAAAGGCTGTTAAACAGATGTAGTAGTAGTAGTAGTAGTAGTAATCAGTTAATCATTGAAAATTTTTTGCGATTAAAGTCATTCTCATGATTGACTATAAAGAACTTTCCTACTTGGAGCTTATGCCTTCAGAACTAATTACAAACCCAAAATGTTCACTTGAATGACCTGAAATGGCTATATGTTGACATCTTTTGATAATCTTTACTGCAACTCAATGTCTAGTGATGTCAATAAAGCAAATGATAATATAAATATTTTTACAAAGTTTGAAATTTAGTAATTTATGCAATTAATTGAAATGACTATTAATTAGTCATTAATATTGAAAAAGTTGACTGTTTTTTGCCATCACTGTTGCATGGTGTTGTACAAGCAAAGGCTAAATAAACTTGGATGATAAAGAACTTGAAACTGTGGTCTGGTTCAGTTTCTTTAGGGTCAGTAGTTGGGCTCTCTTTGGGTTCTATTTTCGCAGTTCTTTTTAATGTTCATTTTGGTTTCGTCATGCACAATTGCAGCTGTGTAGTCAATTAATTTGTGCAGTTAGTAGACACATTTGTCACCATACTAGTATTACCACAAGTTTCTGTTGTCAATAATGAAATAATTGCCAAAATTTGAAATATGTTTTACATCACATCAGTCATTTACTTATTGGAAAATAAATATGCTGTAACTAATAGAAAGAACTTCTATTTTTGTATGGCTCTTTACAATGAGTTAAGCCTGTGTTATATAAGTATGGGTTCTTGCTAAATTTTATTTTTTTTCCGTTTCACTTCAATTTTATTTCTCGCTATTTCAGGGTGTTTGTTCAAGTTTTTAAAATTACAACAAACATTGTGCAGGCCACCTAGTTTAGCTGACTCTTCCAGTTCAGAACTGGCAGATTTTGTCGGGCAAAGTTTTGCTGCCCACATGCTATTGGCAACTAAGGCATTTGGGTTGGGAAGAATATGCTATAGTTCCCTTCTGCAATGTTACCTAAACCATCTCTGTGCCGTCTTTTCTAGACATGTGATTGTAATGTTTTGATGTTGCAGGCATCAGACCGGAACAATTCGAACAAATTGCTTGGACTGCCTTGACAGGACTAATGCAGTACAGACAATGGTTGGGCTTGAGGTAAATGCTGCATGTTGTCGACTTGATGTGATCATTGCATGATGATTGTCTGGAGGATAAGATGGAAAATTATCAGAAATGTTCTGTGCTGTGCTGTGTTGTGTACAGCACTTGTACACAATGATATGCACGCACATGTGCAGTTCTTAAAGATTACTGTTGGTTTAGGTTTAGGTTTAGTTTTTTGTGCATTTGTTTAGGTTTAGCACTATGGGATGGAGACGGTGCACGTAACACCGTTGAGGAGAACTCTAGCATCTTCTCCCTAATCCGAATGTGCAAGTTGCCTTCAGTGCTTTGACACTGTTGGTTGGGTGGCAGGAAAGACATCTGGCCTGTAAAAAAGTGGAGGATGGTGGAGGTTGGCACTGCTTAGTCTGGATGGAGTGGTGCCCAGCCAGATGGTCGGTGTGTCTGCCTCTGTTAATCTTCCCTTGCACCATAAAGCCCAGAAGTTCTCTTCTGGCACCGGCTCACCCAGGTGGTCCCAGAAAAAGGGCCGTAAAACAGTTGTGTGTGTGCGTGTTGTTTAGGTTTAGCATTTTGTGTTTTTTTGGTTTAGCTTAGACTGTTTTGTTCTTATGTTGTTTGCTTTCGATGTGAAGTGAAGTTTTTGCTTAAATAAAGCAACTGTCATGTTCACATGTGACTTGTGTAATGAAACACAGGTACTGTCGCAGCAGCTGGACAGTCTGAACCTGCCTGGGGCAAGCAGGTCTCAGATAATGTCTCGATTCATTGAGGTCTTTAAACAGATGTGGGTTATGAATGGTGATCACCTCAGTCGACTCTATGCCGGCACCGGGGCACTTGGCAGTGGACGCTCGAAGGTAACTTTGGAATGACTTATGCTTTGTTTACCTGGAATCTTGTACATTGACACTGTGAATTTGTGACTTTGTTGTCAAGGAATGGTTGCTTGTCAAGCATTCAGTCACCACAGTTGCAGAAATGTCATTAATGATATAAGGAAGGTAGCTGGCCAAATGCTCCTATGCTGAGCAAAAAGTCCCACTTGTACACCCATCCAAGACTTCAATCAAGGGTGCATATGTTTGTGAGTAGTTTCTTTGTGACCTATTAGCTTATAAAGGACTATTTAATATTTTAACAATGTTGAAAAGATAAAAAATTAAAGTCAACAACAAAGGATAACAAGGCAATTGTAGACATCAGACTTTGACCCGAGTGAGTATATGCCCTATTGTTGTCGCTTTTGTCTGGCAGATTATGTGAAAATATGACCTCCTTCACAAAACTAGAAGTACATAGCGTATTGCATTATCGTCATAGGAGGACTGAGCTGTAGCCACTGTTAACATATAGGAAAATTTCCTGAAGTTTGTGTATGTGGTTTTTGAGGTATGCGAGTGGACAGACAAACACGCATAGAGGCAGACAGACATACAGACATGTTCATTGCAGTATTTTGCACCCCTGCTGGCACCTAACCAACAATGACAGTGTAATGCAGAATTTTGTGAGTCAGACAAACATTATCATGACTGTAACGTGCATTTCTTCAGGCAAAAGATGCAGCGATGTCAGCTGGCCGGACAATACAGAACAACTTCCTGGATTCGTCAAAGCAGGAGGCAATCGATCTGATGCTGCTCGGCAGCGGGATGAGGACTCACCTCGGTGATAAAGCTCTCACGCTGCTTGACGTCGACGGACTACACAGTATGTATGCAGCGGGAATCAACCTTGAGTTACGTGAATGGGTGCATAACTTTAGCATCTGAACCGCATCCTTATGAGTGCATTAAGGTGTCGTGATTTGACAGTTGTCAAACGAAGACGATAGTAGACCATGTTCTGTGTTTGTTGTGAGCAGTGCCGTCGGATGTGATGACGTTAATGATACAGAGCTATGCTGACTACATGCGGCCAGAAAACTTTCGCGTGTCTGTCGGAACGTGGAACGTCAATGGCGGAAAACATTTCCGTAGCATTGCATTTAAACATGAGCACATCACAGACTGGCTGCTTGACCTTCCAAAGATCATACGCAGTACTGCCCCCGGTATGTTGTGGCTCAGTGTTACATTATAATTTTGTGATGTTAGTTTTAGCAGTATTTAAGTGTTCTTCTGCCATCTTTAAGCGGAACCTGTTTTGCAGAAGTTTGGTATTCAACTTATTCTTGCAGCAATTTGACATATCTGGTCACTGTGTAAATAACATGTTATGTAAGCAGTGTAGGTAACAACGTTGAAGAGAACACTAGCATCTTCTTCCTAATCTGAATGCACCAGTTGCCTCCAGTAAGGGTATACGGGCAGTAAAACTTTGCTCCGACAAAATCCTACAGTTCTTAACTGAGGATATCGGCTAACACAGGTTGACCTGTATAAAGGCCTTAAAACAGTTGTTGTAGTTAGTCTGTAATACATTTAGCTGAAATAATCTTATGCTTTTCCTGTTACTGGCCTTACCTGAACTGAGATGAGAAAAATAGACCTTTGAGAGAGTATGATACGATATGACGGGAACACATATTGTATGCTAAAAAGCTGATAGTTAGCCAGCTTAATTTACTGCAATAGCAGAGAACTGAGGGTTGATGTAGAATATTGACTGGTTACAGAAAAACAGAGAATAATAGTAGTTGACTGAAGAAAGACGACATTACATAATACTTGCGTGCATAGTTGATTTCATTTTCTTGTAATTTTACTGCAGAAATGCTGGATGATGATGCTGATTTTAATGTTCCTGTTGACATATTTGCAATCGGCTTCGAGGAGATTGTTGATCTCAGTGCCGGCAACATTGTCAGTGCCAGGTTTGCTATCAGTTAGCCTGTTATTCTCTGAAACTACCTTATCATTGTTTGGCTGTTTTCTGTTTAACAAAAGTCTGCCACGGGATCATATGTTGTGTACAAAATGCTGTTGGTGCTTCTGTCTGGACATGATATTGAAATGTATGCAAATGTTTGTTTGCCGTTACTTGCAGTTTGAACCGTATTTGCCTTCATACCGATAGAAGTCTTCCCACTGAGTGTTTGAACAGCTTGGGCATGAATTGTGAGTCCACCGTCAATAATTATTGCTTGCACCAGGGATGTAAACGAGACCTTAGCTTACAAGACCGAGACCAAGACCTTCCTGCCATTCCAGGAGACCGAGGCAAGACCGAGGCATTTTTGTTACAAGACGAGACCGAGACCTTGCAAGGCCGAGACTAAGACGTTTTTCGAGACCTTCAACCTTCAGCATTGTACCAAAACAATGAATGGCGACGTTCAAATTAAAACTATTTATATATGACAGTACTGGTCACTCACAGTCTCACGCACTTGCATTGCAATAAATAAGCAGACTTGTGAATCACTAAACAATATAGATGCCTTGCATTCAAAACGATGTACGTGCAGTTTTGCAATGAAGCAAAAAGCTGTGCATATTGGCTTGTAAACGAGACCCTATTGTACGAGACCGAGATGAGATCGAGACATTTGATTTTCAGTCCGAGACGAGATCAAGACCGAGGCCTTCTCACGTTTCTAGAGACCGAGACGTTTGGAAACTACGTCTCTAGACCGTCTCGAGACCGAGACCGAGACTACATCCCTGGCTTGCACCATGCTATACCTTATAGGTGGACTCAAACTGTCAGGGACACAGTATACACAGCTGTCATATGACAACGACTAATTGCATAAGCACACCCATTGTTACTGCTACAGTATAAATTTATAAATAAGTAGTTGAGGTTGATGACAACTATGGGAGTGAGGTTTGGGAATGTGAACTGATTCTAACTGATATTGAGCATTGAAAATTCACCAGTTAAACGCAAGCAGAAAAGTGCATGTGTGTGTCTGTGTGTTGGTGTGCATTTGGTCCATGCTGGAAACGCATGATGTTGTGGAGCAGTAAACTACCAAATTTTAAAAAAGTATTTGCGTGGTTAACATTTTTTATTGTAAGAACTTACTCATTACTTATTAGCTGGTGTGACCTTGTAGCACAACAAATCAACGTGAATGGGGCAAATACCTGCAGGAGAACCTGTCGCGAGACCACAAGTATATTCTTCTGACATCAGAACAGCTTGTTGGTGTCTGCCTTTACATCTTCATCAGGCCAATGCATGCTCCGTATATCAAGTCAGTAATCCGCCATTTCACTTTTGAGCTGATATTTCAAGTTAATGTTCTTAAGGTCCTTTATGACCACACACATCAGGTGCACAGATTAAATAAAAATCACTGTTGTGTATATTAACTTAATTAACTCCACAGTCTTGCAGAATTTTACCACCATGACACCTGGTGTGGTAATCACCAGTGGCCCATACAGGGTGCTTTGCTTTAGTGGTGAAATGTTGTGTAAATTGCATTTTATTTCACATTTATGCTGTATTGCACCTGCTGATTTATTCTGCATATGTCACCGTTGAAACATGAGGGGACATACAGAGGACCCATAAAAGGTGACCCACTCCAGGAATCCACAAAAGGTCTCGGAGACATTTGGGGGAGACCTGACCTAAAGTGAAGTAAACTGGTAGGTTTATGTAGCGCTTTATAGATGATACTCGTCTCTCAGGTGTTCAGGTGTGACATATGCTAATGACCAATTGCACAGTTTTACCTGCCACCCCCATATGTTTAATTCACAAGTGGAAAGAGTGATACCTTCCTTCTGCCAGTGAGTCAGGATACTAGCACTGGAGAGCCGATGTGAAGGGAGCTACACGTCATCTCTCAGAAGTCCAGTAGTTGATGAACAAAAAGATGAGGAAGGAGGGTGATTTAGGTTGAGATCATTGTTTTCTTTCAGTGCTTTGACATTGTTGGTTGGTTGATATGAATGGCACATAAAAACATGCCACTTATCCCAGAGGTTCTTTTTCTGGAACACCTGAAGGAAATGGATCGCAGGGAAACTGGCCAATCCTGGTTGACCTGGAAACAGCCGTTAAAACGGATATGGTGGTGGTGACCTGTGCTATGGTGAGCATGGTTGACTGTTACTGTAGGGACGTGGCAGTGGTAAGCATCAAGACCGGTCTGGGCGGCGCCGCAGGCAACAAGGGAGCAATTGCAATACGCTTCCTGCTGCACAACACAACGATGTGTTTTGTCTGTTCACACTTTGCTGCCGGGCAGAACAACGTCAAAGAGCGCAACTCGGACTTTCACGAGATTGCGCAGAAAATCACATTCCCAATGGTCAGTTCAGTCGTGTTCTCTGACTTCATTTGATTTGTTTCCTTGTATAGTGCTGTCCCTTGCAGTCATTCTGAATATAAAGACTCTTCCAGAGTAACACTGATTAACTCTTCAATAGGTTGAGTAGCATAACTGTTATAGACTGTACCAAAAAAATATGAACTTGTGTGATAAGTGCCTTCAGTGCTTTGACACTGTTGGTTGGGCATCAGGAAGAGCATCCAGCCTGTGAAAAATTGAGTGATGAGGTGCTGGCGTGGTTATCTGTCTGGAGCACAGTGCAAATGATTTGCATATGGTCCAGCTAATGCCACTTCTACCCCCATGATCTCTTGCTTCATTAAAATCCAGAATGGTTTTAACATTTCCCCAGCTTTTCCTTGAAAACAGACAGTTAAATGGGTGTCTCTGTGTCTTGTATGATAAGTTATAATCTTAAAGGCACATAATTTACATCAGGTCCGTTAAAGTTTTGCTTCAATAATTCCCAAAGGTTTCTTTGCAGAGACGTTTAGGGGTCTAACATATTCGATAGGCCTACATAAAATAGGTCAATTGTTGTGTTATCTGGAATAGTAGTAGCACTTTGTATTTGTTTGTAAGAGATGACAAGACCATGACTGCAGAAGTCCACTCTAAAAAATAGAGTTAAACAGATTAGCAGTAAATAAATTGTCTTGCTTCGCACAACTAAACTAATCAGGAAGAGTTAAAATCTTGTTTACTAACTTTACTGAATGAATTTTTGGTTGTAATATTCACAGTTCACAACCTAATTGTCAGCTGTCTGATTCAGTCAACTGACAGACTTTTCGTTGCTCTTTTCTGCTGATGACTGTTCATTCAGTCACCCCCAAACTGTTGTACATGCTAGAAATTGACTAATATTTGTATATTTATGTTGTCGTCGTTGTTGTTGTTAGGGTCGGAAGGTGTGGCACCATGACTACCTGTTCTGGTGCGGTGACTTCAACTACCGTATTGATCTCACCAAGGAGGAGGTGATAGACTTGATTCAGCAGGAGGACTTTGAAGGCCTGCAAATGTACGACCAGCTCAATGTCCAGCGACAGAATGGATCGGTATTTACACATCTGAGACTGTTCCTACCACCACTTCCACCTCACCTTTACCTCATCATCGGCTTTAATGACCATGCTCTAAGTGAACGTGTGTCAGCAAGTTCCAACTTGGTGTTCTTCGTCCATTTGTTCTGGAAGAGAACCTTTGGGGATAAGTGGCAGAGACTGTTTTATGGGTCGGCTGCCCTTCCTGTGACCAGTCGTCAGTTTGAGAGTGCTGAAGAAAACTTAAAAGAATTTACCCAACCACGGAAAAATGACCCACTGGCCTCATCCTTTCTTCGTTCACCACCATACTTCTGAGGGAAGGGCATTGATCCCTTATACTGGCTCTTCATCTTTCTGTTTGAGTACTGATGACAACGATAGTCATCACAATAAAGTTATACAGAACCATTAACTCAAAACGAGTGTGGAATGCTACTGTCTTTCTACACAATACTGCCTTTTTCCAGATACATTTGGCTTCTTCGTGTATAATTTTATCACAGGTTAATGTAACATAACTATGGATGCATGTATGTGTAACGTGTCACATGCGAGTGCTTTGACACTGTTGGTTGGGTGAGAGGAAGTGCATCTGGCAGTTAAAGAAGCTGCAACAGTTATCTTTAAGGTTCTGTTTTGTGGCAAGTGAAGGAAGAGAATTAATGAGTAATTTTAACTAACACAGGTTCACTTGGAAAATGGCCATTTATGTGATGTATGTGCATGAGTATGTGTCATGCATAAAAAATTAATAGTTTCACAACATTCCATCTGTGGGAATTTAACTTTGTGGCAGTATAAGCTCTCTTGAGTCCCTTCCACTTTTTACCTGCACAATGCTAGCTAGGCAGGTATTAACTGTCATTGTATCTGACTGTCTGTCTGTCTGTCTGTTCATCCGTCTGTCACAAGTCTTTAATGCTCTGCTGAGATGGCTAAATGTAGGATCACGCAAACAATGCCACATGATAGCCCGGGGACTCTAGTTTTCTGACACCAAAAATCTCAGCAAAACTCAAACGGGGTCACCCCAATAGAGACACCAAATGCATGTGGGGTATGTTAAAGGAAGGTGCGATAGCTGCATATTGGCGACTTTCGACGTAAAGCATTGTCATCTTAGCTCAGTCGCAACTTTATCACACTGACCATCCACCTTACTTGTTTGCAGCACGTTTGCCATAATGCAGCACGTTGTACGGGTTTGTCAGCAACAGCTGATCCTTGTTTATTTTCGCTAGTCTTGTGCTACAGGTTTTCCATGGCTTTAACGAGGGTCCAACAAACTTCATACCAACGTACAAGTACGATCTATTCAGCAACGATTTTGACACAAGTGAAAAATGCCGTGTTCCAGCATGGACAGATCGTGTACTCTGGCGACGTAAACCAGTGTCCACAACTGCAAGCACTGGTTGGTTGACTACAACGTTGCTTGTAGCATGTATTGTTTTTTATGTACCGGTATTTAGTGTTTTATAGTTATTTTCTGTCGGCTTTTGTGAGTTTCCTTCAATGTTTTGACACTGTTGACTTGGTACCAGAAAGGGCATCTGGCCTGTGAAAAACTCGTGCCAATTATCCCAAAGATGGCAGGTGGAGGAAGAAAAAACTACAAAGTTATTTTATGTGTTGGAGTAGTTGCTGTGATTTGTGTTGTATGTTGCCACTTTTGCGCTACTAGAAACATGCCAGTGTAATATAACCAGTAACTCGGTAGCCGAGTGGCTATGGCGTTGGACTTGCAACTCGCAGGTTGCGAGTTCAATTCCTGGCCCGGCGCTGTCGAGTAACAACCTTGGGCAAAGTTGTTTACACCCACGTGCCTCAGCAGGTCGCAGTGGTTTAGCAATGGCATGATTGACTGCGGTGTGAGAGGCCGTGGCCAGTTATGTTTATCACGACAGCCACTGCGATGTACAGCCTTGGGCACGTTCTGCGCACCCTTCCTGCAGTGCCTACTCAGCCTTCCACCCTCCGTGGGACGGTAAAATGAGTATCAGCTTTCGGGCTGTGTAATAATAACAAATGGCGATGGTAGATGTGGATGGTAGCAGCCATTTATCGGCGGACTCACAGCCCAAGTCGGTTGGCTTGGTCTGTGGGTTGGCGGCCACCCGGCGCTCAGTCTGCATTCATCAAATGAACCGGGTGAACTCTCGCAG
>Ga0209259_1000532_pt1 | contig 11552 bp, 11 predicted proteins | sample WorMetGr2BELIZE1_FD_187417 | JGI IMG/M metagenome (GOLD analysis project Ga0209259, IMG submission 187417) | Marine gutless worms symbiont microbial communities from Max Planck institute for Marine Microbiology, Germany - Inanidrilus... ...
GTAGTAAGAAGGGCTTACTATTAAAATACCTAAAATGCAAGTAGGCTGTGGACGTAAAACTGGTTGAGGAATTATAAGTCAACATTGTTTGTAATTAATGTTTTACGTTTAAGAATTACAATTTATCATATAAGTTGACATTTTTACCCACGTGATGCTAGCTAGCGCGGGTATTAGCTGTCATCTGTGTCCGTCCGTCCGTCTACTGAAATGGCTAAACGCAGGATCATGCAAACAATGCCATACGATAGCTCAAGGACTGTTAGTTTTCTGCTGCTGAATAATCCGATTTGTAAAGCACCAGAATGTCAAGACTTCTGTGGCGCTAGCGGACAGGAACACCTTGAAGACCTTGGCAAAATTCAAATGGGGTCACCACCAATGGAGGTGCCAAATGCAGGTGGGGTAGGTTAAATTCAGGTGCAGTAGCAGGAAATTGGCGACTTTCGATGCCTATCACACTGAGCATCCACCTTATTTGTTTGCAGCACATTCGCCGCGATGCAGTGCGTCACACGGGTTTGTCAACGATAGCTGATCCTTGTTAATGAAGTAGTAGCAAACCACCAAAGCAACATCATTTTCTATAAATGTCTCATGACAAATCACCATTTTAAATGGCTCTGAACAGCTGACCTTTGCTAATTCATACCTAACATCAATAACACTGTTATTTTCACATCCAAAGCAAAACATCAACAGAGTACCAAGAAGCTATCTCCCACAAACAGGCTGTCTGGCACTCCACATAATCTGAAAACCCTACCAAGTCAGTTAATTCAAGGTGAAAAAAGCCTAATAAATGATAAAGCCCAGAGACTGACATAAGGTTACACACATTACCCCCACATCACTTCGTATAAGTGATCCATGCAACTCCTTCATTACTAGCAACATGATCTGCACAGTATCAGTAGAGCTTCATACCAATCAGATAGACTCCATTATCTCGTAGCCTTTCAAATGAACAGCGAAGTGGTGTCGGCATCGACAATGACGTGCTGTTCACATCAATGTTGTGCTACAACATAACGTTTAACATGAAACTTTATTCCTTTGTCAAAGCATTTGCTTTTTGTTTAACCAAACTATTTCCCAGCAGCTGGGCATTCGAGGTTGCAATATTGTAAATCTAAGTTGTTCTGTTACTAAGCAGACGGCTTATGCTGGGTGGCTGAGGACGCATCCATATCCACACTGGCCATGTAACAGATTCAGTGGTATACAGCTACCTAACATTGCCCAGTGGAGTTTTCGATGCTTATCACACTCAGCATCTACCTTATTTGTTTGCAGCACATTCGTCATGATGCAGTGCATCACGTGGGTTTGTCAACGATAGCTGATACTTGTTAATGAAGTAAGACCAAACCATAGAGACGGACGTCGATCGGAATTTTCAGTCACTTTGCTATATGTTGTTTTTATTTTATCTCCAAAGGTGATGTTAATTTTCTTCTGTTATGAATGCTATAACTAGACAATGGATGATCGTATCAACTTCAACCTTGGTGGAAACTGTCAGCGCGAGGTGCGCATCATGTGACACACTTTCTAGGTCAGTAGGTCAACTAGACCGGAAGTAGAAATATGGCGGACATTCAGCTTATCCAATGCAAAAATCAACAGAAAACGTCCCCGTATCGCCGAAATATCGTGCCCTATAAGGAAATCGGGATCAAGGAATCGAACGATGATGTCAGAACTTTAACCGGAAGTTCACAAATGGCCGTTCCTGCAGATACGCAGTGAAAATATGGCTAAAAATTGCCCTAAATGCTGTCAGATTGCCAAAATTTGAACCGGTTAATGGGAAATCGTGGTCGCCGAAAAGATCATGGTAAAAGATTTACGGCAACGTTCCGGGCTGGTGTGATTTTGCGCATGCGCAGAGAGTTGCGTGTCTTTAACACAGGGCCATATACTGTTTTGCCAGATAACTCCATTTTAATTACAGCAAACATGCAGTCGGAAACAGGCTTTCCAAGTAGCCATCAATTAAAGTCCTACATCGCCTCTAAGTCCCGCCTGAAATTGGCGGCGCTCTGTCCTGTCAGCGGATGCTGGCATTCTTGTTTTATCAGAAATAATGAAATATGCTACCAGAATTTTAGTGTGTGTTATTGCTGTAAGTAAATCGCAATAATTTTTATTGAAAATTCATCAACTTTAATAAATAAATTTTTTTTTCCGATAACGATGCAAGGGATTAGACTTCGACGATGAGTCGATGTTTTTTCGACGACGTAAACTACCAAACCACCATAGCAACGTCATCTTCAATAAATGTCTCATGACAAATCACCATTTTAAATGGCTCTGGTCGGTGTGTTAATCTTCCCTTGCACCATAAAGTCCAGAAGTCCAGAATTTACCCCTATACCATAGATAATGTTGACGCTCAGAACCATGGAAAATGCTAGATTTTAACTCGTTTACAGGCTGAATGGCCTTCCTGATGTAGAATCACAGCAGACGTACATGAAAAATTATTAATGCAAAACTAATAATGAATTATAAATCTAACAGTTTAGTATGTGGACTTCTACTGTATAGACAAATCATAGTGGAAAAAGCAATATTGCATACTGACACAGAATGAATACTTACAATGGGAATTAACCGAGGATAGAAGTAGACATTTGTACTGGCAACATCCATTGCATTTGCAAGATGCATCTCATAGCTGCGGTCGTCCGTTGCCATGTCGCCTTTAGAGACAAACAAGAAATACAATAATCAAACACACAAATGTTCATCACCATCTCCATTTGCATGGCCACTTTCCAGATGAAACTTAGTTATCCAGTCCCCCTTGGTTTCTTCATCTACCGGTTCAAAAGAGAACCTTTGGGGATAAGTAAAGGTAAAGGGTACCATACTCCTTAGAGGAGTGTAGGCGGGGTGCTCATCTCCCTCTTGTAAGCTGTGAGCCCACCACCACCATCACACAACCGTTTTACGGCCCTTGTTCGGGACCACCCGGGTGAGCCGGTGCAAGTATGGTGCAAGGGGAGATTAACAGAGGCAGACACACTGATCATCCGGCTGGGCGCCACTCCATCCGGACTAACCAGTGCCCACCTCCACCATCCCCCATATTTTTTTACGGGCCGGATGCCCTTCCTGCCGCCCAACCAAAAGTGTCAAAGCACTGAAGCCCAGAGCCCGTATGTGGATAAACTACTGAAGTCTGTAACGCATGGCTAGTGCGACATCAGACCTACAGTTACCTTCCCAGCCACAGGACATCACCGCCCTTTGACTGGTACCAGTTTATACTGATTGGCGACACAGGCACATGGATGTGAATAACTTGCCTCAGGTTGTTACTTGACAGTGCTGTGGCCGAGAATTGAACTCGCTACCATCAAGTTGCAAGTCCAACGCCCTAACCACTGCACTACCGAGCCACACAGAAAGATAAGTGGCACAGGTAAAAACTCGGTTGGTTGGCACTTTCAACACAATTTAGGATATATTGTGCATTTAGAGTAACTGTTTATTGTAAAAAGTTATACTTCAGGAAATGAAGTTTTGAGCAGAGCTCACAAAAGTTACTAGGACAATAATATCAAGGGTTGTGTGCTTTTTCTGTCACCCAACCATCAGTGTTAAAGCACTGAAGGAAACTCCAAGCAATGATGCCAACCAGGAAACATCACCCATCGGCCTCATAACTTCGTGCTCCATGGCTCACCCTGAATGCAGGGACGCTGTTGCATTTATGCCAGCTCTCCGATGCCAAAAGTAAATACCTTCCTCTGCGAAGGTGCCATGATAAAGACACAGACGTCACAAATCTAGGATTTAGCGCCTAGTGACTCTTTCGACTTATAGGCGCTATACAAATATCTGTCTGTCTGTCTGTCTGTCTATCTATCTATATATCTATCTAATCTAAATCCCTGCCGACATTTCTTCCGTACCATAATATTCTCTATGCAGTTCTAATCAGTTACAAGTTAAACGCAATTATAACACGTATTAGTTGTGCGGTTGTGTTTATTTTTTGAATGTATTCGCTGCATTTTCGGTTATTATCATCAAAGTTATATCTTATTTTTATTATCCCAGCACTGTGTAGTTGTGTAACTGTGTTTTATCGTTCTCTCTCTGAGTTTGTGTTCACTGCGTTTGCCGGTGATTATTAAAGTTTTATCTTATCTTATCTTACACCCCAAAATTAGCTGGATAACTAATAAACAATAGCAACAATGGTGTGTAACACTGAAGCATAAAGGTTCAATATTTTAGCATTTCAAAACCAGTAATCAACAGCATATTCAGCATAATCAAGAATGCCTGCAAGAATCAGTTAATGGCAACTGCTAACTTATAACGAGATGGGTAATAGATCAGCATACAGAAGCACTGGCAACAGGTACTCTGTCATTTACGACTGGACAACAGGAATGGCATCTGATATCAGAAACTGGCTCTAAAATCCCCAAACATTCCACTGGCGACACAAGCTGCTGCTGCTACTACTACTACTACTACAACTACTACTACCTATTGTCACCACTTTCAGATCAGGCCTTATATTATGCAGTCACTCCAGTCCGGGTCAGGTCTCCCAAAAGAGACCAGTGGGAATAATAGGAGATGGTTCTTTACAGGCGCTTCCTGTCACCCATCCAATAGAGCCAAAACATTAAATGAAGCTCAAAGCACTGACACCAATCAGGGAAGATGACCCATTGCATCTCATCCTTCTTTTGATCCATCGACTATTGATATATGAGGGCCGCCACATCATTTAGCCAGCTGACACCATGGTGAGTACAGGACATAGTCCTGTTACATAAAGGCAGTCGTCATCTGATGAAAGTGAAGTGAAGTGAGTAGGGTTTAACGTCCCACTAAACACATTATAGGTCATTTTGGGGACGGTTTCTGCGGGTCAAATGACCCAACCAACAGTGTCAAAGCACTGAAGGAAGTAGTGGTCCTAAGGATAGGCTTCAATCCTACCAGGTCCACCTCACCGTGTTACAAACCAACACATGCATACAACACACAGTAATACACAATACAAAAATGAATCTAAGCACAGTGAAATGGGCCCAGTGAGACAAAACCCAATCCAGAGAACTGTTAGTCTGTTGATATATGTGTGCATCGCACTGTGCACAATTGTTGCACACAATATTGCACAGAACAGACCTGATAGTTTTCCCCCTTACCCTCCAGACAATCACCACTGCTCCGATGATGTCTATTTCAGGGAAGGGGGGACATCTGATGAAGGCATCACATACCAGACTTGAGGATGCCGCTCTTAATAACACAGTTGATGTAGACTGGCAGCAGTTTCATGCACTCCGGCAGAATGAGCTGCCCGGCGGACGACGGCGTGGCACAGTTCTTGCGATAACATGCCAGCAACTGAGCAGATTGTGCCGTGAGGTTCTCACGAACCTGGCGACAGTGTGAGTTGAGGCAGTCACGGACCGCTGAAACACACGCCAGACTCACCGCTAGATTACACTCAGATTAAACGGTGTTGGCCTTTGACATGCACGATAGTTAGCTCTATCTCCAGTACAAGATTCTGCATAAATACAATGCATGACGCCCTGCCCCTGTAGTCCGGTGACTAGACCACATGGGCGCCATGTGCAGTAGAGCATGACGTGCACTGTGTACCGTTGGTTCGAGGGTCAATTCGAGCTGCGGCCCGGGTAAGGCGCGTCCGCCTACGTAAAAGTAATTATGTTAAAATAATTCCTATGCACATGATGATCAGGAAGATAATTCTGGGCAGGCAACAGAGGGTTCGACGGTGTCCTCTATAAAATGTGACCATTGCTGGCACCTTGATTAGCAGCGTCAAGGTGTAAGTCGCACTGCTGTCGGCTGAAGTGATAGACTTGGCTGGGTCCGTTGACTGACGTTGAATAACAGGCCTCAGTCAATTGGGCCTAAGCCAGACAGTAGGCCACGCCTAGAAGGGGCGTGCTATAAATACCTGACAAGCTGCTCATGCTTACTCACCCCTCCTCACCCTTCAGTCACGCACACATTCGCACACATCATTAACAGGACTCCTCCCCTCCTGGGTTAGCATAATGGGCCTGCTATAAAAAGGCCTCAGCATATGGGTCCAGAGTAGGCTGGACCCCTGCCCGAAGGATACATACATTCAATGCATGACAACCTGCGTTAGCTGGCACCTACAGTCAAGAACAGGAGGATTTCGTTGAAGCAACATTTTACTGTCCACGTGCCCTTGCTGATGGCAGCTAGCACATTCAGATTAGCTACAGCTCTCCTCACTGGTGTTACCTTCACCATCTCTGTACCGTCATATACAGTTAAGTGGGCGTGATTAATGTGTATCCAGCAGTAAGTGCATAACTTACATAAACATGAGTTGCACTTTGCACTCAACTGTAGAAAGCACGTTTCACTAACAATGACTGGTCAGATATCAATCAAAGTCTTCAACTCAATAACGTCAATTCTGCCCAACCTGGACAATTTAAATGGATCACATCTATGTAAAATGTTCATCTGTTTAGTTACTAAGCCGAACAAAACACAGCATTATTACTTCTTACATTAACAGTCAACAACTGCCAGTAACTATGCAGTGAGCATGTAACCTTGTTTGGCAACAAAGTTGACGTAAGTATCCAGTTCACAGGAGCGGAAGAGGTCGGCAACTTGTGTACAGCAGTTAAATGCGGAGTTAAGTATACGCAGTCTTCTCCGGCCACCGACGCTTGTGTACAACACGGCCGCCTGCACATACGCTCCGTCCGACTCAGACAATCGGTCGTCGTGCTTTATCTCCACGGCCAGGGCCGTGTCAGTGGTAACGGCTGCCAGCTCGACGTCCGTCGTATTCGACATGTAGAAATTGCCGTAGAAGTCAACTGCACGGATACCTGTACGACAAACACAGTATTACATCTACACTGACGATTCATTCACGTGCCACAAAGACACAGCTGGCTCAAGAGCTCACCTGCTAGTTGGCAAAATGTAAGAATTTTATAAACCATTCTCAGCTTGCAACTGGCGTCACACTATCTGAACAGTGAAGAATTAGAAACTAGATATGTGGGACAATGCCCAACGTGATGGCCGCCCTGCCGAATATAGGTGTCGCCCTCTGTCCAACACCGCAAAGTTTGGCTGACGCCCACTACTAGAGTGACGTGCAAAACACATTGAAATTTACAGGGGTGCCCCAAACTCGCCAACAGATCTCAGCCGCTAGTGGGCCAAAGTTAAACGTATTATTAGGACATGTAGGAGGTATTGCTGTTTAACAAGTTTTTTACCAATTGTCGATACATGTGTTAGTTGCGAAGATATCGTCCGACAAAGTTGTATGATGGTGCCCAGATGACGCATTTTTGGCGATTCTTGGGTCCTGCATTTCCATCGAGCCACGTGCAGCACATTTCAGACATGCATTCTAAATTCACACTAGGGCCACACCATGTGTGAAAGTACGGCACACATCCAATCTCCGACCGCTGAGATTAGGCGAGGAAAAAAAAGAAGAAAGAAGAAAATAGAAATCACAGGGCAAAAATATAATGTCCGCACCTATTACATAGGGCGGCCATAACAATACCGGTATCTCAAAAGCAGAAATAGAGATACCTTAGAAATGTAGACATAAGCAACTAACTCAGCACTAGACAGAATAGTTAACTGGAGAGCAGTATATGCCAAAGTCCACACAAGAAGCAACAGCAACTGAACAGTGACTGAACTCACCAGTGCTGGTTCGCACACGTACGACGGCATCAAATGCAGCTTGTTGTGTGATGGTCGTTCGCAAGTCATCAATTAACATGTCTCCACCAATATCAGCCTGTACAGCACCACGACACTTCTGGACCCTCATTAAATACCACCACCACTACTAGTAATACTACTGCTGCTGCTGCTACTACCACTACTGTAGCAGAACCAATTCTCACATGTCACAAAGTCCTCCACTTCTCCAGTCACCTCTAGGCACAACAGAGGCAAGCGATTTGTTAATGCTCTGACATCTAAGATCAAGTCACAGGTTTTTAAGACTAAGAGTACCATTTAAACACCAGTCTCGTCCGAGTGCTGACATTCAACTAATACAATTTCCTGACTTTTTGACTTACCTCTAATTACGACACTTCTCAGACTACTGGTCACCCTGGATTAAAATCATGACTACTGGTTTTGTTTAAGCAGCTTCTGGCAATGTTACTCTTACACGATGTTTGGACAGATTCACCAAACAGAACCTTTGCATACACGAGCTGGAGCAGATTTTTATGGGCTGAACGTTGCTAAACCAACAATGTCAAATCACCCAACGGAACTCCCTGACAAAATACTGGATACAAAAGGTAAACATGAGCCTGATATTCAGTTCCCAAAATCAAACTAATTAAACACTTAATGCTGCCGAGTTTATCAGCAGATAAGGCATGTGAACTTTCAATCCTGCTCCTGTCTCCGAGAACTAAGTCAGCAAACTACTACTACTACTACAACTGTCAGCTTCTGTGCTTTTTACCAACTGGATGCCCTTCTTGTCTACAATTACTCTACCTCATGCTTAGTCTTCAATGACTCCTCGGACACATGGAAAGAGTTTTTTTACCAACTGGATACCCTTCTTCTCGCTCAACCAAAACAGTAAAAACACTTAAGACGAGGAAAAAAAGAAAGAAGAAAGAAGAAGAAGAAAGAAACAGGATGAAAATATAATGGTCTGCCCTATTACATAGGGCGACCATAAACATAACAAGCCCAGAAAACACACAACGTAACAAAGACCAAAACTCATTACGGTAGCAACAGCAGTGAATTTGATTCTTGTATTACACAAGGTTATCATAAATTCTTGTCAATGAACAGATGAGCACGGACAACCTGGAAGTAACTGTACTTGTGCACTTTGCCTCCAGTGAGCCGTGGTACCTCAGCAATAGTTGCAACGTCAATATATGAGTTTGGAAACAGGAAGAGATCCACAGAACAGCCGGCGGCAACACATTCCTGACCAAGTTTTGTGTAGAAGTTTGTCTGTGGGCTGAGAAGTGTCTGCAACCAACAGCATCAACTTCACGCTTGCAATGAAGTTCATCAGCCTTGTAAACTTGCATACAGCTGAACACATCAGAATGAAATGGCTGACATGCATCTGTATTCATAATGACAACCAAATGTTGGCAGATTACAACAAATGCTGAATGTGGTGTAACTACTACTACTACTACATCCATTTAACGGCCTTTTCGAGGAATACCATGGGTAAGCCGGCACCAAAAAGGTAAACCATTCTGGATTTTACTGGAGTAAGAGATGATGGGGTGGCAGTGGCATCATCTGGACCATATACAAATCATTTGCACCTCGCTCCAGACAGATAACCACGCCAGTACCTCACCACTTAGTTTTTTACAGGTCAGATGCCCAGTTCCTGCCGCCCAACCAACAGCGTCAAAGCACTGAAGGCAATGTGGCATAATCAGTAATAAACATAACTACAACATGATGTAACTACTGCTAGTCCATGCTAGGAATCATGAATGTCGAAGGCAAACGACTTTAGGCAGCTACTGGCATTCAATACAAGCTGTTACACAAGGCTGCTGAAAGTAAGTTGGAGGGACAAGTGACTGATACCAACTACAACTTCTAAAATAACTTCTTATCGAATCTTAATAAAACGCAAACGAAACAAGCGCATCCTGATATGACGTCACGCACGACGATGATTTCCGAAGAATAGCTATACTAAAAAGACCACTAAACTTGTTCTTTATAGCATTTTGCGGCGTAATTTATCAAAATTTACTTCACAGGTGGGTTTATATTGCAGCAAGCAGCTAGAAACTACTTTTTCATCAATTTGTGAAAAACCGTTGCATATCACCTTTAACAGAACAGAAATAATCATGCATCAGAAACACAAAAACACTATAACATGAAATAAACTAAAATAACTAAAAAGACCCAGGTTTGATTTCCTCTTTTAGGACCTTCAGCCTGGAAACAGGTGGCAACATTAACAGCTGCATGTTCAACTAGTGCTAATGCTGGCCAGACAAACACAACGTCCATCTGTACCTTTTCCTTTTCTGTTCCAAGCAGATTTCTATCATCGCGACTTTTCAATTTGCCGGGCGCTTCTGACGAAGGCAGCGACGAATGAAAAATGAACAGTTTCCCGGCGCGACCGGCCGACCTGAGTGCGTCAAGGCCAGCTTGGATGACAGGGCCCAGCACTACTTCAGTCTGACGACTGTCACTGAAGGCTTCTGCTATCTGACTCAGCAATCTACAACACACACCAACAACGTGAAGTGAAGTGAGTAGGGTTTAACGTCCCACTAAACACATAATAGGTCATTTCGGGGACGGTTTTTGCGGGTCAGATGACCCAACCAACAGTGTCAAAGCACACCAACAACACAAGCCGGTTGGTTTTTACGGCCCAATTGCGCCCCCAGGTTCGAATGCTCCCAGTTCGGAAAGCCCGCTGAACGTCGTGCCCAATTCCGAGTTCCGAACATGCCCAGATCCTGAATTTCCGAACGCACTCCATTCCGAATTTATGAACACGCCCAATGTCGAGTTTTTGAACATACCTCTTTGCAGCACGCCTATGTCATACCTTGCCGGCAGCAATGGGGTCGTCCGCTCTGCTACGGGCACGCCGCAGCGCGTTGGTGCTTGCAGCGAGGACGGGGGTGTCATGTCCGTACTTGCATTATGGCAATAGGGGCAGACTTCAAAATGTATTTCCTCCGTCAGTTTTGTTCAAATCGAGTCGAATTTTTTTACAATACACAGGAGACATAGATGCAAAAAATGATGGACCAGAATTTTGAAATTCGAATTCTGTAATTTTTGAGAATATTTGGAAATTTTCAAAAAGGCGTCGCGCTGTCCCTCTGCGGCCGATCTGGATCATTATGGTTGCCGCCAAACTATATCACAGTAGGGTCCTTGTGACCAAGCTTCATCAAAATCGGTCAACGTTGAAGGGCAGAAGTGCTGGTCAGAAACACACAGACAGACAGACAAACCCGGCCCTTCAGGTTTGCAATCAGGCCAACAACTCATTCAACATCACAACCTTCTCTTGTGATGCAGTCTTTACATCAAGCTATGCGACCAATTACCATTAAAACTTACTACTACAAGGACTACATTACACAAACTGGTTGACAAAAAACACACTGATAATGTCTGTAACACTTACTTTGCCTTGAAAATGTCAGTCAGGCATCATTTAGGGCATATGATGTTTTAACTAAGGTGACAGACTGAGTTAAAGTTTTACGTCCCTCTCGACACAAAATAGGTCATTTCGGAGACGTTCTTACCAGCCAATCTTGCGGCATAGTACTGAGGAAACTAAACTTAACACAATAAAAGCAAATAACCAAACAAGTCTAAGCTAAACTAGAATGTGGGCCAATGCCCAACCTGATGGTCGCCCTGCCGAACATAGGTGGCGCCCTCTGTTCAACGCCGCAAAGTTTGGCTGACGCCTACTACTAGATGCCGTGCAGTAACGCTGCCAAGAC
>Ga0209259_1000533_pt1 | contig 11552 bp, 11 predicted proteins | sample WorMetGr2BELIZE1_FD_187417 | JGI IMG/M metagenome (GOLD analysis project Ga0209259, IMG submission 187417) | Marine gutless worms symbiont microbial communities from Max Planck institute for Marine Microbiology, Germany - Inanidrilus... ...
GATAGAAATGCAAGGTTCGCAGTTTTACAAACTACAGACATCCTACTAAGTGGCTGATTATAACAAAAGCTTCTACTGCCTATTCAAATTTTTCATCCTAATGGACCACTTCGCGTGGAATTGCCCATTTGCACACTTTAGCAAACCTCTTCAATAGGTAGTATAATGCCACCTTTACACCTGCCTTGAGTGTGTGTATATCTCAGTCGCACGTTCTGATTGAATAAGTTAGTGCTGTGTGACACTGCAAGGCTGTTGTGTCACTTGTGTGGCACATCTCTGATGCCTTCATACTGATGCTGAAACTGAAGAAATAACATAGCCAAACGCCTCATGTCAGCCAGAACAATTTTCTTCACTTCAGTCATTCTATCTAGTTTTTACCTTACTTGTTTCCAACATCTTACTGCCAAACAGCACGATAGCTGAATCTGATCGGCATACATTTCCTATGTCATCATTGTAGGAATTAGCAATCGCCACCTTTCTAAAATAATCAAGCATGTTGTCACGTCAACAGCTGAATGAATAGGTCGCAGCCTCATTTGTGTTTTTGCACATTTCTTATAGTGACATCTAGTATAGAAGCCATTACAGCACGAACATATAACAGGTTTAATGATGTCAGCCTTCATTCTTTCACTCTGGCAGTTGTCCCTCATTTTCAGCTGGCATTCAAGTGCATCTCAGCACCAGCACTTTGGGTAATCTGCGTTAAACGACAGTTTGTAAGCGACACGTTCTGCAACATCATACCAACCATTTCTTGTTGAATCCTGACATTACAGCAGAACTTCATTTTATTACATGTTAACCTTAGTGACATCAAGTGCGTTCTTTGTACTTACCAACCATTTCTTGTTGAATCCTGACATTACAGCAGAACTTCATTTTATTACATGCTAACCTCAGTGACATCAAGTGCGTTCTTTGCACTTAAAAGTTAGTGAAATCTACTTATTGTAATGCTAATTTACAAGGAATATTATTTCACTGTCATGAATACCATTTCATGTTATCTTTAATAACTGAAAATGTTTGTAGGCCACCCTGTACAACAAAAGACAACGTAACATGAATTCTGAGAGGAAAAGAGACAGACGGTGAGGTACTGAAGTGCTTTCATTGCTCTGCCACGCCCAAAGCTGCATTCTATCTCAGCACCAGCACTTTGGGTAGTCTGCGTTAAACGACAGTTTGTAAGCGACAATTCTACAACATCATACCGACCATTTCTTGTTGCATCCTGACATCACAGCATAACTTCATTATATTACATGTTAACCTCAGTGACATCAAGTGCGTTCTTTGCACTTAAAAATTAGTGAAATCTACTTACTGTACATCACACTGGCTCAGACACGCTGATCAGTCTTTGATCCAGGTCACCCAGCAGCAATGCTTGCACATTATGGTCACCTGATAGTGTAGCCAGTTAATGAGAGTGACTGATATCCATCTGTATTTATCATGTCATATCTGCAGTACACTGACCACTGTTAGTGGTGGATCATCAAACTGGTCCGCAGACTGCGTGGATGGAATGAAGCCACCTGGCACTATGCAGCATTTATCTGCCAATGGCAGATCGACGTAGTGTATCAGGCATATCAGCCCAACACAATTCTGCCGGCAGATCGTCTCAATACTCAACTGATGCTGCTGGCATTGTGGTGTCATCTCCGTCCTGCTGGTTGCCCGGCCAGCTACTTGGTTGTGGGTCCTCGGAGACAGGTGACACTTCCATAATTTGACCGTGGTGGCCCTACTGGAAAAATACTGAATGCAAAGATGTTACCATGAGTTCAGAGAACAACGGAACAGTTTTTCTTACGATAATACGTACACAATACAGCTCAAAACAGAAAGCAAAGCATCCGGTTTCCTTAACGTCCAACCACTAACTCAATAGCTGACTAATTCAAACAAAGGCCTCAGAGCGCATGTGCGCTTAGGCCACGCAGCACTGCAGTCACTGTCAAGTAAGCGGCAAGAAAGCAGCGTCGTCACAGCATGTCAGCCACCACTGATGGTGAATCATCACACTGGTCAGCAGGATTGGTAGGTATGGTGGTGTCAGCTAATACCACACAGAATTCATCCAGTGATGGTGATGGGACATCGGTTTCTGCAGCTGTCGGTAGTGTGTCTGGTATTGAGTGGATACATTGTTGTTTCTATGCAAACATAAGTGCAGCTGTCTTGTGTCAATCTTTTACTTAGCTAAAGCCATGGTTTCGTGTTAAAATAAAATTATTAGAATTTTAGTGTTTATTTTAACACGGAACCACGTCTGAAATGAAATACAATAATTTTAGCCGCTAAAATTATTTTATTTCATTTCAGAAGTGGTTCCATGCTGAAATAAAATTATTTCAGACCCAAGCCGCTGCTGTCGGTCGACTGTCCTAAAATTATTCTATTTCACTTCCCCGTGGTTACATCATCGAATGAAATAAATGAAATAAAATAATTTTAGCGAATGGGCGGATGCCACGCTTGATTGTTTCATCTGCTTCCCTGCACGACTCAGATATACGTGTTGATGGGTCATTTTGCAAGAGACAATTGCACATATTCAGATACCCAGCCAGCAATTGTCCTTCTTCATCGCCAATTGTCCTTCTTCATCGCTGACACAGATGGTGGCTGCTCCATGTGTTGACGACGCTTGTACTTACAAACGGTGATAACAGTGTTGCCATCTTCAGCAACCATTCGCACGTATGCTGAAGGTAATCATGTATATTTTGTGTCGTCAGCTGCTCAACAGCATCATGTAGTCTTTTTCTCAATGTCCTCTTTATTGCATTTTCCTTTCAGTGACATTCTGCAGTTTGGCAGACATTTTGTCAGAGTGGTCAGATTTTGTATAATTTTGATCGAAACAGCTGAATTTGGATAAGTAGACAGAACATCGATAATATAGCCACAAAAGTACTGTAATGATCACAATTTGTTCCTAAATGTCTTGCGAGAAACCTCGTTCTTCATTTTTGCAACATACTGGCTCGCCACATTTTTTTAGTTAAATGTTCTATTGTATTTCCAACAGCATTAAGAATATGTTTTACAGCTGTGCCATACATTTCAGGTCATGCTTTCAAACCACCATGAACAGAGCTCAGATATGCAGTATATCCTGTTATGATGCTGCTAACATAAGTGTCTTCTCGCAGACTGCTGTCAGATGTGTAGCCAAAGAGTTTATGTCATGTGATCTCCACATCAGAATGCCAGCTGTGAGTGTCATCAGCGGTGTGTTGCTGTAGTTTAAGTGCTGATGCATTACAATCATCATTGTCATCATCATCATCATTTGCCATGCTGTGTAGTGGTGCAGTGCGGGCACAAGCAACTACTCACTGTTCAGTGTGACTACTATGAGTACTGTGTTGCAGTTGTCTGCAACTTCTCAGTGCTCTTGCATTACTGTCATCATCATGGAGAATAGTAGATAAGTGTGGCATTAGTAAACGCGAAAACCTGTTCCTTGGACTTGTCGGCACAATATCAGGACTCGCAGCAAATGCTTGCTCACGTAAAGCAGTTAAGTTTTCTTGTGAACAGGACGCAGCTGGTCTGATACGCAAGTGATTTGCGTCGTGCATTGAGGAACTGGGCAAGGAACTCTCTTCTTCCTTCTTGTTTACGGTGACGGTAACTGTCAGTTGATACCAAGAACTGACTGACGTCATCACTGTTGTGTTGATGAACATTCAGCAAATGGCGTGACAGTCAGGTCGTGCTTTCAAACCACCATCAACAGAACTCAGATATGCAGTATGTACTGTTATGATGCAGTGATGCTGTTGACATCAGTGGAAAAAGTACTCTGATGATCGCAGTTTGTTATGCTGCCCTGCGTAACAGATGCGGACATTAATTTTTGCCCTGTGGTTTTTTCTTCTTCTTCTGCTTCTTCTTTCTTTTTTTCTTTTCTCGCCTAATCTCAGCCATCGGATATTGCATGTCTACCATATTTCCAGACATGGTGTTGCCTTACTGTGCATTGATGCTGTTGACATCAGTGGAGCAAGTGCTCAGCAGTAGCTGAGATGGGCGACCGTTTGGCCACAACAGACATGGGCTGAAAATTGGGGGCTGTGCCCTTAGGAGAGGGGGAGTGGGTCTCCATCTTACACAACGTGGCCAGGGCTGAGGCCTACCTCCCTACGAAGTGGCATCTTGATCCATTCAGCCATTTCGCCACAACAGGCATGGGCCGAAAATTGGGGGAACTGTGCCCCTTTGGGGTAGGGGAGCTGGGTCCCCATCTAACACAGTGCGGCCTGGGCTGAGGCCTAACTTCTTATCAAGCTGCATCTTGATCCATCCACAACAGACATGACTGAATTGTTTTGGTGGGAGGGAGCTGTGCCCTTTTGGGGAGGGGAGCTGGGTCTCCATTTAACACAATTTGGCAAAGGCTGAGGCCTACATCCATGCCAAGTTTCTTCTTAATCCATACAGCCGTTTGGCTACAATAGACATGGACCGCGCTTTCCACGGATGCAGGCTTTGCATGCACCGTAAATTTCGAATATGGCGGTTGCTGTGCCTCCTTCCGTGGGGGAACTGGATCCCCATCTATGACAGCGTGGCCAGGGCCGAGGCCTACCTGCGTGCCAAGTTTCATCTTGATCCCTCCAACCGTTTGGCCACAGTGCACCAACGTCACAGACAGGACAGGACAATGGACCAATAGCATTGTGCGAACCGTTTTACAAACGGTCGCCCAAAAAGTACTCTGATGATCGCACTTTCTTGTGGCCGCCCTGCGTAGCAGATGCGGACATTATATTTTTGCCCTGTGGTTTCTTCTTCTTCTTCTTTCTTTTTTTCTTTCCTTGCCTAATCTCAGCCATCGGATATTGGATGTCTACCATACTTCCAGACATGGTGTGGCCTTATTGCGAATTTAGGATGCAGGTCTGAAACGTGCTGCATGCGGCTCGCTGAAAATACAGGATGCAAAAAATCGCCATCTGAGCACCATCATACAGATTTGTCGGGCTATATCTTTGCAATTAAGGCACATATCGACAATCGGAAAAAAAAACTTGTTAAGCAGCAATACCTCCTTCAGATGTCCGCACAATATGGTGAACTTCGGCGCATTAGCGGCTGAGATCGTTTTACCAGTTTGGGGCATCCCAGCTATTTCAACGGGTTTCGCGTCTTGGCAGTGTTACTGCACGGTACTCCAGCAGTGGGTGTTAGCGAAATTTTGCGGCGTTGAACACAGGGCGCCACCTATATTCGGCAGGGCGGCCATCACGTTGGGCATCGGCCCACATTCTAGTTTCTTCATGTTTTGTCAGTAGATCCAACAGTAGTTGACAATGTGTCGTTTATTATTTGTGTGCATTTTAAAGAATTTCTCTGTTTCTCAATGAAATGGTAATGCTTCTCTGCTGTTGCCACTCTGTAGCACATATGGGCAGCAACATCACCTTTGTTTTCTGGATTGTTAGTGTGTACGTTTGTCACTGCACACTTCTTCAACTTTGTGCATGTCACACGTTGCTTGTAGCCACTATTGCCAAAAGAAGAGGAAAGCGCTGATGACACACTTGATTGTATCATCTGCTTCCCTGTATGACTCAGAAATACGTGTTGATGGGGCATTTTGCAAGAGACAATTGCGCATATTCATATAACCAGCAAGCAATTGTCCTTCTTCATCGCTGACACAGATGGTGGCCGCTCCATGTGTTGACGACGTCTTGTGGTTACAAACGGTGATAACAATGTTGCCACCTTCAGCAACCATTCATTTATCATAGTCGTCAGTCTGAAAGTTGATTAATACTCCACTTCGATGTGCATATCTAATGCAGATTAGCACAAGTAGGTGATTTCTCGCCATGAGGAAGTCATACTGCAAATGCAGCTTCAGTGAATCTCAGCAAAATACGTTGTGCATACGCTGCATGCTTTGACTGAAGGTAATCATGTATATTTTGTGTCGTCAGCTGCTCAACAGCATCATGTAGTCTTTTTCTCAATGTCCTCTTTATTGCATTTGCCTTTCAGTTACATTCTCCAGTTTGGCAGACATTTTTCAGAGTGGTCAGTGCTATCATGCTGCTAACATCAGTGTCTTCTCGCAGACTGCTGTTAGATGTGTAGCCATAGAGTTCATGTCATGAGATCTCAACATCAGAATGCCAGCTGTGAGTGTCGTCAGCGGCGTGTTGCTGTAATCTAAGTGCTGTTACCATCATCGTTGTCATCATTTGCCATGCTGTGTAGCGGTGCATTGCGGGCACAAGCAACTACTGACTGTTGAGTATGACTACTATGAGCACTGTGTTGCAGTTGTCTGCAACTTCTGAGTGCTCTTGCATTACTGTCATCATCATGGTGAATAGTAGATAAGTGTGGCACTAGTGAGCGCGAAAACCTGTTCCTTGGATTTGGCGGCACAATATCAGGACTCGCAGCACATGCTTGCTCATGTAAAGCAGTCAAAGTTTTCTTGTGGACACTTCGCAGCTGGTCTGGTATGCTAGTGATTTACGTCGTGCATTGAGGAACTGGGCAAGGAACTCTCTTCTTCCTTCTTTCTGGTTTACGGTGACGGTAACTGTCAGTTGATGCCAACAGCCGACTGATGTCATCACTGTTGTGTTTATGAACATCCAGCAAATGGCGTGACAGTCAGGTCGTGCTTTCAAACCACCATCAACAGAACTCAGATATGCAGTATGTACTGTTGATGCATTGATGCTGTTGACATCAGTGGAACAAGTGCTCAGCAGTAGCTGAGATGGGCGACCGTTTGGCCACAACAGACATGGGCCGAAAATTGGAGGCTGTGCCCTTTGGATAGGGGGAGGTGGGTCTCCATCTTTCACAACGTGGCCAGGGCTGAGGCCTACCTCCCTATGAAGTGGCATCTTGATCCATTCAGCCGTTTCGCCTCAACAGGCATGCGCCGAAAATTGGAGGGGGCTGTGCCCCTTTGGGGGAGGGGGAGCTGGCTTCCCATCTAACACAAGGTGGCCAGGACCGAGGCCTATCTCCTCACCAAGTGGCATCTTGATCCATCCAGCCGTTTGGCCACAACAAGCATGGGCCGAAAATTGGGGGAACTGTGCCCCTTTGAGGTAGGGGGAGCTGGGTCCCCATCTAACACAGTGTGGCCTGGGCTGAGGCCTAACTTCGTATCAAGCTGCATCTTGATCCATCCACAACAGACATGGCCGAATTTGTTTTGGTGGGAGGGAGCTGTGCCCCTTTGGGGAAGGGGAGCTGGTCTCCATTTAACAGAATTTGGCGAAGGCTGAGGCCTACCTCCATGCCAAGTTTCTTCTTAATCCATACAGCCGTTTGGCTACAATAGACGACATGGACCGCGGATTACACGGACACAGGCTTTGCCTGCGCCCGTAAATTTTTGAATATGGGGGTTGCTGTGCCTCCTTCCGTGGGGGAGCTGGATCCCCATCTGTCACAGCGTGGCCAGGGCTGAGGCCTACCTGCGTGCCAAGTTTCATCTTGATCCCTCCAACCGTTTGGCCACAGTGCACCAACGTCACAGACAGGACAGGACAGGACAACGGACCGATAGCATAGCGCGAACTGTTTTACAAACGGTCGCCCAAAAAGTACTCTCACTCAGTTTGTAAACAGTCACGACTGTTACACAGTTGATAACACATCGTAACGTATTTAAGCAGAGTTTCGTGATTATCATGCGGATCATGTCCACATATCGTCTGTTGATGAAATCATGTGTGTGAACTGGTTGTGATGATGGCGATGATATCGAGGAGCAGAAACAGCAGAATCATGATACGCGACAGACTTGAATTTTAACATTTTGCCGTCTATCTGCAACGTGTGTGCGCACTACTCAGCCTGTTGCCATTTTCACTGATATTTATTACGCCCCTGAGGTTCCTGTAACGTGCACAAAACAGGGTTGATGCAAGAGATGCCGTAAGTTTCTAGGAATCACTAAGAGTAAGTCATATATGAGGTATCCATTGATACCAACATCGATGACTTTGAAGCTTTTGAGATCACGCGGAGGTGAAATGTGTACATTAATAGCGGAAATTACTAAGATTCCAAAAGATTCCACCATAGTCACAGTAGGCAGCGCTCTTTTGATTGTAATGTTTGTCGTAGCTGACTGTTTCTGTCTTGATGTCATTACATAGGGCCTCAACTGTGGACATGACTCTTTAAATCTGCCTCACTTATTTGCATCTAAATGAACCCCCACGCTCTTTGGCTGTGTTACACCTTCACCATTGAATTCATATGCATGCGGCACATGGTGCATGCGAATGTCAACTTTGTTAATAGACGGTTCAAACCGCAGAAACAGCGTCGCTCCAAGGTGGTGCTTGAGCGGTTCATGGTTGCGCATCGCATGATCAAGTGTGGCATATTCTTTCTTTAACCATGCGTATTTTTTGAAATATAGCTTAACGAACGCCCCGATATGTAGGAACTGAATCGAATGTCATGTCGTCAAACGTGAACTTTCTGTGCTAGTAAAATGGTATATACCGCTGTAATGTAGAAGTCTTCTTCTTCGTTAGTACCTAAACAACACAATTTAGTTCGTTTAGTACTTATGGATCTGGTCTGTCGCGAATAACTGTTATTGAGCAAGCAGTAAACGAGTAGTGACAACAAAGTTCACCTATGCTGTAATGGTTTCGAATCTCGTGGGTGGTGGTATGTAACCAACCGCCTAACAGTGAAATGTCTCTGGTTATAAAGCATATATTGTGATTTACCTGTTGCGAGTCATGGTTTTGCTCCACAGCTTCAGCGACACATGTTAAGGTTTGATCATCTACTTCTTTGTAGTCGCTATCATAACCACCACCATCACCATCACCATCGTGGCAAGACATAACAAAACTGGTGTACTGTGATCTTTTCGATATGACAACGGGTATAGCTGCTTCTTCTATCTCGCTATCACTGGCTATTAGAATACATTGTTCTTGATCTGAAACAAACAGGATCAGTATGTCATGTCATTACATCAAGATGTAAAATAGGAGTGGTCTGATGCGCATGTGGTAGTCACGTCTGTTTACCAACAAGACTACATAAAGTAAAACATTACTAGCGAGCATACTGAGCATACCGTATGTGGGATATTGCAGGTTGTGTTCAAGTTCATCACTTTCCTCGATCTCTAGCATATCTGTCCCAACATGCGGCTTTTCTTCTGTGGCCATGACGACAGGTCCTATATAGACACTACAGGATATCACTTTGTGTGCAATGTTAGCTTGTCTCTACTTAGTTTACATCACACGATGTCATTGTACAGCACAAAATGCAACATTACATAATGACAGTTGTCACAACAACAATAAACGTTTGTACTTACTTTTAACAACCAAAGTTGTCGAACGGCGTCTTGTTGTTGCGATGATGTCGCATACTGTGTGTTTAATCTCGATTATGTTACTATGTACAATTTACAGTTCGATGTAGTCGAGCACAATACCTATCTCCTATCATAGACGACTTTGTTTTATACTTCAGGTCGCCCGCCTCCGTGGCGGCCTGTGTCGTGTGGGTCTACGGCAGACGCTGTCATATAGCCGCTGGCCGAGAACCCACAGTTTAGGCTGTTGTTGCAAAACCCACAACTTAGGCCATTGGCGTGGCATGCAGCTGTTTTCCATATGTGCTGACGGTCGAATGACAAATTACTTAATTAACTGCTATGCGGTGGAAGCAATATCTATGTTATCGTGACAGGGCCATTAAACATTTTGACAGCCGGCACGCTGTGTCCGACAACAGCTGCTGCGGCAGCACATATCGACAGTCTGTGTTATAGCGAGGCAGCACCCGATCCTCATACAGGCTCCAGCGTTTTTACCTACGGTATCATATTAGTCAACCCACCAGCTCTCACGAGAGCATCAGTCAATAACCCCATGCATTATTTTCACATTTTATTTTGAGTAACACCCAACAGCTAACAATTGTGACACATGTCAATAACCCCGCCTGTCAATGTTGGCCTTACATTGTTTGTACCGACTCTGTTACTCATACTACATCCTTAGCCTACTTGAGTCTGCATAAGCAAGTTAATGGTCTCTCTATCTATTGCCCATCCCTGCCATTATAACATGCTATTTTACCAATGTTGTGTGTGTAAAAGAAAAATGCGAATTATATTAGTTTCAATCAAAGACGTCCGACGAGCCGGTGTAAATACGGCTTCTTTTCCGGTCTTCTTGTCACATATCGTTATTACCTCTTTCTTTTTCTATACTTCAACACTCTTTTTTCACTTATTTCGTACGTCTTGGTTTTCATCTTCGTTTCAACTGTTTAGCATCCGTTAAAGGTGTCTGGTTATATACTTGAGTTCGCCGCCTGTCAACTCGCCATTGGCGCAGTACCCGCCCATCGACGCAGAAGCTTCAATTTCAGCCCGTTGGCGTGGTACCTGTTTTCCATATGTGCTGACGGTTGAATGACAAATTACTTAACTAACTGCTATGTGGCGGAAGCAATATCTATGTTATCGTGTCAGGGCCATTAATCATTTTGACCGGCGGTGGACCGGCATATTGATTCCATTTTAATATTCGTGAGGCAGCGTTGCAGCCCATCGCTGCATTCATCTACTGTAGTCGCCAAGAGAAGCCGAAGCAATATCTACGTTATCGTGACAGGGCCATTAATCATTTTGACAGGCGACTTCCTGTTGCATCTTCGGCCTATTACTAACTACTCTAGTGGAACACCATGGTGCTGGCATGCTTTAACATTTGACAACCCATCTACGAGGACAGCTTTTACTGACAACTTCATGCTTTGCTGAGTCCACAGACCTCTTGCTTTACCCATCTCTGCAATTTATAAACAGGACACAATAGTTGGGATGTCACCATAATTACTCTCATCGGGCCCATCTGAAGGCTGATCTAAGACAGGACCGACGAAGGGAATTGGTGTGAGATAGGATTGTTACTAGGAAGTAGTCATTGTCTTTGCGACTGTTCACAACGCAGATAAATACTCTTGTTCGGTTTTTGGTCAGCTCGATGGATGGTGCTGGCAATTCTAACTCATCCACTTCCATATCTTCGCGCACTGTTCTGTCGAACTCTCGATCCGACTGGCTGCATTACACGGGAAGTTGTAGAAGTCGTGATATCTGTGCCTGGATTGTGACACTAACCAGGTCTTCTGCTTGATTGGTGCCATCGCCTCTGGTGACGGCATAGCCAGTGGCTGGGGCTCGTTCCTGTTGCATCTCATGAGCCCGAGGTTCCAAAATAACACTGAGCGTTGAGCAACCTGAGCAGTTGCACAACTGTCTGGGTCCATACTGGTCCTTCCTCCTTCCAGGAGGACGTGCAGATGGTCTGCAACTCTCGCTGCAGCTGAAGCACCGCGTATTAACGCGAGATGGTGGTTTTCTGGGATACAAGGATACTGCATTGCCAGGAACTCCAAGGGATCTTCTTCCGTGTAACAATCATTGTCACGGTATGAGTGTTATGCAATGTAAGTGACAACAGATTTCCTTTTCAAAAGAAATA
>Ga0209259_1000534_pt1 | contig 11549 bp, 10 predicted proteins | sample WorMetGr2BELIZE1_FD_187417 | JGI IMG/M metagenome (GOLD analysis project Ga0209259, IMG submission 187417) | Marine gutless worms symbiont microbial communities from Max Planck institute for Marine Microbiology, Germany - Inanidrilus... ...
CTCCGTCACGTGGGACACCTCCGATGAACAAGCCTCCCGCATCACCAAGCATGTCGTCGATCACCATTTCTGTAGCAGGCATCCGTGCCTCGCCGACTTTGACGTTGTCGACGTGCAAAACAACACTGCAACAACAACAGCAGACAATAACTGCTACTGTCACTACTGCTAGTAATCACTCACTGATTCTGTATAAACACGGTAATAACAAGTGGTCAAAGTAATTGGACAATAAGGCCGCATTGCCGCCACACATAGAACTTCAGTGGTATTAGCTACGTGGTGACAGTGAGCAAGCCACCTAATACATGCTTCCTTGAATCCACCAGAGTTCACAACCCAAATGGCATCTCAATCGTTCAATGTCATCGTGCATGCCTGCGCATGTCCTTTCCCCTAAAATTGCCCCTTTGCTTGTGACGATCTGGATCCACATATAATACATGGTTCCTTGGGCCTACCCAAGTCCGCAACACAAACGACATCTCAATCAGTTCAGCTGTTTTTGCACAGCTCACAGCAGAGCGTCCCTATACTTTACAATGGGCCACCCGTTCCCCCCCCTCAAAATTGTCGCTTCCCATGGGGGGAATCTGGACACCCATCTAATGCATGATTCTTTGGGCCCACCCAAGTCCTCAACCCAAACGGTATCTCAATCGGTTCAGCCATTTTTGAAGGGCTCATTTCTGTGACAGACAGACAGACAAAGAGACAGACTGACTGACAGACCACGGTACTCGGTCTGTAACAACAGGCCACACATCTTTGTATGTAGTGCTGTGGTGCGGGCAATAACCACAATAACAAGGCAATCTGCTGTGGCAGATTTGAGTCTGCAATTTAGCACTGTCACCTGGTGAGTGATGTTGAATAAGTAACATCACAGATTCCAAGCCTGTAACTGTATTTGGCCCATTATGTGAAAATATGATGTCATCCATGAATCTGGAAGTACATAATGTATTGTTGTCAAAGGAAGACCAAGCCACGGCCACATGAAACATGTACAGAAAATTTCGTGATGTTTGGACACATGGTCTTTGAGATACGCAAGTGGACAGACAGACCCACAAACCCAGACACAATGATCACGATAATTTGCATCCTTCATGGTGGCAAAGTAGTAATAATCATGGCTTGTGCAGTAGTACAAGCTGTTGTAAATGTCATGGAATTGGCCAAATTTTGATCCCCACCCCCCATGGCTCCAAAACTGAACGCATTTTGATGAAACTTTAATATATAACTATGCTGTGGGTGTGATCACACACAAAAATTCATGTCTCTCTGACAAAGTGAGCGGTCTGGGTGAACACGTGACTTGTCACGCTTTGGTTTCTTAGTATATCTCTTTTTATTCTTGGGATTGCGCCCAGCCTGCACTGGTGGACCAATTTTGTTGATCAATACATCACGACATGTTTCTGTGCAAGGAGGTGCCTTCTGGGGATCGGATGAGACTGCTCCTCTTTAGGAAGTCAAATCCCCCAAAACTCCCCCTTTGTAGCTTTTACACTGACGACAGGCTGCTGACTGACATAAATGTGACAGCTAGCTTTTGTGCATTGAATGTGTGGACAAAATTTCAATGTTTGCTGTTTTAAAGTGGTGGCTTAAACAACAAAGAGAAACTTCAGTAAGTTTTGTTATTACAATAACAGTATATGCATTTCTATCCTGCTACAGGGTCATAAATTCAGAAGTGATGAGGGACCCGCAGGTATTTCTTCCATGTCTGTTGAAAGTCTGGTACATCACATCACACTAAATGGCACTGCCACACATCATTCAACTATGGTGTGCCATGCAGTACAGTTCAGGTGTGGAGTCCAACCAAAGTATCGGGTCTAAATGACATCAGTGTGCAGTTCAAACAGGAAGCTGTACTACTACTACTACTACTACTACTACTACAACATCCATTTAACGGCCTTTTATCCAGGACAACCTGGGTAAGCCGGCACCAGAAAGGTAAACCACTCTGGATTTTACTGGAGCAAGAGATGATGGGGTGGCAGTGGCATCAGCTGGACCACATGCAAATCATTTGCACCTTGCTCCAGACAGATAACCATGCCAATACCTCACCACTGAGGTACCGTGCCTTCAGTGCTCTGATGCTGTTGGTTGGGCGGCAGGAAGGGCATCTGGCCTGTAAAAACAGGAAGATGTAATACAAATTGAAACTAGAATGTAGGCCAATGCCCAACGTGATGGTCCCCTCAGAATATAGGTGGTGCCCTCGGTTGAAAATGATGATCAGCGAAAGTTCAGTAATTCCATTCATTGTACCATGCGGCAAAGTTTGGATGACGCCCACTGCTCCAGTGCCGTGCAGTAATGCTGCCAAAACAGGAAAACGCAACACTTAGACACAAAGTAAATTTTGCAGCTGGCAAAATTCCGAAATGGGGCAAGAGCCCCCGAAAATGCATATATAGAGTACCAGCCCAGGAGATGGCCAAACATCGTGCAAAGTTTGGTTGGCCTGAGGTGAGCAACGCTGCTATAGTAACGAAGCAAAGACGTGAAAGCCATTGAAATTTGCTGAAGTGCCCCAAACTCCCAAACCGATCTCAACCGCTAGTGGGGTGAAGTTCGCCATATTGTAGGGACATGTGGAGGAGATATTGCTGTTTAACAACTTTTTTCCGATTGTCGATACATGCCTTAGTTGCGAAGATATAGCCCGACAAAGTTGTGCGATGGTGCGCAGATGGCGAGTTTTTGCGTCATTTTTGCGTCCTGTATTTCCAGCGAGTCACGTGCAGCACATTTCAGACCTGCATTCTAAATGTGCTCCAAGACCACATCATGTGTCGAAGTATGGTAGACATGCAATCTGCGACCGGTGAGATTAGGTGAGGAAAAAAAGAAAGAAGAAAGAAACAGGACAAAAATATAATGTCTGCATCTCCTACGCAGGGTGGCCATAAATAGCTGAAAGAGATTTTCGTAGGAACAGTGAACATTATTTTCCTGCTGCTGACTGTATGTTCTGCTGTGGGTGTGATCACACACACACAATTCATGTCTCTCTGACAACGTGAGTGGTCTGGGTAAACACGTGACTTGTCATGTTTTGGTTTCTTAATATATAAGTAAGTAAGTAAGTAAGTAAATGATTTATATAGCGCCGATATCTTAAAGAAGAATCAGGTCTCGTATATCTCTTTTTATTCTTGGGACTGCGCCCAGCCTGCACTGGTGGACCAATTTTGATGATCATTACATCACATGACATGTTTCTGTGCAAGGAGGTGCCTTCTGGGGATCGGATGACACTGCTCCTATTTAGGGAGTCAAATCCCCTAAAACTCCCCATTTGTAGCTTTTACATTGATGACAGGCTGCTGACTGACATAAATGTAACAGCTAGCTTTTATGCATTGAATGTGTGGACAAAATTTCGATGATTGCTCTTTTAAAGTGGTGGCTTAAACAACAAAGAGAAACTTAAGTAAGTTTTGTTATTACAATAACAGTATATGCATTTCTATCCTGCCACAGGGTCATAAATTCAGAAGTGGTGAGCGACCTGCAGATATTTCTTCCATGTCTGTTCGCTGTATTTTTAGTTAAGGATGCATGTTTGTTTTGTTCCTGTTGGTTTAGTTTTAGTCTTGTGATGCGATAGTTCTCTCCCCTGTTGTAGGCGCTAGCGTAATAATTTAAATGAGCCTCTCGATCCCTTTCCATTTTATGGGTGGCTGCTGAACAAAAAGGTGGCCAGGGTTGAGCTTAATATATCGCTAGCCTTCCTTCACTGGATAACGATAACTCTCCATCCCTGACCTTTTGTCTCTGATATAGCCGTATTTGTGCTGAAAAGGGACGTTAAACTCCAACTAACTAACTCCACGTCTGTTGAAAGTCTGGTACATCACATCACACTAAATGGCACTGCCACACATCATTCAACTATGGTGTGTCATGCAGTACAGTTCAGGTGTGGAGTCCAACCTAAGTATCGGGTCTAAACGACATCAGTGTGCAGTTCAAAACAGGAAGCTGTACTACTACTACTACTACAACAGCCGTTTAACAGCCTTTTATCCAGGACAAGCTGGGTAAGCCGGCATCAGAAAGGTAAACCATTCTGGATTTTACTGCAGCAAGAGATGATGGGGTGGCAGTGGCATCAGCTGGACCACACGCAAATCATTTACACCTCGCTCCAGACAGATAACCATGCCAGAACCTCACCACTGAGGTACCATGCCTTCAGTGCTTATGCTGTTGGTTGGGCGGCAGAAAAGGCATCCGGCCTGTAAAAACAGGAAGATGTAACACAAACTGAAACTAGAATGTGGGCCAATGCCCAACATGATGGTTGCCCTGCCAAACATAGGTGGCGCCCTCTGTTCAACGCCGCAAAGTTTGGCTGACATTCACTACCAGAGTGCCGTGCAGTAATGCTGCCAAGACGCGAAACCATTCAAACTAGAATGTGGGCCTATGCCCAACGTGATGGCCGCCTTCAGAATATAGGTGGTGCCCTCTGTTGAAAATGATGAGGAGCGAAAGTTCAGTAATTCCATTCATTGTACCATGCGGCAAAGTTTGGATGACGCCCACTGCTCCAGTGCCGTGCAGTAATGCTGCCAAAACAGGAAAATGCAACACTTAGACACAAAGTAAATTTTGCAGCTGGCAAAACTCCGTCAAGGGGCAAGAGCCTGCAAAAATGTATATATAGTGCACCAGCCCAGGAGATGGCCAAACATCGTGCAAAATTTGGTTGGCCTGCGGTGAGCAACGCTGCTGTAGTAACGAAGCCAAGATGCAAAAGCCGTTGAAATTTGCTGGAGTGCTCCAAACTCCGAACCAATCTCAACCGCTAGTGGGGTGAAGCTCACCATATTGTAGGGATATGTGGAGAAGCTGTTGCTGTTTAACAACTTCTTTTTCCGATTGTTGATACATGCCTCAGTTGTAAAGATATAGAACGAGAAATTTGTGCGATGGTGCGCAGATGGCGAGTTTTTGCGTCATTTTTGTGTCCTGTATTTCCAGCAAGTTGTGTGCAGCACATTTCAGACCTGCATTCTAAATGCGCACTAAGACCACATCATGTGTCGAAGTATGATAGGGATGCAATCTGCGACCGCTGAGATTAGGTGAGGAAAAAAAGAAACAAGAAAGAAACAGGACAAAAATATAATGTCCGCATCTGCTACGCAGGGTGGCATAAATAAATGACAGAGATTTAAGTAGTAACAGTGAACATTATTTTCCTGCTGCTGACTGTATGTTCTATGAATTTAAATAATGACTTACACAGTAATGTGCAGTATAAAACTATACAGAACAAATCCACAGTTTACTTCAACAAAAAAGAAGAAAATGGTCTATTACTGCATGCCAGATTTCCGAATGCTAACGCTGTGTGCAAATCCATCATCATATCGTTGCCGTGTTCTGATCTCTGTGGTTCCAGATCCACCATTCAACCAAACATTCAGCTCTCCATTCAGCAATGACACGGAGTAGAAACCCTGTTGGCATTGAAACACACAGGAACAATCACACATTATCAACCATTAAGAAACTTCTTCTTCGAACTCTTGCAGGAAAATGCTCACAAAGAAAAGGAACAGCATTAGTCCTGTGCCATCCACTAACCACACAAGCATCAACAAAATATAACTACAGCTCCACTCCAGCCTTGGCTCGCACTTTGCAGTTGCCATGTCTCCAACGGCACTACAGCACCGGTTTTTTGCTTGGACTGATCGGCGCGTTAGAAATTGGTTTTGTATTTTGTATTGTACAGATAGCAGTTATTGCTTAAGTTCGGAGCTTCTTCTACATTAGCCACGAAAATTGTGAATACTGCATATGCAGGCAGACCATTAAGAACTATTAAATAGCAACATCTGAATCTCACCGCAACTGAGCCCTTGGCTAACAGCAGCAGAGCATCGCTTTGCTCGGTTTGAAATGAAAATCCAATCGAAGCATCTTCTGTCAGATTGTGACTGGCTATCTCTACGTAGCCAGGTTCCGGGAAGCCAAGCTCAGCAGCCTGAACATTCACACATTCACTATGCTAGTAGACTCACACTTTGTACCATTATTTCAGGACGGTCAATGATTAAGTGCTGCAAGATGTGAAATAGTCACAGAATGATTTGTTCAACTACACTGGCTCCTATGTGCCATCAGATCATTCACAAACTGTGCGACCTGATATACTCAATCACTTCTGGACACTGTCCTCACTATATAACTGACACTGTGCAGCCATTATGACACTGGCATTGTAGAGATGGCGTAAAGAGACCAACAGCCATTCTATCAGGAATCCGATGACAAGACAAAGGCCCAGGCACTGGTCTGCATCATTGCTTTGATAATGCTGGTAGGGTGACAGGAAGGACATCCGACACAAACAGGGACTTTCCGCCATCAGCTGTGCAGAAACCACTGAACCGTTCTATTTGCCTTTTGGGTTGTGGACTCGGGTGGGCCGAAAGAAGCACATGTTCAATTGCATTCGCCTGGTGGCGCCAATGTGCCAACATGGGAGGGCACATTGGCGCCACCTGGTGAATACGACTGAACCGTCCGTCTGCGGCGGCAATGCAGTCTTATGTCGAATTACTTTGACCACTTGTTCTTACTTATTGCACAAGTACTGAACACACGGTCTGATAACTGATACCGGTAGAAGGCAGCCGCGATACATTCCAATATAAAGCGAGTCCTCATCTTCAAGGTTGATCTTTGTTGTTCCTCGTGAAAACACTTCTATCTTCCGCATACATCCAATAAAACTGCGTCGTGTTACGTCGTATCTGCAACAGGAAAATGGATAATTCCGACTTTCAGAATCAAAACCTTTCTAAGCTCACCAGCCATAATGACACATAATCGTATACACGGACGTAAGTATAACACCTAATTATGTTCTAAACAAAGGTGATTTTGACTCTGTTTCCAATAACAATTCCACAAAAAATTCAAAGTATGCAGATAAAATGCAGCTTTTGACTCATGGCGTGAAGGTTTTATGTCCTACTTGACAAAAATAGGTCATTTCATAGACGTTCTTCCTAGCCAATCTCTTGGCTAAGTAGTGAAAAAAATTAAACCTAACACAACAAAAGCAAACAACACAAGAACAAAATAATCTATGCTAAAACAGTAAAACACAAATAAAGCTAAACTTAAACAAATGCACAAAATGCAAAACCTAAACCTAAACCAACAGTCAACTTTAAGAACTGCTCACATGTGTGCGTATCAATGTGCACAACTGTCGTACACAGTACACCACAGAACAGTTCTGATATCTTCCGTCTTGCAAAACACGGGATGACAGACCTGGATGTATAGACGTTCTTTGGAACACCGGCAAAGAACAGCAAGCTATCACGAAGGTCCAACGTAGCCGGACCATCACCCACTGCGGAGCCACTCACAGTCTCACTGTCACCATCAATAACAACCAGCTGACCTGCCAACATACATGCATGCGTACGTACATATCACCAATACTGTCACTCAACTCAAACACACTAGCAAACATTTCCAACTGACATGTGACAAACTACAACATGCTCTTTCTTACCAGTTATTTTTCATTTATATGACATCCATCAGAATGATCATCTACCACAGGCCATGCCGATGTAACTGTCATAAATGTGAGAGTCCGTTAAACTTGGCCTTCCTCAAATCAATTACTGCCCACGTTATAATGCTGTCAGACTCACTCGGTACAAAAATTTGACATTTTTGTTAACTTTAAAAATGTATAGAAAAAAAGTGCTAATGAACTGCTTATTTAACCTTTATTTATAACAAGAACTCATCAGGAGATGAGATAGCGAACGTGAACTTTTTACGACGACATCGTACATGTAGAGGCCATTGAACCAACTTCCTAATTTCTACTATAACTAAGCTTCTATGCTAATCTATGCACCTAATCATCTATGCATCTATGCCCATCAAACCGAATTATCAGAGTTTGTTTTGCCCAAATAATCGCTGAATAACTGTGCAGATCGTATTAATAGGGTCACAGATTATCAAAAGTAGATTTTGAAACTGAGGTTAATTGTTTTACGACGACATCGTACACGAATTCAGTGAAATAATGCAAAATAAGGGCCATTACGCCATTCAATATCCCACTGAAACAGACAATAGCATTTAATGCTGTGAGTAACAACATCTGTTAACATCAGTAACACTTAATACTAATACTAATCATAAATAATAATAATAAAAGCAACAATGACAACAATGACAATGTACAACCTTCACCTTTTACCTGTAATACTAAGACGATGATGACGACGACAACTATACGGTGGCATACAGTACTCTCCAATAAACTCAACAAGAACGCATTCCAGTAGTGAAACAATCTTCTGAGTAAAAACACAAAATTTCCACTGTGATACCGCATTCACAGTAGAAACACAAAATTTCCAATACGAAACCCGTTTCCTGGAATGGACCACTTTTCCATTACGAAACGAAATCTGCAGTAAACATAGATTTTTAAATTGCAACCTCGAGTTCAAGTTAAAATTGGCTATCTGTATCTATGTTTACTGCAGATTTCGTTCACTTTGTAATGGGAAAGTGGTCTGTACTGGGAAACAGGTTTCGTATTGGAAATTTTGATGTTTCTACTGTGAATGCGGAATCGTAGTGGAGATTTTGAATTTTTAGTCAGAAGATTGTTTCACTACTGGAACGCGTTCTTACTGGATTTGTCGGTGAGCACTGGAGTACTGCATGCCACCGTACAACTAAATTAAAAAAGAACATGAAGTACAGTTTCCAAAACGAGAGATTACCTTGACGTCCTCTTCTCTTTGCTTGTACTCCAGTCCAGTTATTGGTGTTGTACATGCGTTCTGTGATCATGACGGCCTCTGCTTCACGTCCAATGCCAAATTGAAACACGACACGACCGTCCCTCAATTCAATCGACGTGTAATCACCCTACAACGAACACACACAACCCGATAAACTGTTACAATATTGTGTAGAAACCTAGATGAACACTTACTGTCATTTAGGAAACAACTCTTTACATGAATATTCTACCTCTTTATGCACTTGAATACCATGGTATGGAGATGGTGTAAGCAACACCACTGAGAAAAGTTGTAGCATTTCCTCCAAAAGTGCTAGGTGCCGTCAGCAAGGGCATGCGGGAGTAAAACTTACTCCAACAAAGTCCTCCAGTGCTCACCTGGAGACGCCAGCTAACAGAGGTTGCCCTGCGTACTGGCCATAAGTGGTTGTATGTGGATGTGTTATACATGAATACTGACATACCGTTGCATCATTTGCCATGAAGAACAACAGAGCATCCTTCCAGATGGCCTTGAATTCAAAGAAGACATCATATTTGTCTGCTGCATAACGGATCTGGCTGTGGCTGGCATAACCAGTTCCATCAAACTGATAAACGCCTGACTGAAGGGTCTCGGTTATTGGCCTGCAAATAAAATTCCATTATTACAGATATGCTGATCAAATGCAGACATGCATTTATATCATCAGCAGGAAACTGCAGCACGTTATACAGTACAATTCTACAATCTAGTGAACGTCAATACATATAAAAATCAATCACTGTAATAGCTCTGCAAAAAACAGTAGTTCATTATGGCCGCCCTATGGAATAGGGCAGGCCATTATATTTTTGACCTGTGGTTTCTTTCTTCTTCTTCTTTCTTCTATCTTTTTTTCCTCGTCTAATCTCAGCGGCCACAGATTGGATGTCTACCATACTTCCACACATGGTGTGGCCCTAGTGCGAATTTGGAATGCAGGCCTACTAACGGCTGAGATCTGTTGGCGAGTTTGGGGCACCCCTGCAAATTTCAACGGGTTTCACGTCTTGGCAGCGTTACTGCACGGCACTCTACTAGTGCCAAACTTTGCGGAGCTGAACAGAGGATGCCACCTATATTCGGCAGGGCGGCCATCACGTTGGGCATTGGCCCACATTTCTAGTTTAGTTATGGATCAAACTGCAGCACATATAATATTTATTACAAAAAAAGTAAAATACACAAGACCCTCATTAACATACATATGAACATAAAAGTAAGAAATGCGGAACCTATCCCAATGAATGAACATATGAACTCCTAAACACATTTCAGTACAGAGCCACACTTTGACAAATTAAATATAACTCAACAGGCACAAATATGTAATTGCACATGAGTAAGTAAAGACATTAAAAGAAACTACAACATACACAGCAACGCAGCCATCACAGTTCTGTGACTGGACAAGTTGACGGAAGTTAAAGAGACCGATCGGTCTACCATCCATCTCGACGTCACCAATACAGCCATCAAATGTCATGCCCATTATCTCGCTTGGCGCCTGATCCACATATACGACAACACTGCCATCATGAACAAGAGTTTAGCTGGTTGACGTTTCAATGGAGAAGGATTAGGTCATATCCATGGACAAAAGATTGAGTCACAATTAACAAATGATGCAAACAAGTGCATAAGTGCATCAGCAGCCTTGCAAGACGCAAATCCTACCATACAGCCTTAATTGACGATGCCGCCCCCAGTTCAGAATGCCCAGCGAGCGTCGTGCATAATTCCGAACCCCCTAACAATCCTCACCGCACGCCGCTGCTGATGTCACCCCTCACCCACCAGAAAATGCGCTCCTCCGCCAGTGCTGCACGCTTCTGCTGCATGGCGCTTGCCGCGAGCGCATACCATTCGCACACACCCATGTGGGTGATGGCAGCGCTAAGCGCGTTTTTGTCCCTGGTGACCTTGACCTTTGACCTTTGACCTCCATAATAGGAGAAGACCTGTCCGGATAGTAGTCATACATGCACGCAAAATTTCACACCCCTATCTTTTTCCACCGCTGAGAAATCCGTAACCGTACAAACAAAGAAAATCACAGTAAACAAAGTATCCCCGTACGACCGTATGGTGGGATGATAACATCAGAATTTTAAAAATGTCAAAACACATCTCATCAACCAAGTCTTTCAGCATGCCGACGTCTCGTCTTGGTCTCGTCTCTAACAAACTGTTGAACGTCTTGATCTCGTCTTAGACACACCAATGACAAAAGATCAATATAAAAATATTTTCCGAGTGCTATGTTAACTGATGAAAACAGTCATTGTCAATGTCTTGCAAAATTAAAAAAAATCGTTTACAAAGTCATGTTAAAAATGCTCAAATGACAGCAGAAGCTATAGAAATAAGTGATCATATCTGACAGGATATCCAGTGGGCAATCCACCAATGAACAGGTCCATGTCCTCGGTGAGATCCATGCGGGAATGAGTTGGATATGAGACGGCCAGCTCAAATGTGCCTGGTTCAGCATCAGTCACTTTCTGTACCATCAGGCGGCCAACGTCGCCAATCCTGCAGCAGCACATTGGAGTTGACTCGAGGACTCAGCAGTTCTACCTTATTATATATGTAAAAAAACTTATCAGTTTAAAACATTGTGTTAGAAGCCAAATCACACGTCTAAAACTGCAAAAATCATTTTGTGACTTAGAGCATGGT
>Ga0209259_1000535_pt1 | contig 11529 bp, 4 predicted proteins | sample WorMetGr2BELIZE1_FD_187417 | JGI IMG/M metagenome (GOLD analysis project Ga0209259, IMG submission 187417) | Marine gutless worms symbiont microbial communities from Max Planck institute for Marine Microbiology, Germany - Inanidrilus... ...
TAACAATTGGAATGCAATTTTAATCATACCAATCTACACATCTGTGGACCACAGTATAGGTGGCTGAGAGAAAATTGTGTGCTAGTGTTGATGGAAACATTTGCTGGGCGAAATTCACCAAATTCTTCTAAATGATTTTAGCATGCAGATGAGCCCAAAAACCGTCAATTATGGAGGAAAAAACCTAGGTTTCGGTGAGGGACGGTTTTTGCAAAAAACCTAGGTTTCGGTGTCGGTTTCGGATACTGTAACAACACTATTACTAAACTGCTAGTCGATCGAATGAGCCCACTATCGATTACGAGACGCTAAAATCGATAGTCGAAATCCCGTTATTTTAAGCAGCTCATATTGTCTTTAGCGTATTAGCATGAGTACCGAAGTCAGCGGCGGCCGCCTTTGAAGTTGTTAAGCTCGCGACACACGGATGTTCATCAAGACGGTTGTCGTTTTTCATCACCATTCTGACAGGTCATCCTGATGGCCGTCGGCAATGACCATTGCCCATCTCTAAAGAATATATTTCTTTATTTGGCGCATAATTTTTTACATGGTTCCCTGGGACCACCCAAGTCCTCAACCCAAACGGCATCTCGATGGGTTAGCTGTTTTTGCAGGGCTCACTAATGTGACAGACCGACAGATAGACCACAATACTTGGTCGGTAACAACAGATCGCATCTATGTTCACGGTATGGGTGATGAGGCCTAATAAAAATAACCCAAAAATGCCAAGACACCATAAGACTTTGGATAGCCCCTGGCTTCTATCAGTACAAATAAATCAGACCCCCGGCCCCGGGCTGTATGCGGGGCCCGGTGTCTATCCGGAGCCTGGCTTCTGTCACAACATGTCAACTTTGTGTTATTTTATTCATCTACATTCTACACTTCAGGCGGAAATTATGTAATCGCTTACTGTTTCACCAGTAAACAACGCCCATGTGTAGCTAACGTACCGGTAACCTACCCCGGCTTGTATGCAGGTCCCGGCTTGTACCAGGGCCCAGGATCTATCTGAAGTTTTACGGCATACAAAATACGAAAAACACAAAAATTTCTCAAAATAAACACACAAAACTAAAGACAGGTTTAGTCACCTCTTACAACGTCCGGCCTGGAAATGGAGAGAGCCTATTCTTATTTTGGTGCTTCATCAACTTGTAAATTACTTACTTAGTTAAACACTTACCCACTTACAGCCCCGGGACCCACATGGAGTGTTCCCTCCCCGATCCCTCCCCACAGTGTAAGGGTACCACCTGTCCACAGCCATAAAACTTATGCAAGAATATTATTATACAAGGACATTATGTAACTAGAATGTGGGCCAATGCCCAATGTGATGGCCGCCCTGCAGAATATAGGTGGCGCCCTCTGTTCAACGCCACAAAGTTTGTCTGACGCCCAGTAGCAGAGTGTCGTGCAGTAATGCTGCCAATATGCAAAACCCGTCGAAATTAGCTGGGGTGCCCCAAACTAACGAAATGATCTCAGCTGCTAGTGGGCTGAAGTTCGCCATATTGTAGGGACATGTGAAAGACATAATTGCTGCTTAACAGGTTCTTTTCCAATTGTCGATACATGCCTTAGTTGCGAAGATTCAGTCCGACAAAGTTGTGCGATGGTGCCCAGATGGCGATTTTTGCGTCGTTTTTGCAGCCTGTATTTCTAGCGAGCCGCGTGCAGCACATTTCAGTCCTGCATTCTAAATTTGCACTAAGGCCGCACCATGTGTACAAGTATGGTAGACATCCACTCTGCGACTGCTGAGATTAGGCGAGGAAAAAAAGAAGAAGAAGAAGAAGGATAGAAGAAACCACAGGGCAAATATATAATATCCGCATCTGCTACGTAGGGCGGCCATAACAAGATAATTATGCAGAAAGTAGTACTAATGTGCGCAGTTATTGTAAAAATGGGAAAATTAGTAATTCGTGGTTATAGAAAGATTAGAAGCCGTGGTTATAGCGCCCAATAAACTAGACTCTAGCCAACCATGCCAAACATAAACGTCACTGCCTATAGTATCTGAATTTTTTCCTACCCATTTGTAAATGGTGCCGAATTGGGGCAACCGTATTAGATTCTCACCAGTATGTTTGTTTGGCACCTTAAAAGTAGACTCCTGAGGCTGCCATAAGGGGCCTCCGGTAAAATGCGGATCTGCAGACTTGCGGATTTTCAACTGTGTAAAATGCGGATGGTTTTGCGGATTTTTTTTTTGCAGACGTGACGGGTAAAGTGTGGATGTGGACGCAATATTATAAGTTGAAAAAAAACACATGCATTTCATTGAAATCTTCATAGTAGGCATAACATTACGTGCTATATATGTCAGACACAAAACTAGTCATACGCTTAAATCACGGGTGAACGGGGGGACACGTCCCCTAGAGTTTGTACTGGGGGATGACAATGATGTTCGTCCCCCAGAATTATACTTATTTGCACAGGGTATAATGTACTACATTGCACTTAACACTGGCTCTGTATGATGGAGTCACCTAGAATGACTTCCTGAGTACCAAAATCCACAAAAATCGCTTTGTCTGACTCAACGCGTACCTAGGTCAAAAGAACAAATGGTCACCCCAAAATTATTCAATTAAAAGTATTTTGGCCTTAGTCCATACACCACCCACTCAAGGCCAAATTCACAGCACTACAACTAGATAAATACTAGCAAATTAACATTAACATTCGGAACGTTTTCAGTAATTGGTTAATTAATAACAGCGATTTAATATTTTATCTATGGATAAGGACTTGACTCCATGCATGCACGCATTATTTTATAACTCACAACTTCACACTGCAAGATGTGCAGTAATATGGTGTATTTTATGAGAGTTTACAGGTGTTAACAGGGTGGCCACAGTTTGGCTTAGAGGAAATTTAAGGACTTTTCAAGGACTTTCAAAGTACCTTTTCGAGGCCTATTCCAGCGATGATGTACCACATTAGACGTTGTTTATCTTATCATATGAAAGCATTAATAGCATAAATTTAGTATTATTAACCACAGCCGTTACATAGCAGACTGTGCTTCAGTAGAATCTTTGCAAGTTTGTAAAACTATTGTACATTGTCCAGTCCATAGAGCTTGAAATATTTACACACATTAACGCAAATGTCACATTTGATGTTGACTAAATTACGGTCAGCTTTCCAGTTCCAACAGCTTATTATCTATAAGCTGGTTCAGTTCCTTCAGTTGGTCTACTTTCCTCATTGTCTGCACTGCTGTGCTGTTGCACTGTAGTTACACTTTCTGCTGGTTCATTAGCAGCAGCAGTAGTGGTAGATGACGTTGATGGACTACTGCAGACTTATACGTCACATATACTTAATACAGTGTTTCATTTTCATCAACTGGACATGTTTGTGCCTTTAGAGTGGCTTTTCAATGCACATTCACCCATTTTTCCAAGTTCTATGTCTTTTAGACATAGTTTACAACAAGCTTTATGAAAATAAGAAAATAAGTAAAAGTAAATGAGTAATCTAGCAATTGAGTAAGTGAAATGAATCTCAAGTGTACTGGATTCGGGAGTGGAGTATTGGCTGAAGAATTTTGTCGTAATGTGCTTCGAACTACTGAAATTTAAGGACTTTTAAGGCATACACTGTTTTCAAGTCCTGGAAAACATGGACAATTTTTTCAATGACTTTCAAGGCCCTGTGGCCACCCAGTGTTAAAGCAGATAATAATAACGTACAACTGTTGCAAAATATGCAAGTAAAAATGTTCACTGTCTTTAAATAAGCTATATACATTTTGCAAACTGCGAGTAACACACCATTTCTATTTTATTATAAGGCACTGACAGCAGGCACCCACACTGACATATCTGCAGCGCCATCTAGTGAATATTTGTTACTCTTGGATAATCATTGAAAAGTCATGCAGTACTTGTCATTAAGTACATGTGTTACATTTTACATTCACAAATATGAAAGTGGAAAATAATGGAAATTTTTCTGGAAAAATTGTCTGGAAAAATATGAAATTTTCCAAACTCACAACACTAAGTGTACTGTCCCAACACTCCCAACTGGTAGTTTGAAAGTCTTATCATGCACTCATCCAGGTAGTAGAGTGGTAGAGCACCATGTCAGCAGCAGCTGTTTTAACCATAAATGTTTCAAATAAGAGAATTTTACTGTTAAGGAAGACAGTTTCAGTTCATAGATGGGGATGCTGCATGCCATGATGCCAGCACAGATCCAATATTGATACAGCAGGCATTTGCTTGAGTATTACTGCATGTCAGGTCATATTGCCCTGACCTGCGATGCCTTCCAGTTGAGACTGTTGCCCGCCTACTCTATATCGCTAATGATATGCTGCTGCAGGTGCTGCAGCCTCTTTAACGATGCATCGTGCATGCAATAAGTGACTATTCAATGCTTGCCACATGCCTGCAGCAAGTCCAGTAACTAATTCTTAAAAATTGTAATAGATTGCCAATTTATTTATTTATTTTTGTTCATTGTTCAGTATTCTTGCTAATATATACATGTTGAGTCATCTATGTTGAGATATCTTCTGGTTTTGCTCCAACAGTGCAATCTACAAAGTTATAGTTTGCCATCTATACATGATGATTTAACTTTAAGCAGTGCCACCTGTTACTAAAGCTGGGTTGTTGTTTACCTGTTGTAGTTAAACACTGCACTGGCCACAGGTATTTTGTGTTGGCTGGGTCACTGCATCGTTGTGTGGTTCACATAGTTGTTGCTAACATCATACTCATTTGATCTTTTGTTGTAGGCAATGCCACTGAATCCAAAGCCATTTCTAAATGGCTTGACTGGCAAACCAGTAATGGTGAAGCTAAAATGGGGAATGGAGTACAAGGGTTACCTGGTCTCTGTGGATGGATATATGAACTTGCAGGTATAATGTTTTTTAGTGCACTGCATTTGTCTACAGTTATTGTGTGATATGTATTTGTTGTTAGTTCAAGTTCATGTAGTCAGGTGTTTGGTAATCTATTCCGTCAGTACTGCCGACATATGCTTTGAGTAACTGCTTAATAGCTTGATATGCAGCATGAAGCCGTAACTGGTGGCTTATGGTCAATTGGTTGATGAATAGAACCAAACATGGATGCAGTATTCTCAATTTTCATTGGCTCTTTTCGTAGTTCAATGTAGTAGTCCTGCACTCTGATTGCACCATCGTGTTGTGTCCTGTGGTGTCCAGGCTGTACAAATAGGCCTGATCCATTTCCACGCCAGGTGTTGTATAAGGACACCAAAGCTGGCATTAGGTTTTGTTTATTTTGTGTTATAGTATCTTTTGGTTTATTGGCTCTTTCTTACTTTGGTTGTTGAGGTTTAGTTTCTTCAGCACTGTGCTGTTTTGATTGATTGAGAAGGCTACTCTCAAATGACCTGTTTTTGTGTCCAGTGGGATGTAAAGCCTTAACTCAGTCAGTCAGTCCTTCAGTGCTTTGACTCTGTTCATTGCAGTATTATCTGAAAGGCATTCAACTTTTAGTGATTTCCTATAGAAGAAACCTAGTGGTTAAAGAAAACCGACTTTGTAGAACTTAGTGTGTTGTAATTCTTTTGAGTAATTGTGTACTTATAATTGTTGTGAAACTGTTTATTTTGTGTGTTGTGAGGCATTCTTTTTTGTGTGGCAATATTTACTTCGCCCGCGGGAGCAGTTGCGAAGTACTGTGATGAGTATAATGTCTGTCAATGTGTCTGTCTGTCTGTCTGTCAGGATATCTCCAGAACCACATACGCAGTATTTACCATTTTTTGTGCATGTTGCCTATGTCTGTGGCTTGGTCCTCCTGCGGCATGTTAACAACATAGGCTGCATCGCCTATCAACGTGAAGGGGGTGAAGGGAGTGCACAATGTGGGTGAAATGTAGTCTATGATTGCCTTGTTCTGGTTGTGTTTTGTGAACTGAAAGCAATACTTTTTATTGGACTATGTTAAGACATAATGTATCTGTTAGAAGTATTATCTGGTCTCTAAACTTGAGTAGTTTTGTTGAATTTTTGCCATAGTTAGTCAGAATAAAGTTAAGAGTGCTGCTCGGTGGACATATCATGCTGCACTTTGTGGTCCCCTTGTTTTAATTTCTGTCATAGTGAAAATGACTAACTGTCTGTATTTCAAAAAAGTGCACAAATTTGTCTTATAATTTGATGGTTCTACTGAAGCAGCAACTTGCAAACTAATGGAGTTATAACACTGTACAGGAATGGCAAACTGCATTTGTGCCCATATGTTGTCGCTAACATCTTATCATTCGTTATGTTTTTTACAGTTAGCAAACACTGAAGAATACATTGATGGAGCACTTTCTGGCAACCTTGGTGAGGTACTCATCAGGTATAACTGAAATTTGTTGTCACAGCCGTACCATTTGGAGTAGAAATTAATGCAGTCAGTGTTATTTGGATAATGACAGTTTGATTTAAACTCAACATATAACAAGCGATCAAAGTAATTTGAAACTAGAAATGCCCAACGTGATGGCCGCCCTGCCGAATATAGGTGGTGCCCTCTGTTCAACGCCGCAAAGTTTGGCTGATGCCCACTACTAGAGTGCCGTGCAGTAACGCTGCCAACACGTGAAACCCGTTGGAATTTACAGGGGTGCCCAAAACTAACGAAAGATCTCAGCCGCTAGTGGGCCGAAGTTCACCATATGGTGGGGACATGTGAAGGAGATATTGCTGCTTAAGAATTTTTTTCCGATTGTCGATACATGCTTTAGTTGCGAAGATATAGCCCGACAAAGTTGTGGGATGGTGCCCAGATGGCGACTTTTTGGCAATTTTTTGTGTCCTGTATTTTCAGCAAGCCGCGCACAGCACGTTTCAGACCTGCGTTCTAAGTTGCACTAAGGCCACACCATGTGTGGTAGTGTGGTAGACATCCAATCTCCGACCACTGAGATTAGGCGAGGAAAATAAAGAAGAAGAAACCACAGGATGTAAACATATATGACCTGCCCTATTACATAGGGCAGCTATAAATAAGGCTGCATTGCTGCCGCACATAGATGGTTCAGTCATATTTGCCAGGTTGCGCCAATGTGCACCCCATCTAATACATGCTTCCTTGGATCCACTGGTCCACCGGAGACCTCATCTCAAACAGCATCTCAGTTGATTCAGCCATTTTGCACTGCTTATGGTAGAGAGTTCCTATACTTTGCAATGGCCTCTTTCCCCCCTCAAAATAGCCCCTTTGCATCGGGGATCAGGGCCACCATCGAATACTTGGTTCTTTAGGCCCATCTGAGTCCACAATGGCATCTTGATTGGTTTAGCTGTTTTTCAGGACATACAACTGTGACAGACCGACAGACCATGCTACTCTATAACAATATGCTGCATCTATGTAGTATAGCGATGTAGCCGAAAAAGTTGTCAGTGGATGGACTTGTAAAGTAAGTAGAAGTTAATACTGGTAAGAAGATTATGTCAAAGATTTTTATAGTTAATAGTGAAACACTAAGGTACCAATTAGGGGCAGTTTGGAAATAGTCGTGCTTACTGTTACATGAATATTGTAAAAACAGTGGTAAGTACTAAGTATTGGTATACTAACTCTAAAGCTGAAACTGTAAAATGTTCATCTAATGGCAAAAAATCCAATCTCTTCAACTAATAAGTGCAGGAAACATTCAGTATAGGCAGCACTTGGTATGCTCAGCCTGCCTGCCCGGCACTCTGTAGGTTACTGCCATTTTAGTGTATTTCCAGCATTTTTTGTGGCAGTTATTACCACTGTAATGGGTTTATCCATTTTTGAAACTAATACAAAATATTAAATTAAAGTTGTATTACAAAATTTAGCAAATCTGTGGAAAACTGACTGAAATTTAATGGTGTAAAATGTTGTAACAGTACACTGTAATTTGCTGCTGATGAGGTAGTTTACGGCATCCGTTTTTGTGGAGTAGTAGGAATTTGAGCAGCATGGTTTCTGTACAGGATGCATTAAAACAAAACTGCACGTGAAGTTGCAAGTGTTTGTGTTGTGTTTGTCAGGTGTAACAATGTGCTGTATATTCGGGGAGTAGAGGATGAAGATGAGGAAGGAGAGATGCGTGAATAGGAGTTTCACAGCCACCTTCTGTGACAAACTGTTGAACAGTTGCTGCGTTAAACTAACGACAGTGGCTAAATGTCGGGACTGTGCATCCAGTAGTACATGTAGATTTTTTACTGTGCAGTACAGTTACATTGCAGCCACTTGTCCTTACTGCCAAATGGGAAATAAATGTTGTAGAGATAGAGTTGATGTTTTCTGGGCAGTTATTTCATTTGCTGTCATTAATTATTTTTCGTCAGTTGATTGTTAGTTTGGTTTTTCTGGAAGGCATCTGAGTACTGTGAGCAGAACTAGCAGTTCAACAGATTGAACTGATATGATGATGTTCACTAGGCGACTGTGTCTTTGAAAGAAATATTCGCTGGCAGCATTTGTGTTAAGATAGTACTTACGTAGTGTAGCATGTAGATCTTATACCGTAGACAGCTTCTGTAAAATCTCAAAGACAGACACCCATTTAACAGCCTCTTTTCCATGAGAACCTGAGTAAGCCGGCAGCAGAACGTTAAACCAGTTGGATTTTAATGAAGCAAGAGATGAGGGGGTGGCAGTGGCATCAGCTGGACCATACACAAATCATTTGCACCTTGCTGCATACCGATAACCATACCAGCACCTCATCACTCAGTTTTACATGCCTGATGCTGTTCCTGATGCTCAACCGTGTCGAAGCACTGAAGGCAAACATTTCTGGCAATGCAGCCTCGTGCGGGCTCTGGGGCCGTAAGTAAGTAGGTAATTTTAATGTGCCTGCGATTCACTTGTTGACTTCAGTGCTGTATATGTGTGTATGTGGCTTATTCATATTATTTGTTTTTGCTTACCTTTCCTATTTGTATTTTTCCTTCTTCCTTTTTTATGCGTCTTACCTTCTCTACTATCTCTTACCTTCCAGAATATGGACCCGCTCCATTTCCAGGCCGGAGGTCGTAGGAGGCGACCGAACCTGGCTTTAGTTTGTTTTGTGTTGATGTTCACTGTATTTTTAGTTAAGGATGCATGTTTGTTTAGTTCATGTCGGTTTAATTTTAGTCTTGTGATGCGATAGTTGTCTTCCCTGTTGTAGGCGCTAGTGTAATAATTTAAATGAGCCTCTCGATCCCTTTCCCTTTTTTGGGTGGCTGCTGAACAAAAAGGTGGCCAGGGTTGAGGTTAATATATCGCCAGCCTTCCTTCACTGGGTACAGATAACTTTCCATTCCTGACCTTTCGTCTCTGATATTTGTGCTGGAAAGGGACGTTAAACTCCAACCAACTTCTGGCAATGCAACAGTACAGCATTTCAGTAAAAGGCTGCTATTTTTGCCTTTCTTCATTTCGCCAGGTAGTGCATAAGCACTGGTTAGATGAGGTGGGAAAATAAAGTGGTTTTTGATTGCCTTCTTCTCAGTAACAGTGCGGAAAATTATCAGAGTTATAGCGAGTGCGAGACAAAAGTAGTGACATTTTCGGTACACTGTGCAGTAGGCCCATACTGGTGCAAAAGGTTCTCGGCATTATACCATAATGGTTTGGCTATAACATCGCTGCAACCTGCATCTACTGCTAGGTGACAGGAGCACGAAAAAATGTAAATTGTATGCCTATACGTTTTAATATCGATGCATTAAAGCGGTGTCTGGTTGCTGCTGCTGGAACATCTTGAGCGGCAGAGCAGCTGCCGGTGCAGATAATCCGGTACATCGGTGCTTCACAATGACGAATCGGTAGATAACGGCGGCGACGGACGGCGCGTCCATAACGGACAGACCGTATTCTGCCGATCTCCCGCGTCGTCAGCTAGGGGCTGTGACTGCGTGACTTCTAAAGCCGCGCGGAACGCCATTAATCTTCATTCTAGCATTAACGCTATACGAAAGACAGCGCAACAGCAAGTATAGGCTAGACAGTGGCGCAATAAATACGGGGCTGTTGGCCACTAAACGTGCTATCAGACTTCGCAAGGTAGTGTGGTTACACGGCTAAGGTGTGGTGGAATCTTTAATGGTAGCTTTGTTACAGATTTATTTACTGATACGTTTCAAGGTGAAAGAATTTCGAAAATCATTTGGAAGTTGACAAAGTTAGGTTCGTTTCCTATGGGAACGTCCGCCGTCGCAAGTTGGATTTTGGACGGTGAGCTGGCGCACCAATCGGAAATAACCCCCGACATCCCTAAATTGACAATCTTCTTACAACATCGTAAATATGCCGTGACCACTGCATGAGTTTGCACGGTGCAAGATACAACACGTCCCATATTCTCACGATGCAGTTTGTCGTCCGACTCTAGCAGATCGTCCTTGCAGACACAAAGCGGGTTTTAGGTCCTATTGCAGAAAATTAACATATTGCTGCAAAATGCATCAGAACACGCTGTTTCGAGATTGAAAATTCACGCTCATCTCACCCCTCGGCGTCTACGGCGACTCAATACCTTGCGTTCCTGTGGGCTACCTTTTTTCGTACCAAACGATCCAGGGCAAAGTCATACGAGCAAGAGACTAGTGACATCTTTTTGACTAGAGTGGCCTGTGACGCGGTTTTTGTGCGCCATCATGTACGATAGCTTTTGCAGTGCGCACGTTAACAAGCTAATCCTGTCTTTGTGCCTGCTACGCGGGTTACCCATCAATATAAGATGAAAATCACTGCGCGCATAAAAGGAAATCATTACGCATCCGGTGGGAGATCGCCAACGGAACTGTCAGCGAGCCTGCAGTGAATGCAGCACATGGGCGGCGTAACTCATTATCTGCGAAATCAGTCAATCGATTTGCTGTCATGTTACTTCGCGTAACGTTTTCTCGAGCTAGAAGCTTTAAAGTTCGACTTCGAGGCGTCTACAGAATATAAACTGGACGAACTGAATGCAGAGAACGGAAACTGAAATAATTCCAATTCCAAAACCTATAAAAGGAAGGTTTAAGAAACGATCGTGCGTATTTTAACTGCGTAACAGCTGCGAGTGTGTGTTGGCCGATGTGTCGGCGATAGAGAACGAGCTGTCAGCGTGTCAATGAAGCGTCGGTTCAACTCCGATTGAGTCAATTTAGACCACATAATCCTGTCTTAAGTAAGTAAGTCTGAATCGAATAGGGCAGAGACCGTATGGATTACTTGATGGTCCGCCGAATGTCCAATGTCCAAGGCTGGTAATGGCGGACAGTTTCCATCGGGATGCAGCGAAGGCTCCGGAGTAGCGCCACGGACACATTTATTTAGGCACGCTTTCAGTTCTTCTTAGTACTCTCTGTCCTCCAGCGCCTCTGAAGTCTGACATTCTGGCGCTATACAAATCATATTATTATTATTTCTACTGGGACTTTGTCGGCTTCAAGTCACGCGCGCAATCTCAGCGTGACCGTTGATGAAAATCTGACATTCAACGTGCTTGCCCCCGAGCATGCTTTTACCACCTCCGCCGCATCCGACAAGTTCGCCGATTCCTCGA
>Ga0209259_1000536_pt1 | contig 11527 bp, 9 predicted proteins | sample WorMetGr2BELIZE1_FD_187417 | JGI IMG/M metagenome (GOLD analysis project Ga0209259, IMG submission 187417) | Marine gutless worms symbiont microbial communities from Max Planck institute for Marine Microbiology, Germany - Inanidrilus... ...
TTTGCAGAGCAATCGTGGCGAAACTCGACAAATTCGCTGAGAATTTGCAGTCGCAATTATAGAAACACTAAAGAGCCAAATTAATCTTTCAGGTGCAAAACCAAAACGTTTTCACTTTCAATAACAAACTTCAAACTTGTCGATAAAACATTAACTGGAGATAAAGTGTTAGTGAGTAACATCAGTTTAGTACATTGCAATAGTTTTCAAACCAGCGGCAATTTACTGTTTCAGTGACGACCACGTACAGCAGATTGTACATCGGTAAGATTTCAGCCTTAGGCCTAATACTGCAACATTCGTCATGTAAAACGTTAGAATAGCAGCAAAATGATCACTCGTCAGCGATGCTTTTGACTGGCACACTCAAACAGATGAGCGCAATATTCAACAGTTTGGGAAACAAAGTCGTCACTGCAAGCCAGAGATCAGCACCAGGATTAGTATTGAGTAGTTGGTTTCGTTTTGTCAGTCGTTGACAAGTAAGCTGCATGCAGTTCTGTCTTGGCCTGAATATCCTCCTCAAACCACAGAATGGTGTAGATTTCTATGCTGTATTTTATTTAGATGCTAATACTACTACTACTGCATCCATTTTATGGCCTTTTTTTCCAGGACAACCTGGGTAAGCCAGCACCAGAAAGGTAAACCATTCTGGATTTTACTGGAGCAAGATATGATGGGGTGGCAGTGGCATCAGCTGGACCATATGCAAATCATTTGCACCTCGCTTCAGACAGATAACCACGCCAGTACCTCACCACTCAGGTTTTTACAGGCCGGATGCCCTTCCTGCCACGAAACCAACAGCGTCAAAGCCAATGGATAAAACTTAAACCAATTTGTGGCATTTTGCATCAAAATGGAAGAATTGGCAGTGTTAAGTTAAATTCATGAATTTTGCAAATCCCCCAATGACCACGAAGAATTTACAGCCTTACCGATGAACAATGACAATTATGGGAGTGTGGAAAAATAAGAAAGTTCAGCATGTACACAAACCAGCTTTGAAGTGTTAAGGCCACACGTAAGATATGGTTTGTTTTAATACTCACAAAACATCTGTTGTTTTTCAGTTGATATCTGTGACTTCAATGCAGCCTCAGTGTGGTCCCTTTCTGACTGAAGCTTGTGAATATCATTCTGTGACAACAGTAACTGATAACATTTATTCTTTACAGCTGATAATATACACAACTCCATATTCAACCTATATTTTACAGTACACTCTGCAAATATATGCTGTGGCTACAACATGAAATAAAATACTTTCGTGTGGAAATATAATTCTTTCGGTATGAAAGAATTTCATTTCATACATGTAACCATGCTATTCTGGACCTGGTTAAACGCCCAAAGTAACACTGAAAGAATTTAAGTCACTAACTCGGAAAAAATGAGCATATTCCAAACAGTCATCAGCCAACACCGTTGAGCCCCCACTCCCCACCCCACACACACAATAAAATAAATAAAAACCCTTTTAGAACCCACAGAGCACACAAATTCATGTGTGGTTAATATGCTAAATTTGTTCATTTTAATGAGTGATGGTGGAGGTGGGCACGGGTTAGTCTGGACGGAGTGGTGCCCAGTCGGATGGTCAGTGTGTCTGCCTCTGCCTCTCCCCTTGCACCATAAAGTCCACAAGTACTTTTCTGGCACCCACTCACCTGGGTGGTCCCGGAAAAAGGGCTGTAAAACGGTTGTGTGTGTGTGCATGTATCCAGCTGAACCTTTATTCTCTGACATTTTTGGCTGAATGTCAAGAAGAGCATCTGGCATGTAAAAAGATGGAGTGATAAGGTCCTGGCATGGTTATCTGTCTGCAGCAAGGTGCAAATAATTGCCACCGGTCTGTCTTTCTTTCTAGGCAAACCTCGGTTAGCCAGCATTTCTCAGATTTCTTCATGCATTCGTTCTGGTTAAGTGGCACAGACTTTTTACAGGCCAGGTGCCCTTCCTCTCATCCAATCAACAGTGTCAAAGCACTAAAGAAAACTCAAAGCAGTGACACAGTAAGCTGCCTTTCTTCATCCAACACTGGACTCCTGAGGGACAGGGCAACAGTGGGACTATATGTCAGCTCTCCAACACCACTACCTTATGATTAATATGTTAACTAGAATGTAGGCCAATGCCCAACGTGATGGCCGCCCTGCTGAATATAGCTGGCGCCCTCTGTTCAACACCGCAGTTTGGCTGAAAGCCATTGAAATTTGCTGGGGTGCCCAAAACTCACGAACAGATCTCAGCTGTTAGTGGGCCGAAGTTCCCCATATTGTGAGGACATGAGGGGGAGATAACAACTTTTTTCCCGATTCTCGATACACAGCTGCGAAGATATAGCCCGACAAAGTTGTGCGATGGTGCCCAGATGGCAAATTTTTGGTCCTGCATTTCCATCGAGCCATGTGCAGCACATTTCAGACCTACATTCTAAATTTGCACTAGGGCCACAGTGCCACACCATGTGTAGAAGTATCGTACACATCTAATCTGCAACCGCTGAGATTAGGCGAGGAAAAAAGAAAGAAACAGGACCAAAATATAATGTCCGCATCTGCTACACAGGGCGGCCATAACTAACACTTAATTTCTCAGTACCAGTAAAATACAGGTAAGACTGTAAATAAAACCCTTGCCTGAAGTTGGGAAATAAGGGTTTTTGAATCAATCAGCTGGTTCTCAGTTGACTCGTGTTCGGCTTTCAGCTGAGTCAGCTGCTGCTGCAGACCGTCAACATTGGCTTGCTGTTGCACATTCAGCTCAGCCAGCCGAGACTGCTCAGTGGCTGAGCTGTCCAGCTGACGCTTCAGTTCATTAATCTCACTTGCCTGTGCTGCCAAGCTGGCTTCTGTACTAGCATGCCGAGTTGTCATCTGTAATATTACATACAAATACGTCTCATACATGTGCTTGTTAGACGTTTATATACATCGTGTCCGGAAAAAGATGCCAATACATTTTTGCCTCTTAACTTTGCCAAATGCGGACTGATTTTGAAGATTCATTTACTGACCGACTTAGCAGTAAATTTCTAGAAAAGTGATAATAAAATATCCTACCACACCTCAAATGTGTTGCTACACTACCTTGTGAAACATTAATGTCAGAAAAACAGAAAACAACCTGAAACATGTATTATGATTAACGATACATCACAGCATAGTGCAGAAACGTGATTTATGTGTGGTGGGACATTTGACCATTATTTTATTACTGATTTACTGCTGAGTCTGTTTTGAAAATTTTTCAAAATCGCACAACATTTGGCAAAATTATTAGAAGTTGATTGCCTCAAGTGCCCTGTGTGCAAAAAGAGCAATGACCTGTTGAAAGATGAAGAACTCGCTTAAGATCTAATGTATGGTGGGCAGCAACTGTTGTAGCAGCATCACGTTACAATTAATACTCAATAACCTTGACTCCGTAATCAACACGTGTCAAACTGGTGTAATGTCAACGACTTGTTACTTGCCGTCTGATGCTATCACTGACTGGTTTTTAATTGTGCGTGCAGGCGTTTTGTCACAACGTCTTTCTTCTTGGTTGATGGATATGCACACAATCTGTAGGTTTTTCGGTGTGGTCACTGCAAGGGTTAATGGATAACTCGCAGATACGCCAACTCACGGATTGCCAACTCTCAGACTAGACAACTCGCGTACTGGACAACTCGCTGATGCCACCAGCGACTTTGCATGCTTAGTTTTCGCTTTTGGATCTGCGAGACCGTGAGTTGTCCAGTCCGCGACTTGACTAGTGCATGAGTTGTCTAGTCCGCGAGTTGACCAGTCCGCGAGATGTTCAGTCCGCGAGTTGGCGTATCCGCGAGTTGTACAGTTACCACTGCAAGTATTTTTTGTCAATGAGCAAAAATGATGCTAACATCATTCGGTGAATATTTTTGAGGAACTGTATTTCATGAGAGTCTTGCATGGAAGTTTGCTTCACTCAGCTCTGTGTCATCATGATTTTTGAACATAAACATGTCACAAGATAATGCAGCAATGTGTTTAAGGTGTGGTGGGATATTTATATTTAATGAGTGTTTGCCAGAAATTTACTGTCAAGACTGCCGGTGAAAAAGATGTGAAAAATCGGTTAGTATTTGGCAAAGTTAGAGCTAAAAATAGAGTAACACTTTAGAGTGACATTTTTTTCCGGACAAGGTGTACTGTGTTTGTAGTTTTCAGTCTTTCTCTATTCTTTTTATTAATGTGTAGTCCTTGCATGGGCCATGTGCATGAGTTAAATAAATAAATAATATATAAATATACGTATATATCTGCTATAAAATGAGAAAATAATAAAAATAAAACTACTGGGGTGCTAGAACTCAAAAACCCCTGAATCAACTGACATAAAATTTGATGGCAGTGATTAAAATGAAATGTAACCAACAATGTCAAATTCAAAGCAATTGCCCCAGTAGGGCTTCTGACAAACAGGTGAAAAATTATTCACACATAATCTATATTTTTGCGGTAATGCGCTCACCTCCTGAGACGAAACCACAGAACCAATTTTTAATACTGAATAATGCCAGACATGTCTGACACACAACATAATAATTCTTGCACCAGATCTACTGGCACTATATACAGACAGACATGATGCTATGATAACAATATGTCAAATAGTTCATTAGATACAATTAATCAAAGTAAGTACTTTCATGCAGGTATTTTCGTCACATGGCTCTAGTACTGATTATACTAACAAAATCAGCAACAGTCTGTAAACAAATGTGAAAACAAAAGAAGTCAGCATCTAATTATAACCTGTTCAAGCTCAATCTTCAACTTCTCATTTTCTGCCTGGCACGCAGAGCCAAGTTGCTCAGCCGTGGTCTTCTCTGTATCCAGCTTCTTCAGTTCATCTGTGAGTCGCTGAACTTCCGCTGACCGATCAGCCAATGACCGCGAAACTGATTCCTGATCACCAACTGCTGCCTGTAGATCCTGCTGCAGCCGCTGCATCTCAGCCTTGCTGGACTCCAGTAATCGGTCGGATTCAGTCTTGCCTGCTGTCACTGTGTCCAAGTCGGCTTGTAGTTTCGTCACTTCTAACCGACACTTTTCGTTCGTCTGTTCTAACTCGTCCTTCACATTCTTCAGCCTTGTCAGCTGGTCTTCAAGATTCTTCATCAATCATCAAAATCACAGCAAAAACAGTATTATTCTTTAGGTATACAAAACTGTCAGTCCTGCTCACTATAAACACATGCAATGATGTAAACTACTAGTAAAAATAAACAAAAATATTTGCACTTAGCAAGTTGCGCAACTAACAACAGACAATAAAACAACATTACCAGTAATATTCTCGTCGAGTTTCTATCCTATGAAGTAGACTACTTTTACCAGTAAATGTGACATATTAAATTCCACACATCAACACACAAATACATGGCTGCTGACTGTATTAACAGAATTTTTGATGCAATTATTGTCTCAACATTACTGTTTCTATTCACAAGTTATCTGCAAAAGCATACAGGTGAGGCCTTCAAAAATGTGCACAATGCTCACAAGGTGCTGGAGGCAAGGGACCTGCTGCTATTAACATCCGCATACCATTCCACTCACTACCTTCATTTGTTGCTATCTGACAGCAATGTACACTGCACAATATAAGCTGTCACTTAATAAGCTACTTATTCACTTCATACTTATCTGCTACACAATGCCTATGATAATTTAGTATGCAGCACCTTGACAAGTGACAATGGCTAAAATATGACACAATTACCAACTACTCACCTTCTTTTCTTTAGCAAGTTCACCAGCATCACTGGAAGTAACCAGCCCCGACTCTATCTTCATCTTCTCCGATTTCAATTCACTAACTTCATGACTCAGAGCCTATGTAATTTCAACAACAATAACACAAAATCAAATTAAACAAAATACAACAATGACAACTAACAAACACAAAACAAAACAGTACAAACCTGAAGGTGATCTCTGAGCTCACACTTACATGCAGCCTGAAATTCTTCTATTTAACAGATTAATAATGTACTCTTATCGCAACATCTCACATCTTATATATTATGCCACCTTAAGCTACTAAATTCAGCTAACACTATACACGGCATAGCAAATGATGATAACATCACTGGCTCCTTAAGAAACAAGAACACTAATAGCTGTGGCTGAGCACAGTTCCAATTTCCGACAACCAGATCAATCTGCTTTGTCATTTTGGCACATCTCACCAGAGACAGCAACAAAATTGGAAAGCTTTGGACGTCCCTGGTGTCCAAGGCTGTTTGAAGGTCACTGCAATATTCACATTTTGACATAAATTGACAAGCCACAAGTTACTTGGTTGGAGTTTAACATCCCTTTTCAGCACAAATATGGCTATACCAGATACGAAAGGTCAGGGGCCGAGAGTTATCCTTACCCAGTGAAGGAAGGCTAGCGATATATTAACCTCAACCCTGGCCGCCTTTTGTTCAGCAGCCACTAAAAAGGGAAAGGGATTGAGAGGCTCATCTCAATTATTACACTAGCGCCTACAACAGGGGAAGACAACTATCACACCACAAGACTAGACTAAACCAAATACAACAAAAAACAAGCATGCATCCTTAACTAAAAAATACAGATGACACAAAATAAACAAAAAACTAAACCCAGGTTCAGTCGTCTCCTACGACCTCCGGCCTGGAAACGGAGTGGGACTATTTGGGTAGAGAGGGAAGGTATGGAAAAAATAAGAAAATAGATAAAATGAATAAGAAAAGGAAAAGGGGACAAGTAAAAAAGAGTAAAAGATGGGGAAGTAAATGGATAAGGGGGGAAGGGAGTGCTCTGTGCTCAGATGGGGCTGACAAGCTACAAATTAACCACAATATTGTCAGGATATCTCTAGTAGTTTTGGCTCCGCCCATCGCAGCCAAAATCAAAAGGGGTGCAGAATGCCCAATTTTGGGAACCAACCCAAAAGTCTAATTCACTATTCACTGCACCAGAGCGAACCCTTAACCTAAATTTCATGAAAATTCACTCGCCATTTTCAGTAATACTGCTAACAGGAAAATGTATAAATGACAGACAACTCAACCTCACCATATTACATTCTTCTTTCTGGGTGGTGGTTCTTATTGCTTCTGCTGCTACTTACTAGGTCTGCTGCTGCTACTGCTGTTAACTACTAGTACTACTACTACTGCATCCATTTAATGGCCTTTTTTCCAGGACAATCTCAGTAAGCCGGCACCAGAAAGGTAAACCATTCTGGATTGTACTGGAGCAAGAGATAATGCGGTGGCAGTGGTATCAGATGGACCATATGCAAATTATTTGCACCTACTGCTAATAATAATATTACTATTACAGTTAAACTTCGTTAACACGGACTCTGATAACACAGACTCTCGGTTTACATGGACCAATTTTTTTGGCCCCGCCAGAAGTCCTTGGTTTTATATACATCTGCTGAAGGATAACACGGACTCGGCTAACGCGGACTTTCGGTTAACGCAGACTACATTTTCGACCCGCTGTCACCAAAATACCTCAGTTAACACGGACTGCGTAGCTGTCTGGACTCCGGAGCTATGGCCCGTAGGTCGTCAGTTGTTTACTGACGGATCATATTACAACTACGCTGGCCGCTCTAATGGGACATTTGGATATCCAGCTGGTGAAATGAGATGTAGGCTGATTTCACTCTGTCTCCGCCAGTGCATAGAAATACCATGAGGCGGGAAGTGGCTGTGGTCGTCAGCCAACAGCAACGGATAATCTTGCCAGCTGTTTAGTCTCTGGATCGTAGGCCTTCCTACTTGTACGTCATATTCACGTGTAAAATGAGCAGCAAGCGCAAAGAGACTGCGTTAGATTTTGCGCAAAAAACAATGGTTATCATTAATGATACCAAAACAGGCAAAAAACAGGCAGCAGTTGCGACTGCTTGTAATTATTGTTGTGACTAAATAATCTACACTAACTGCTAGATTTTTAAATCTAGGTTATTAAAATAATAGATGTTTCTATTCTAGTAGGACTTGCAGGTCAGAGTACACTTAAGCAATACTAGAATAGAAACAAATCTACTTAAAATCACAACATTTTTCAACTTTTTGGATAACACGGACTTTGGTTAACACAGACATTTTTGGGCAGTCCGCTGAAGTCCGTGTTAATGAAGTTTTACTGTACCATTATCATTATTATTAACTGTAGTAAGGATCATATTAAGCCTTTCCTTCAAAGCTTTCACACTGTTGGTAAAGCATCAGCAAGAGCATCTGGCATGTAAATAACTGAGTGATGAGGTGCTAGTGTCGTTATCTGTCTGGAATGAGGTGCAAATGATTTGCACATGGTCCAGCTAATGCCACTGCCAACCCATCATCTCTTGCTTCATTAAAATCTAGAATGGTTTTCCTTTTCTGGTGCTCTCTTACCAAGGTTTTCCTGGAAATGATACCATTAAACAGGTGTCTGTCTAAGGACTGTATTAAACATTACAGATAAAAAAAATGAAATTTTGTACATTATGTTTCTCGAGGATCTCTTCCTTATTTCGTCGTTCATCACTCAATAGCTTCTTTGTGTCTGTTTGCTACAAGTCAAAGTACAGGTTACTAATGACAGCAGTGATAACATGAACAGTATTGTTAATTAACAAAAACGTGCCCTTTATCATCATATACCTCTAGTAATGGGTTCAGATGTGCCCACCCACGAACTGAAACTTATCTGTAGCACTGGATCGATTTCAGTCACCTTTCCCAGGAATACATGATATAATATTGATACTACAGCAAAACAAGCTGCGATGGTATGGGCATGTGCTGCAAAAAGAAGACAATGATTGGGTGAAAAAATGTACGGAATATGAGGTGGAGGGCTCCAGACCAAGAGGTAGACCAAAGAGGACATGGAAAAAGGTTGTGCAAAAAGATTGCCAAGCACGTAATTTAAACAAGGAAGATGCTATGGATCGTGGTAGATGGAAGAAGCTGATAAAGACTGGATGATGATCAGGATGGTGGGTGGGTGAGTGTTTCTTCTGGTACCGGCTCACCCGGGTAGTCCCGGACAAAGGGACGTAAAACGGTTGTTGTGTGTGTGTTGTAATTATGCAAATGACTAACGTCATACACATTGTTATACAGCTAACACTAGTTTAAAAGTTAACAATAAATGTGGACTGCAGTTTGACCATGGTACAAACTACATATGAGATGACATCTCAGAACAAAAGTACAGGTTTAACTGTACACACTCAAACCTGATAAGAAGCATCAGGAGTTGCCTGCCCAAACTAAATCACAGACAGATGAAAAGAATAAATAACTACATCTTACGAAAGTATTCAATCCTCTGAACTACACAAAACACATCATGTAGCAAATGCAAAAAGTAGTAAGCAATAAAAGGCCATCTGGCAAGTTATCGGAAAGGTAAGTCAACAAACAGGAAACCAACAAAATATACACTACTTACCGTTCGAAGCAACTGAACATGCTCTTCTCGTAGCTTGCCATATATGTCCTTCATTTTCTTAAATTTCTCTTCATTGTTTTTTGCAATCTCTGAAATATGTTAACTAGTAGTTCTTACTATACATTCAACAGATTCACACATTTCTCGTAAGTACCTAATACGGTGGATAATATGAAAATTCAATACTGAGACAGTGTCCAAATCACATTATACCAAAGTACATACATACGCATAACATTACAATTACACATTTCACATACTTTCGACCATAGCCAGTCGTGTGGCCACTTCTGTGTTTTTCTCCTGGTCCTTCAGTACTTCTCGTAAAGTTTCAGCCTCCTATTTATTTACACAAACAGTTCATAATTTACAGAAAAACTGTGCAGAAAAAAAGTAATACATTTGTTTCTCTGCTTATCTTTCATGGTTTCTGAACAAATTTTATGAAACTTTCAGTGAATGTCTGTAAGCAAAGAGGGCAACTAAAGATGATCTGATTTTGCAGCAATCGGTTGATTCATAGGCTAATTATTCCGTAATGTCACACTAAAATGTACAAAAAATGAACAGGTAGTTGTGCAGATATGTTCAAATGCAAAAGTAGTACTTTTTCCTGAATATGTTGTAAATCTTAATACAGCAAATACAGTATACCATCTGTTACATGAAGCACTCTGAAATTCTACCAGGTGGGGATCAGATCATTTGATGCCAAATGTGATACATGACCGAGTAATACAAATAAACAAATAAACAGGGTGGCCAAAGAAACGAGGGCCATTTAATTTTCTTGTTTCTAAACACAAAACAAACAGTTATTATACCATATTTTCGCGCATATACCCCGCATATGCGTATAACCTGCACATGCCTATACCCTGGACAAAATCGTGTTTTCAGTAAAAATAAAAGTCGTATAGTCCTCAACCATCGTATACCACGCACCACAGAGGCAGTACTGGCGGCCAATGTTCCCACGTCCACCTCCCTGGACCTCCCATGAGACAGATCAGTCGTGTGAACATCCAGTCAGCCCCAGACAATGAGGGACAGGAGTGAGAGAGCGTCGTGTAGCACCAAAACTGAGTAAACAACGGCGTACGTGGTGGTATCTAGTGAGATTGACATCTGTTGTTGGCGCTGGTATCGTGTTAATGTTAAGGAAGTGTTAAGGAAGTTAACGACCACACCAATCGCTCCCTCCTGCAGTCAAGGCCGTGACTGCATACTGAACAAGTGGATTAAGTACAGTTTAGGCATAGTCTGCCTTCATTAAAAGCAGCTAATAGTGTTAAAAAATGCCAAAGCGGACATGGTGCACAATCATGTAAAATGATTCTGTATATCCCACACCCTTGTATAACCCGCATTTTGGTATGCAAAAAAGTGTATAACCTGCGGGGTATATGCACAAAATACGGTAATGCATTCATAGCATTTTACATGTCAAAATGGTGTTCAACATGCAAACCACTTGCTGCAATAATTAATGATAACCACTAGTGAAACTGTTCTACTGCTTGATCAATTACATCCAAGCAAGTATGCTCCTAGCATACTTTCAGAGGCCAGACACCCTTCCCGTTACCCAGCCAAGTGTCAAAGCACTCAAAGCACTGACCACAGGAAATCACCACTGGCCTTATCCATTATTGATCCACCAACTGCCTACAAAGCAAAAAGGCAGGAAAATCCAGCTTTCCAAAGCCACTGCCCGAAATGGTGAAAAAATGATGAAATGAAATTTGTAGGGGTGCCCCAAACTCCCGAACCGATCTCAGCCGTTAGTGGGCCGAAGTTCACCATATTATCAGGACAGGTAGACGAGGTATTGCTGCTTAACAAGTTTTTTTCCGATTGTCGATACATGCCTTAGTTGCGAAGATATGGCCTGACAAAGTTGTGCGATGGTGCCGAGATGGCTATTTTTTGCGTCCTGTATTTGCAGCGAGCCGCGTGCAGCGGCTCGCTGCAAATACAGGACGCAAAAAATAGCCATCTCGGCACCATCGCACAACTTTGTCAGGCTATATCTTCGCAACTAAGGCACATAT
>Ga0209259_1000537_pt1 | contig 11526 bp, 11 predicted proteins | sample WorMetGr2BELIZE1_FD_187417 | JGI IMG/M metagenome (GOLD analysis project Ga0209259, IMG submission 187417) | Marine gutless worms symbiont microbial communities from Max Planck institute for Marine Microbiology, Germany - Inanidrilus... ...
TTCCGATTGTCGATACATGCCTTAGTTGCGAAGATATAGCCCGACAAAGTTGTGGGATGGTGCCCAGATGGCAATTTTTTGCGTCGTTTTTGCGTCCTGTATTTTCAGCGAGCCACGTGCAGCACATTTCAGAGCTGCATTCTAAATTCACACTAAGGCCATACCATGTGTGGAAGTATGGTAGACATCCAATCTCCGACCACTGAGATTCGGCGAGGAATAAAAAAAGAAGAAACAGGATGAAACTAGAATGTGAGCCAATGCCCAACGTGATGGTCACCCTGCCGAACACAGGTGGCACCCTCTGTCCAACGCCGCAGTTTGGCTGACGCCCGCTACTAGATGCCGTGCAGTAATGCTGCCAAGACACGAAACCCATTGAAATTTGCAGGGGTGCGACTTTTTTGCGTCCTGCATTTCCAGCGAGCCGTGTGCAGCAGGTTTCAGACCTGCATCTTAAATTCGCACTAAGGCCACACCATGTGTGGTAGTATGGTAGACATCCAATCTACGGCCATTGAGATTAGGCGAGGAAAAAAAAGAAAGAAAGAAAGAAAGATAGAAATCACAGGGCAAAAATATAATGGTCTGCCCTATTACATAGGGCAACCATAAATATAATGGTCTGCCCTATTACATAGGGCGACCATAACAAGCGGAGCAAACTTGCTTTAATTAAAATGCAGAAAAACATGCACAACCATAAACTGTATGGCCTATCTCGACAGAGTTTCAAGTTGAAAATGTCCCTTTGATTCTGTCGATGCTACTACTGAAATTTCATCCCAGGCAATGTCAAAATTTTCAGTCTGGTTAACTAAGTTTCTGCCTCAAACTGTGCACAAAATATAGTGATGTGCCAAGGTTGCCATTTTCCATAAAAACATGCAAGCTAGCCACATGGCATACGAGCATACCGAGTACCTCACTGCATACTACTCGAGTACTCGATAGTTACCGCCTCTGATTCATCATATATTTGACAATAGTTGATTATTACTCAATTAATCATTGATTATAAAAGATATAGTCGAACAATATCGACATTAGTCAATTAATCGTTGCAGAGAAATTGATCAATTAATCATCATCACCACCACCACCACAACCGTTTTACGGCCCTTTTTCTGGGACCACCCGGGTGACCCGGTGCCAGAAGAGAACTTCTGGACTTTATGGTGCAAGGGAAGATTAACAGAGGCAGACACACCAACCATCCAGCTGGGCGCCACTCCATCCGGACTAACCAGTGCCCACCTCTATCATCCCTCCATTTTTAGCGAACGTGAATTCACGTTTACGTTTGCTATTTGCTGTCGCCCGTCTGTCTGTAACGCTCGTGCACCCTACTCATGCAGTTGTAATTTTTGGCAATCTTTCTATAGCGTTTGGTACCTTGGCCATCCGTTGACATGCACAGAAAATTTTATGGAGATCATCCCAGGGAACCCCTCCGTCGGGGTAGTTAAACCCAAGAGGGGTAGCAAAATATAGCAATTTTGGACCTATCGAAGGCTATATCTCGGAAATGGCACAAGATACGAGGTAAGTTACTATTAATCACTAATAGGAAGTCGCATATGAGCTTTCGATTGGTACCAAAATCGGTGACCTTGAATGGCATAATGGCCATTATTTTGCGTTATTTCAGCGAATTCGATAGCTTTCGGGGCGCACTGCGTAAAAGTTCACGTTCGCTATCTTATCTCCTGATGAGTTCTTGTATTACAGGCCGGTGCCCTTCCTGCCGCCCAACCAACAGTTTCAAAGCACTGAAGGCATCAACTGGTCGATTAATCGACGACACCCCTAAAGTGACACATCATGTGACATGTGACCCAGATAAGATACCGTTAAACAACCTGAAAAACGAACATTGCATTGACAGCTCCATCATGTTCCAGAATGGGACCATAACAATAAAGCAGAGTTATGATACAGACAGGTACACTATTCTGTATCTGTTACAACAAGCACAAGCCAGCCCTCTAACAGCCAATAATATTGAATCAATTACAGACTAACTAATGCAGGCTTGCAACGCTCTATGTGAAGCATCTCTATAGCAAAAGCCAGAATATATCATTGTAAATGGCGCTGGCAAGCAAAACTGCATGAATGCTACTGCCTACAATCCAGCAGATTAATATAGTAACCACCATAACCACACAGATATGTAATGCTGTTAAATGCCATAGTAAACAGCTGCACCAATTACTGCTAGTAAAAGTCTCCCAATATCAACACAATGGGTGAAGTCAAGTTTGGCTAAGACCGAAGTCTAAGACCAAAGTTTTAGACTTCAGTCTTAGCCCAGCTCAAAACGTTTGGTCTTAGACCGAGTTCAGCTTGACTTTCGTCTAAGACCAAAGTCTTAGACTTTGGTCTAAGCCGAAAGTCTTACACTGTAGAATTATTGCTATCCTGCCGGCTTTGCGCTCACTCAGCGATGCTTACAAACATAAATGACGACGGTGTCGAATGTAAAAAGGTAGACGTCGGATAAAAATGGTGTCAAAGTTTATGTCAGTTAAATTTGCATTAGCTTTTGTGAGAATTATTAGGCCTAGTGTCAGTCACGCTTTATAGCAGACCATATCATATCATCTTACCTTCCTATTTGCACGCATGTTTTAACACAAAAATTACTTTGTTTGAATAAAAATTATTACCATTGCGTTTGCCAGAGGGATGCACAAAACTTAAATAGGCCTAACAGAATGATTCATGCCCTTGTAACTAAATACCGAAAGTAAAAATTAACTGAGAATCGCATGAATTCAACAGCTGGACATAGCAATAACTATAAAGACCGAACTTCACTTCTGTTTGGTCTAAGTACATACTGTCCTAGGGTTTAAGTCCTTTTGATATGCAGTTAGCATTGGGAATTCCCAGTTGATGACCGACGAGTTGAGCTTAACTTCAGTCTTAGACCAAAAACCAAAGTAATGACCGTACTTGAGCTGGCTTACACCAAAGTTTGATCTAAGACTTTGGTCTTAGATCAAATTTTCAACGAGATGTCAAGTATGGTCTAAAGTTCAGTCTAAGACCAAAGTTTGGTCTAAGACTTTGGTCTCAGCCAAACCTGACCTCACCCAATGAATGCTGACAAAAAACAGCACTCAACGTTAAATCAGCACTATTATTTACTTGGAAATTTTATTAGTGGATTAAAAGTAAAACCAATGTAAGTGGCACAAATAGGCCAACGTCTCTTATCAATGCACGCAAATGTTGAGTCTGACAAACAACTAAAATCTATCATCTGTTAGTGTTAGTCCGTGTAATGCAAGTGCAGAAGTGTTGAAAATTACTTGAAATCACAACAACAGATAATATAGATAAACAGAACATATTTATGCACTATCAATCATTTGTGCTAAACATGGTTAACAGTTTCCATCCACCTCGTGAACCAAGAGCGCAAACACTGCTTGTAACAAACGTATATAGCATGCTTGACGGCTGTCAGTTGTCAGTCTCAACTAGAGCCTTGGCATTCACCGCTGTGTCTGTGTTGGTCGTCTTCCATGACAGCTGCAGAGCAGAGTTGTCGCGGAACAGCAGTCGGTCGCAGACATCGGCCGTCACTTCATCGACGGACTCAACGATGACGTCATGATCCCGCAGGCCGGCGGGCAGCGCGGCACAACTACGCCGCGTGGACCGGCGAACTGGAGTCACGACGAGCTTCTGAGGACTCTCGTCATCACCCAGCCTCACACTGCCAGCACAATGACACACAACCGTCATACAGCCATTACACAGGTCAACCCGTGTCAGCCAGCATCACAAGTTAAGCACTCACTGAGCTAACATAACATACTGCAACATCATTCATTCCTATGACGTTGGTCAGTGGACGAGAAAGATAGATCCAGAGACTGTTTAGCCAGGAAATCAGCCGTCAGACCCAGCATGTGTGTGATAATTATAAAAATGAAAATAGCATAAACAAAGACAGAATAAATAAGTTTTTCTAAACAACAGGTGATACATGCAACATAAATAGCCAGCAGTGTTAATAAATTGTTGGTGCTGTGATTTTTAATGATTATCAATCGAATGAGTCAAAAATTTAAATCTATTAAGACATTTTTGTTTGACTAAATTCATATGTGTCATTAGTTACTTATTTTGTTCTGATAACTGTCACAGAAAATTACAAGTTTTGTAAATTTAATAAATTTAGTTGCACGATTATTAACTGGACACTTTTTGTTCCATGTGAATGTTTATTTTAAAACTGACAACAGCAATAACTGTGATTTGTCTTTGTTCTATGGCCACTAGACAGTCAGACAGACATTCGTTTTACGGCCTCTTTTCCAGGACAACCTGTGTAAGATAGCACCAGAAAGATTAAACCAATCTGGATTTTGATGAAGTAAGAGATGATAGGGTGGCAGTGGCATCAGCTGGACCATATGCAAATCATCTGCACCTCATTCCAGACAGACAACCATGCCAGCACCTTATTACTTAATTTTTTTACAGACTGGATGCTCTTTCTGACGCCCAACCAACAGCGTCAAAGCACTCGAGGAAACTCACAGCACTGTTGTTGGCCTCATGCTATCTTTATCCACCACTCGAGTCCTGAGCAAACAGAAGCTGCTTGCACTCCAGCACCAGTACCTCATCTTTGTTCTAAGCCATCATTAGCATACCACTTGCAGCATAAACACGTCCCAGAATGACTGTATACTAGTTATTATTATTCACTGGCATTAACTGATTACTAGTGATCAAAGATGTAGGACTAATTGATTAAAATTTATATCTCATAGTCTGTTATAGTAGTCTGAACATCTCCATCCAGCAACAGTGTCCAAACACCTGCCACCAGCAAAACACACGAATGGGGAAGAAGGGGTAGGAGAAGGGAAGGTACAGACAGGAAAGGAAAGCAGAATGAGATGAGAAGAAGATGGATCATACAACATGTACAGCATAGCAGCTAGTAGAAACAATGACAACTGGAATGTGGGCCGATGCCCAACGTGATGGTCACCCAACCAAATATAGATGGCGCCCTCTGCGAAAGTTCGGTAATTCCATTCCTTGCACCACACCGCAAAGTTTGGCTGACCCCGCTGCTGGAGTGCCATGCAGTAATGCTGACAATATAGGAAATCTCAAGACTTGGACGCAAAGTGAATTATGCATGTGGCAAAATTCCGTCAGGGGGAAAAGCCCCTGAAAATGTATATATAGTGTACGAGTGCAGGAGATGGCCAAACATAGTGCAGTTTGGTTGGCCTCCGGTGAACGATTTTGCTGCAGTAACGAAGTCAAGACGTGAAACCGGTTGAAATTTGCTGGGGTACCCCAAACTTGCCAACAGATCTCAGCCGCTAGTGGGCCGAGTTTGCAATATGGTGGGGACATGTGGAGGAGATATTGCTGTTTAACAAGTTTTTTCCGATTGTCGATACATGCCTTAGTTGCGCAGATTCAGCCCAATACAATTGTACGATGGTGCGCAGATGGTGATCTTTTTGCATCATTTTTGCGTTCGGTATTTCCAGCCAGCCGCGTGCAGCACATTTCAGACTTGCATTCTAAATTCGCACTAAGGACACACCATGTGTAGAAGACTGGTAGACATCCACTCTGCGACTGCTGAGATTAGGCGAGGAAAAAAGATAGAAGAAGATAGAGGAAACCACGGGACAAAAATATGATGTCTGCATCTGCCATGCAGGGCGGCCATAATAACGACGATATAAGCATCTCTATCCTTCTGAATGGTTTTAAGTTCAGAGGTGGTGTCAGCTGTCTGATGTTGTAGGACATATAAAAAAGCATAGATTCAAAAACTGTTCGTGAGCAGCTTTTGAGTATGGTACTGTCATGTCTGAGGCAGTGAATTCTAGATGGCAAGTGCAGAATGATGGAACCATGCTTGGTGAAGTGAGTTCTGTTGGAAGGATGGAGAGGAGTGTCCGATGATCCTCAGTTGTACATGGATCTGCCCATCTGTAAGTGGCAACTAAGGTAGGCTGGCACTGCAGTGTGCTGGACCTTGAAAGTGACCACTGCCATTTTGTGAATAATTCCGTGCTCCAACGGCAACAAGTGCATGCTGTGACACAGTGGCTTACCATCGGACTGTCTTGACTAGAGACAACAAATGTTGTGAAGTAATGAAGTAAGACCAAGTGACCTGCGCAGACATAGCTTGACAGCTGACGAGACAAACACATTCTCTTGCTGAATTTCACCAGTGACTCGCCAACGAGCACGAGCAGCGCCACCTGGTGTCTGAAGGGACGAGTTACTAACACACCGCTCGAAAACCATGCGAGCATGACTCATGTCACTTGCCGGCTGTCAATACAAAAACCAACACAACAGCACGTCAATGCATCAAACACCAATTACACCACATGCATTATAAATGCGACTATTACTATTACAAGTCACAATCGCGCAAAGTGCGATTGTGGCTTGTGGCGTCAGTCTGAGTAATGCTGCACATGCGAGTCATCATGCACGCCCAGCAGCTGCAGTCCCATATCGTACATGGGTAAACCGATACCTGCTCATTGCCAGTGCCACTGCGCTGGCTGGCTGGCCGGCTGTATTTCACACAGCCATCAGCGGCAGCCTATGGGACGGACGGTCTGCATCGCGGGTTGACTATTTAACAGCTTAACTGCCAACGACCGCTGACACCGGACATCGGTCGCAGCAGTGCAGTCTGTTGCTGGGTAAAGGGTTAATGCTCGTTGAGACCGTGGAACAGACAGACGCTGCTTGGCACAGACAGACGCTTCCGATTATTAGCATATGATTATTATGTATGCGACACATGATCGCACTCCATCACACAATTCCTCAACAATCTGCAGATTTCACTCTGACGACACAGTCCTCGGGAAACAAGGCTGTGCAGGGCACAGACTTGACACGCAGCGCAAATGTTATGATGTCTCTTCCGTCAGGAGTCAGTTGGTGAATCAACGAACGATAACATCCCATATGTGATTTCTCTCGTTGCCACCAGTGCCTTCAGTTCCCTTCATTGTTGTGACATCGGACGGCTGGGTAACAGGAAGAAGCAGGTTTTCATACGTCATTTGTGACGACCACGTCCGACCTCGAAATAATATTAGTCAAAGGAGGCTCATTAAACAAAAATGGAGTGTGTGTGTGTGTGTGATGCATGGCTGAAGTCTGTATTATGATACTTGCTGTAAGATGAGGTAGGCCTCAGCTCAGTCGACAGTGTGTTAGATGGGGATCAAGCTACCTCCTCCCCCCAAAAGGGACACAGTCCCCCAATTTTCGGCCCATGTCTATTGTGCCAAACGGCTTGATGAATCAGTATACCACTTGATACGCAGGTAGGCATCAACCCAGGCGACATTGTGTTAGATGGGGACCCAGCTGCCCCCTAAAACAGGCATAACCCCCCGCCAATTTTTGGCCCATGTCTATTGTGGCCAAACGGCTGGATGGCTCAAGATGCTACTTGGTACGGAGGTAGGTCTCGGCCCAGACGACATTCTGTTAGATGGGCGCCCAGCTCCCCCCCCCAAAAGGGCACTGCCTCCCAATTTTTCAGTCCATTTATATTGTGGCCAAATGGTCGCCCACCTCAGCTACTGATGAGCTCTTGTAAAAGATACTAGAGTGGTGCAACCCATGGCCACATGTTGCCAATTGCCATATGTCCATAAGCCAGCTATTGTCATTGTGACGTTATTCTCATTTATGACTCGCAGCCCCCATTCTCATTATTACGTCACTCTCATTGTGACGTTATCCACTACTGAGCTGGCCACACCCACCATTACGGAACATACGGACACGTATGATATATAAAGATACATCCGCATCTGTAACCACTACCAGTAATGCATGCATTGATTACTACTCTAAGTGACAAGCAACAGCAATGACATCACAACCTGTGGGTGATGCTGTTCAGCATCGTCAAGTACCGTGAGCGCGGCTATAAAGTCATCATGAGCAGACTTTGCCGCGACTCGTGCCTTGCAGATCCAGTACGCAGCCGATGACATCGCCGACGGCATCACTGCTTTGAGTTCATCTAACCAGCTTAACAACTCTGACGATGAAAATCCCTAGAAAATATTCAAACACACACACAGTATTTCTCCTGATTTTTTGTTTAGCCGGCCTACTTTTTCCAACTAGAATGTGGGCTGATGCCCAATGTGATGGCCACCCTGCCACTGCTCGAGTGCCGTGCAGTAACGCTGCCAACATAGGAGCATGTGGAAATATGGTAGACATCCAATATGTGACTGCTCAGAATAGTGAGGAAAAAAGAAAGAAGATAAAAACCACAGCTGCAAATTATTGCCCTATTGGGCAGCCATAAAAAGTTTTCCCCAATAGGAAGTCTTTGGGATTTAGCCACATGCAAAACTAGTACCAAGAGAGGAACAAATGGCATTGCTACTGATGTACAGAGGGTCTCAAGGTACAGACAAAACTGCCAGACAACCATTGCAATCTGGTAGCACAGCATGCTTTTACAGGCTTGTCTGAGTACTTGCCTATTTTTTAAATGATTCTCGTTATAAGTGAAAAGCACAGTACACATCTTTCATGACATATTGTTTAATATATGGAAGTAAGACATGATGAAGGAATCCACGATACTGTCAAAAGGTCACGCCAAACAGCTGCAAATGAGCAACAAGCACAGAATAGGCACATGGAACATGCGATCTGGTAGCACAGCCCACTCTTACAGCCTTGTCCAAGTACTTGCCTATTTTTTAAACGATTCTCGTTATAAGTGAAAAGCACAGTACACATCTTGCATGACATGTTGTTTAATATATGGAAGTAAGACATGATGAAGGAATCAACGACACTGTAAAAAGGTCATGCCAAACAGCTGCAAATGCACAACAAGCAGAGAATAGGCACATGGAATATCCGCAGTATGCTGCAGCTTGGAAAAGTTCAACTACTTGGTGAAGAGATGATGAGATTGGGAGTTGACATATGTGGGTTGTCAGAGGTGAGATGGGATGGACAATGGCATTTCACGACACTTGATGGCCACACAATAGTATACTCAGGACGACCTACTCAGGGCATGTCAGGAATGGCGGTCTGGATTCATAGGAAAATCGCTGGAGCGCTTGTCGGATATGAACCAGTCAGCGACCGAGTCCTTCTTGTGCAACTCAATGCCAAACCACGAAACATTACTCTGATTCAAGTGTATGGACCAATGACAGCAGCCACGGACGAAGAAATGGAGAGATTCTACCAAGTCTTGTCTCAAGCAGTTAAACAAGTCCCCAAGAGGGACATGCTGCTCAGCTGCTCATAATGGGCGATTTCAATGCCAAAGTCGGCAGACAAGAACCATCTACAACGTCATTCACCGTTGGGCTGTATGGTTTAGAAGAAACGAATGAAGCCAGTGAGCAGCTAGAAGACTTCTACTTAGAGCATGAGATGGCTCTGGCCAATACCATGTTCAAACAACATCCAAGAAGGCTGTATACATGGACCTCTCCTGATGGCAACACCCGGAATCAAATAGACTACATCTCAATTGTGCAAAAATGGAAAACAAGCTTGATGAACTGTCGCATATATCCAGGAGCAGACTGCGACACAGATCATCAATTGCTCGTGGCGACTGTGAAAGTCAGACTGGCTAAAAGACAAAGACAACACAGCATTCAGCCTCTGAATCTCGAGGAACTCAGGGAAGAGAAAGCAGTACAGTTTGCAGCAGAGGTGTCCAGCAGGTTTATGGCATTGGAGGCTGCACATGATGAGGTAACCCCAGAAGATCTCTGGAAAGGTACCAAGACAGTCCTGCTGAAAGTGGCCAGAGAAATGATTGGATCCGTCAAGTCGCAGAAGAAAAAGAAATGGATATCTGATAACACTTACACAGTAATCAGGGAAAAGAGAGAAGCAAAAGGCAAAGATAAGAACCGATATCAAGAATTGAAGGCAGAGGTACAATAGAAAAAGCTCAAAGTGGATAAACAGCAGCAGCTGGAAGGCATGTGTGTGGAATTAGAAGCAGCAAATGTCAAAGGAAATTCGAGACAGGTCTTTCAGATAGTCAAATCAATGACTCGAAAGTTTCAACCACGACTGCAATGTATCCAGTCAGCAACTGGCGAGAATTTGACTCAAGCTGCACAAATCGCAGACAGGTGGAAAGGGTATTGTGAAGACTTGTACCACGATGAGGAAGGAAATGGAACTGAACAAGAATATTGAGAGAAAGAGCCTTCACCACTTCGTTCAGAGGTTGCTCGTGCGATCCGTCAGTTGCAAAGCCACAGGTCCTGATGACGTCCCACCAGAACTGTTTAAAGCAGGAGGACAGAATATGTGTGGTGATCTGGGAAACTGGTGAGTGGCCAGAGGAATGGATGTTCTCCAGATTCATCCCACTTCCTAAGAAAAGTGACCTTAAACAGCATGAAAACTACAGAACAATTGCCCTGGTTTCCTATGCAAGCAAGATCCTTCTTCGAATCATACTGGAAAGGGTCCGAGTGAAAACCGAAACAGAAATTGCAGACGAGCAGGCAGGATTCTGACAAGGTAGAGGGACTAGAGACCAGGGGCCCGATTTTCAAAACATCCTAAGTATATCTTAGGATGAATTTATGACAATGATCAGAGTTACGAACATGTTAGTATGAAGTTACAATAATGCTGATTTTCAAAAGATCCTAACATAATGTTATCATAATTTCGTCGCAAATTCCTTGCAACTTTACAATCAAGTTACGATAGCAACTTTGCTGTCCCAGGACTGATTTACGACAAAGTTACCGATAGTTACGACGAACTTATGAAGAGTAAAGATCATTGAATGAACTTTTGTTGATTCATTTGCCATTTATTCGCTACATTTTGTCATTGACGTCACGTTCACATAAATGACGTAATACGTAAATAAATAGCAATATTCAACGTACGTCGTTCAGTAAGTAAGCACAAATAACGTGCAAGCAAAGCAACATTAGGCTCTTCTGGTTGGCTGCTATTTTTAATTACGACAATCTTACGAAGAAGTTACAAGAAAGTTACGAAACGCTAAGATAGTTTCGAAAATTAACTTACGAAGATTTTAGGAAAATCTTAGGAGTTCATAACTTCAGAATTTACGAGAAAGTTATGAGAAACTTAGGCAAATTTTAGGATTATCTTAGGAAGTTTCAAAAATCAGGCCCCAGATCACGAATCTACTAATACTGATGCACAAGGCATGTGAGCATCAGCAACCACTCTATATGTACTTCCTAGACTTCAAGAAGGTGTTCGACTCTATCTCTCATGATAAGCTCTGGGTAACTATCATGGACAAGGGATATCCTCTGCACTTGATTGACTTGCTGGCCAAACTATACAGAAAACAGCTCGCTAAGGTCAAAGTAGCAGGAACACTGTCAGAATGGTTTCCAGTTAAGAAAGGAGTCCGACAAGGTTGCATGCTCTGTCCGTAAAAGTTTGGCTGACGTCCACTACTAGAGTGCCGTGCAGTAACGC
>Ga0209259_1000538_pt1 | contig 11520 bp, 10 predicted proteins | sample WorMetGr2BELIZE1_FD_187417 | JGI IMG/M metagenome (GOLD analysis project Ga0209259, IMG submission 187417) | Marine gutless worms symbiont microbial communities from Max Planck institute for Marine Microbiology, Germany - Inanidrilus... ...
GGTTTCCACCATTGGTAGCTCAGAGGATTTCATGCGGCGAGGTGGTCTCTGTTTTTCTCTATCTCTTATAGTTTCCGAGTTATGACGTCATCAATGACGTCATAATGAGCGATGCGGATTGCACCCCCGGCCGTGAACCGCATATCGGTAGCTGCTAGTCTGTATCTAGTTTGTTTGCTTTATGGCTGGTATGTATAATGGCGTGAGTAAAAGAGTTAAGCATGCTATACAGAAGCATATGCAGGGTGCTTATCTCACTTTCTGAGGTTATTGAGCTCACAGGTGGATATACCAAAGTCTATGATGCATGCTAGACCTAGGTCACCTTCCCAGCGGCAAAGCACTGCCACTGTCCCTTGGCTAGTACTTATTTCTCATTCCATTGAGGGTAGACAGCTGAGTTGACCTGACTTGCTGATTACATGGGTGGCAGTTTGGTGTAATGGTAACATGTTGGTCTTGATCAATGAGGTTAACCTACCCTGAGCCCGATTAGTGCTGGGATGGGTGACCGTGTCCGGGTTCGACTCCCAGGGGCGGCACTTTATTTCAGTATGTTTAACCAGCCATCTAGGTCGACTCAGCCTTCTGCCCTCCATGGGACCAGCCAAAGGGCAGTGATGCTCTGCAGCTGTGGAGTAAAGGCCGGTATGGGTCGTACCACTTGTGGATAAACGTGAGGGTGGCAGGTAAAACTGTGTGATCCCTCGTTAACATGTTCCATAGCTGAGCACCTTAATAGAGGTGAGTTGCTCATTATAAAGCGCTATACAAATAAGGCACTTTACATATCGAGAAAGTATTCCTATGAATGGTCACCCATTCAGTAGTAACTGGGCTAAACATACAGTAACATTATTGATGCGACCAATGCTACTATAACTATTATCCCAAATGTTCAGGATGGAAGGCAGTTGTTTATATGTCTGTGCTGGCTGCCAAAGGAGCAGGCTGTACACTGGGTAGAACACTATGCAGTCTTCCTTCTTATGGTGTTGTGTGGTTTGTTGTTGCTTTATGTGAAAACCTAACTGTTGTTTTAGGCAAGTTTCATGCACTAGCTGGCAGTGGTGGATTGCCGCCCAAGTTGGCAGCGTACGAGCTGCACGAGCTGGACGAATATAAACGAGCAAGACGGCAGCGTGAGACAAGTGTCAGTGACGAAGACCTGATGGAACAACTGAAAGACTATGAATGGGAGGTAAACGCATGTGAAATGCATATATGAATGAGATATTAGCACTTGGCAAGTAGTGAAAAGATGACAAGATGTAATTCCACACCCTTTCTTCCAGAACAAAAATTTTCCCTCTCCCCTGTTGATGATTGTCGTCCTTCTCATGCATTTGTCCCTCCCTATTTATTTTTGTTCCATTTCCCTCCTCACTGTTACATCAGTGTCGGCTGTTCCCACAGCAGATACTCTAGTACCTCATAACTGTTTTACTCATCCCTGTGACTGCATCACTTGTAAACCAGGTTTTGAAAGCTACTGCAGTACAAAGTTTGTGAAGTGAACACTTACGTGATGTGAGTATCTAAGTACTGCTGATGGCCTCTGTTGGGTGTGTTTTGCTGAACTCCAATATCTCCAAATTTTACCCCTAGGGTGGGGGCATGGGAGTCCAGAAACTAGGTTTTATGAAATTTGGGAAAATAAATGCCACACAGGGATGTATTCCTTGTGCGATTCTTGGGAAATTTTCAGGGTGTATGGGCAGTTCCATAGCTGATTAATGTTTTTAATTTGGGTGAATTTGCTCAAGGCATGCGTTTTTACTCTCCCCTGTTCGTGATTGTCATCCTTCCCCTTTGCCTTTTCTCCTCTTCCCTTCCCTCCCTCACATCCCCTCCCCCAAAATTAAAAATTTGGGATATGTGTCTTATCCTGCCGGTTTCGCAGCGACTCAGTAACGCTTACGGTTTCTAGTTGTTTGTTTCTTACACTTTATTGTTTTGTTTATTACCTCCACTAGTTTTGTTGGAGGCATGTATTCCCCCAATTTGTCTGTTTGTTTGTTGGCAGGAAAACTCAAAAAGTTATGGGTGGATTTTTACAAAAATGTGGTAAATAGGTGTGTTACGGACGAGAATGTAGTTGATTAAGTTTTGGAAGTGATCTGGAACATACATCATAAGTTTACCTGTCCTTTAGCAATATAGCGATTTAATAGGCTATAAAATTTCCGGTTATGCCACCGCTTCCACTTTCCGATTCCACTTTCTTTTTCTAACTGTAAGTAAATAACACATTTGCTTTGCAGTAAAGACTCTCTACTGAATTCAGTGTGGCGTGGCAGAGGTTTGTGCACTGAGCTGAGTCCTGTGGTGTGTTTATGCAATGTATTTTGATTTATTTACTAGGATTTACTGCGACTGGTGCTTGAACAGCACACACAGCTGCTAACGAAGGACTCATACGTGCGTGACCTCGAGGACTATATCGACAACCTGCTGGTCAAAGTCATGGAAACACATCCAAAGATCTTACAGAATCCATACGTTCGGCCACTGAACCAGCGCAACAACAACTCAGTGGGCATCAACTCGGCAGCAGTGAATGGACTTCCAGCTTCTGCTACTCTACCACCCGGTGTCTATGTTGCTAATCAGTTAAATAACTCTACCACTGACTCTGACATGACCACATCAAAAAATTCAAAAATTAAGTCAAAGAAAGCTAAAGGTAACCGAATTGAATTACGTCAGATCTTCTCAAGGCTGTCTTAGAGTCAGATTTTCTAATTTTTCATGGTAAATGCAGCAAAATTTGCCATGTAACTGTAGTTAATTGTTAGTGATATGTCTTCAAAGTGGGTTGGAATTTCTGCATGTTCTCTTCTAGTTTTTTTCAGTTACTGTTGATGATATTTGCTAGTCACTTTGATATCAGACCTCGTTAGGTTAGCCATCGTTGACTTTAAATCAGCTGACATTTCCACATTTTGTCATTTATTCACATCTCTGTGGCTGTGAATGACAGTGTAGCATTGAAATTTCGAAGGTTTAATGTGGCAACTTGTATGCAGCATTTTTTTCTGGCATTATGTTGATTTTTGCCATTTATCTGTTTTGTATGTATCAGTTTGCATTTTGTTTACTGGCTTTTGAGCAATATGACTGAAATTACTGCATGTCTCCATAGTTAGTTGTACAATGATCACAGATATATTCAGTGCACAACAATCTTTGTCAAATGGTAGATGCATTATAATTTTGCTGTACCTCATTTAATTCATAGCTGACCCAGTTGCTGATGTGATATGGCATTTGATGCTGAAAGTCATTCAGGTATTACAGGTGGAAGCAATTCCATTTTAATACACAGGTCTTTTGATGACGCATATTATCCAAACACGTGGCAGGTGACTTCCACGAACGTTGATTATTCTCCATCTTGATGAGTTTTTGTCAGATTATTTTGAAACTTGGTCACAATGTTTATGGGCACAAGAAAGTCACGTGACATTGAGTCATAACACCACATCTACTGTGGAGTTATGGTACTATCGCTGTCAAAATTATACCAAATTAGCATTGTCTACTTTCTTATTCTTTTACACCAAACTTGGTTAAATATCAGCACAACATCTTGGCTATGTTTGATAATCAGCCAGATTGCCCAAAACCAGAAGTCAAAATTAATGTGAGAAATAGCAGTAACAATTTTAGGCTGTTGGAAAGAGCCTGCAGATTCATTTGCTCGGTTGCCTCTTGAACTTGTCATAAACAATTGAACATCCTAGCCCTATTCTTGAACCCGTGACAACAGGGGCGTTCTTTCTCAACAACCAGATACCAGTTATGGTTGACCTATTTACCAACTGGTTGATGATAAATGACCAAGTAGATTCTGGTTAACCAAACCAGGTGACGTCAACATCCAAGACGTGTCACATGTAACCATGGTAACCCCACTTTTAACTGGCGCCAGACTTCGCTCAGCAAATACTGGTTATGGTTGACCCAGTTGCATAATAACATCCAGATATAGTATTTAGGCCAATAGGTCAACCACAGTCAGTCTAGTTGTGGATACGGAATGCATCTTTTGCTGTTGTTGCCTGATGCTTTCCAGTGGCTTTGTTTACACGGTATATATTTGGAATACCTTGCTGTTGCATAACTAGGTTACATATGTGACAAACTTTGTTAAACAATCAAATTCAGTTTGTGTAGTCCGTAACTAGGTAAACAAACCGTATGAAGGTGACGTAGTGTTTCGAGTATTGTGAAGTGTGCATTTGTTGTATGTGCCAAATACATTTGTGTGTGTGTGTGTGGTTCAGCTTAATTGTATAGCCACTCTGTCGGGATTTTTGTACTGTGGTGACTAACATTCGTAACTGTTATTGAATGCAGTGTCAGTTCAACATTGTACTACTCTAGTGCTAGCTTTCAATTGTAGCCCAATTTTGTCAATATGGTTCTGTTTTTTTATATTTAGCAGTTTACAAGACAAGTATATTTATTTTATGCATAGTGTTGATGTATGTGATCAAGCTACAGTATTGTCGATGGTGTCACGTCCTGCATTTAGTGAATCGTAATAACTGCATTATATTGGATGCAGTGTGCTGTGCAGTATTTGCTGTTCAGTCTTCAAATGTGCGTTCAAGACGTCCACATGTATGTCAACAACTCTAAATAATTATTAACATTTTTATCCTGCTCAGATAGCTGTAACTGATAATTTTAACCTACTTGCATTTTTAGGCCGCATCACAGTACTAACATGAAGATGCAGTATGTTGTTACCGACCTAGTAGCGTGGTCTATCAGTCAGTCTATCACAGTAGTGAGCCCTGCAAAAACGGCTAAACTGATCAAGATGCCATTTGGGTTGAGGACTCTGGTGGGCCCAGGGAACCATGTATTAGATGGGGTCCACATCCCCCATGGGAAGGGACAATTTTGAGGGGGAGGGGCATCCCACTGTAAAGTATAGGGACACTCTTCGGTCATCTGTGCAAAAACGGCTGAACCGATCAAGATGTCGTTTGGGTTGTGGGCGTGGATGGGTCCAAGTAATGATACATTTAGATGGGGGTCCAGATCCCTCCATGGAAAGGGGTAATTTGGGGGAAGGGCGCTCGTTATAAAGTATAGGGACTTTCTGCCATGAGCTGTGCAAAAACGGCTGAAGCGATTGAGATGCCGTTTGAGTTATGGACTCGGGTGGGCCCAATGAAGCATGTATTAGATGGGGTCCAGAATTCCAGATTCCCCGTATGATGGGGCAGTTATTAGGGTTAAGGACATGCCCGGGCATGCCACCGACACTCTGCCATGACCTGTGCGAAAATAGCTGAACCGATCTATTTGCCGTTTGGGTCATGCACCCTGGTTGGCTAGAGGAAGCACGAGTTCAGTCGTATTCGCCAGGTGGCACCAATGTGCCATCATAGGAGGGCACATTGGCGCCACCGGGCAAATACGATTGAACCATCGTCTGTGGTGGCGATGCGGCCTTATGTCAAAATACTTTGTCCACTTGTTATGTATTTTGATATCAAGTCCTTGGTATTAAGTTTTAAATATCATACTTAAAATTTACCTGCATTAAAACATAATTTTTTCTTCAAAATAATCTATTACTTTAAAGGTGTGATATGACCTAATTTCTGCTAAAATTGCCATTAATTCTTAACCAACCAACCTTAGTATTGCATTGCACCTGTTCGTTGAAGTAGTGTTGCTGATCATCTGATGAGTGTTCATGTATGCGGTATTCTATGTGCTGCAGTTTTAGCATTACTGATTCTGGTTCTTGTCATTTTGCTGGATGATATTATTTGCTACTCATATGTCTTCCTCAGTGAAACAGTATTATTAATTGTTTACATTTTGCTAATATTTACATCATTCATGGCATGCACTGTGAACAGAGATGCTGTTGTTGAAGTTGTTCACCATGTAAGCTGGATGTTGTTCTATGACTCGCTGCAATATAGGAGCCTGCTGCATCTTACTTTTGTAAAAATTAGTGCTTTCCACAACTTTAACAGCCCGAACATGAAGTTCAGAAGTGATGAGTACAAATGCCTTTGTTATGTAAGCTATGTTTAACCTACCAAATGATACCATTGCTGACATTATAAACAAATGTAGCAGTGCATCCATTGATAGCACTTATTTTTAACTCTCAATCTGATTGGTAAAATTACTAACACAGCCACTGTCTTTACTGCTTAACAATACACTATCCTGTTTGCACTTACTGAAATCAGTAAATATCAGTATCAACATTACATCATTTTCCTCAGATTCCCTTTCTATTGGTTCACGGCCAAGTGACCATTATTTTCGTAGTGTCTGTCTGTCTGTTTGTTTGTTTGTGCAGAGTTTTTCTCAGCCGTCTTTGATCCGATTTCGATCAAACTAGGACACATGTTATATGTCTGGGTCTAGTTGTGTCCCCTCCTAGAATATAGGGGCTGTGCAACCCCTGGGGCTGGGTGACCCCTAAAAAACTTGTATTTTTAGGGGTTTTGGTTATATTGTAGAACGCACCAATACTAAAATTCTCTCGAGCCATTTTTTGCAATTTCCATCTTGAACCCAAATTATGACGTCATTTCCGGTTTTGCCAAAGTTGTCGTACAGCGATGCGGTTTTTCACCATTGGATAGCTCAGAGGATTTCATGGGGCGACGTGGTCTCCGTTTTTCTCTATCTGTTATAGTTTCTGAGTTATGACGTCATCAATTACGTCATAATGACCGATGCGGATTGCACCCCTGGCCGTGAACCACGTAGCGTAGCCGTTAGTTTTTTTATTCCATCTCGTCTCTGATATAGCCGTATTTGTGCTGAGAAGGGACATTAAACTCCAACTAACTAACTTTTATTCCATCACCAAAAAAATCGAACATCCCATCACTTTAGTAAAATATTTACACCTAACCGTTTTAGGTGTAAAGGTGTGCTACATTATGAAATTCAGCATATTCTTGCTGACAGTACAAATCTAACTACTGTCAAATAATTCAATGAACACTGGCTTTTCGTTCCAAAGCATCTCCAAACTCATTTTTTCAATCTGCGTTTAACAACCCTAGCACCTCTAATTCATTTATACATGGTGCTTTGAGTGCTTTTACTTACTTACATAAATGTCTGTAATAGTTTGCTGTGTGTTCAATTCAGTGGCTGTACAACATTTTTACTTTGGCTTATTTTACATTGGAAACCAAGGCACAATTTATTTCGCATTACCATTGCTTGTCAGCATCTACCATTAGTACCATATCGTTAATTAACATTTTCTACCGTTTGTTGCATTAAACGTTTGCAGGCTTTTCATTCGTTTTCTTCTTTTGTATAGTAATATTACAATGAGGGATGAAGGTGTGTCGCTCATTAGTCCGGATGGAGTGGCACCCAGCCGGACGGTCAGTGCATCTGCCTTTGTTATATTCCCCTGCGCCATGAAGTCCAGAAGATTTCTTCTGGCACCTGCTCACCTGGGTAGTCCCGGAAAAGGGGCTGTAAAACGGTTGTGTATCTATGTGTGTGAGGCTGTGTTGTATTGCTGGGTGACTATAGTTGGTGAGATGCCTCTTGTATAGGGCTACCTCTTGTGCAGGGCTATATTGTAAGGGATGTGTGTGTGTGTGTGTTAAGGCTGTTAATACAACTATTAATAATTTTAGTGCTTTCCTGCTGAGTGCACTGACATCCTTGCTCGGGCGAGAGAAACGGCATCCAAAATTTTCTTCAGTTATCCCAATGATTCTCCCAACCCACCGGGTGTCTAACAGATCAGTCAGCAGGTATGATTTCCAGGAGCTGAGTTTCCAGTAGACATTTTGACCAAAATTAAGTATACTTTGCAGTTTTTTGAAGCAGTAAGTACATCAAATGAAGCATGTGATGATAGGCCCCATCCGATGCCTATCACCTGACCAATAGGTGAGTTAGCTGACACTTACTGAGATTATTAACCTCAATATCAATTGATGCTGGTTTACCATGAGACATTTTGTACTGGTACACTCTGAAATACAAGAATTGTAACTAATATTAATGACAAACACGCAAACTAAACCAGAAAATTTCCAGGAGACTTTGCGAATTTCCAGTATTTCCAGGAGTGTTAGACACCCTGACCCAGCCTGTAGTACTACCCCAGAATGACGTCTGAATAGACAAAAACTTAAACAGTGTGTGACAGTATTAACAGTCCTGTTACTTTTATCATAATGATAAATGCTGATTGGTGGCACAAGACGAAGACCTCATATTGCCTGAAAAGTGCACTAAGCATATACTGATGTAAATTCATTATTAATGTTGTTACTTTAACTGAGTGCTAAATGCATGGCAGACCTGGCCAAAACTGGAATGGCTCTGGAAAAGGTGGCCAGTTAAGACAACAACTGAAAGTAAAAGTTAATACTGACTGTGTTTGACACTGATTTTGGTGAACACAAGGAAAATTAATTTGTTCAAGCAAATCTAATTAGGCCAACTTTCCAGTCCTGAACTGTTCTGCTCTTTAAGATAAGCTACACTAGTCAGACAGCAAACAGATAGTAATGTTAAATGTATTTTCAGAAACTCAGGCAGATATCCTAGTGTATTTACTTGTACAGACTGAAAAATATCTCTTCACAAACCACTGTAATTCCTTTCTTGGACTCTTTTTATTATATAACATGTCACATGTGAGTACACATATGCTGTAGTTAAATTAAGCATAAAACCTAGAGTTACTATGAAAAACAAATGTACAATCTACAGAGTATTCCGATATACAGTTTGAAGCATGTTTGAATGTGAAATAATGTCATAATCAGCAAATTCTCTGTCACTACTGGATACCATTCATCACAAGAATGAACCTTTTGAAAAATATGGTTGGTTTGAGAGAGTCACCTTTCCACAGTCAGAACAACTCTCTGAATCTGGTAATACTATTACCTGTGCTTAGCCAAGTTACTAGTTAACAACAAAATAAAATCAAATATACTCCAACATGAACTGTAAATTGTGTGAATATATTTTAAGCCATTGCATGCCAAAGGGTCTATTAAAATATACTAAATATATTGTCGTGCATACCAGATGAATCAACCGTCAGTATTTCTTGCAAGCAGAAATGAAATATTTTTTTATCAAATATTGTTGAGGAACTTGCATAATGCTCAACACAAAATAGTATAGCATAACACTGAAAAACATCAAAGCCGTAACAAAGACTGGAAGTTAGTGACCAACAAACAAGCATAGGAGTTCCTGAAAAGATCTACTGTACTTTTTCAAAACATCCATGCCGAAACAGATTCTGTGGATTTCACATGGTGCTGAAAGCACTCAAAACTTGCACATTTCTCATGTTTACTGATGTCTGCACTGTTTTTACTGAATTACAGCTCGCATCTACATGTAATATCCTTTATCTAACAGGCCACTGGTGCAATGCAGATTCACTGATAATGACAATAACGATAATGAAGTGCTACCAACAGCAAAGAGTAACACTGCATAACAGTAATTAGTGTCTGTGTTGTAAATTAGGATGTCTTCAGAACCTACTGCATGGAAAAGAGCTACTTGCATTTTTAGGTATTTTGATAGTGAACCCTCTTACTAATTTTTGAACTACCATATTTAAAATCTCATTAAAACTTTTTTCAAAATAATTTATAACCTCAAAGGCACGATATGACCTAATTTGTGTTAAAAGTGTCCTTAAATCTCAACCAACCTGAAAAAAGCCATTAAACTGGTGTTTGTCTGTCTGTCACAAGCCAGTGCATCAGAACACTTTCACAGAAGACAAAAAAGTGTTGTTGATCATGCAATGATGACGATTATGGACGACAAATGTTAATGTTAATGTTTCTCATTTGACTTCTTCAATAACGTTTTACAAACAGAACTTAGACACAATTACAACTGCCTCAGCCACACAAACAAGATGGGCAGACCAACCATCATAATGTGTACAGTTACAAATAGTTGTAATTTTCATCCACTCCAAAAATTATGGATATGCAGTGTTTTGCTATAACCGTGTAAAATCCAACACCCAACATACTTTGAAATAATATACAACTGCAGGATAATGCAATCAAAATATTAAACAAAAAACAGGAAATTAAAATACAAACATACCCGGAAACCATCTCAAACAACACTGTTTAATGTGTTACAGTTATGGCACAGAATGGTGCAATTTATACATAGATTCAGTGACATTGGAACCTTTCAATGCACTGATGGAGCAGGAGGATTTCCATCTTGGTGGTCCTGACAAACATCATGCAAACAGAACATCTCCAATAATCACACAGACAACTTGTAAAATTCAATTTGCAATTATATGTGTATACATAGGGTGACAATGACATAATTTCTTCATATCATATCTATACCAGCTGTTTTTCCGCCATTTTGTGGGGCAAGCGCTGCGAAATGTTTCTTATTCGGACATCACTTTCTTAGTAAGATAGCGCTAATACTGACATTTTCTTAAACCAACTGATTCCATTTTATTCGAATAACGCGACACATCTTCACCACTTAACTACACACAGTACGACAGTGTTGCCCCACAAAATGGCGATCGTATTGCGATGACAGATATGTGACGTCGTTTCACCATATGTATAGTACACTGCAACCTCATTATAACGCTCCTCGTTAGAGCGATGTTTTGGTTATAACGCTCACGCATGATGGACCCCCATTTTGTAGCAATAAAAATGCATTAACTGAAATAAAACTGCGCCTCTGATCGTTACGTGGCATTCATTGTCTATCCAATGCAATGGATAGACCCTCAAATCAGTTTTTTCCGTCTGTCGGTCTGTGTGTTTGCTAACAGATCGGTTGTCGAATGATTACGTCCACAATTTTTTTTACGGATTTTCACGAAATTTTGCATGTGGCTCAGAAATGTGGTCGCTTCATCGCCTATTGTTTCTGACACAAACCGGAAGTAGTTTGCTGACTTTAGAGGTGTGCGGATTCCGATTTTGGCAGTTTTCAGGCTCTGGTGACCACATTTTTCAACAGATCAGCACCAAATCGCACGCACAGATAAAATTCCACAATGCCGACTTTGTATTCAATGGTTAATGAACGCGGAAATACAAATCGAATTTTAGAGCTGTGCAAATTCCGGATTTGGTTTCGATTACGTATTACGTCCACAATTCTCTACCAATTTTCACCAAATTTTGCATGCGGCTCAGAAATCCGGTCGCTTCGTCGCCTATTGTTTGTGAGACAAACTGGAAGTAGTTTGCCGATTTTAGACGTGTGCGGATTGCGATTTCGGCAGTTTTCAAGCTCTGCTGACCACATTTTTCAACAGATCAGCACCAAATCCCATGTACAAATAGAATTCAGCAATGCCGACTATGTATTCAATGGTGAATGAAACCGGAAATCAGGGGCGTAGCCACGTTTTCTGCTTTGGGGGGACGAGCAATGATATGGGGCGCCTATGATAGCAAATAAGGGCGCCGGATCGCAAAGTTGTTAAGTAGTATAATGCTTAATGACATG
>Ga0209259_1000539_pt1 | contig 11515 bp, 11 predicted proteins | sample WorMetGr2BELIZE1_FD_187417 | JGI IMG/M metagenome (GOLD analysis project Ga0209259, IMG submission 187417) | Marine gutless worms symbiont microbial communities from Max Planck institute for Marine Microbiology, Germany - Inanidrilus... ...
CACAGGCAGCCGCCGGTGAATCGGTCCATGCTGTGTCTCCACTGAAATCAAGCGGTCGGAATAGCTACCGCGGGCGGCACTGACATTGCAATTGCCCGCTGCGGGCGACGGCTAAGCCCTTCGCGGCAGCGGCAGCAGGCTGAGCGCGAACAAGGCCGCCGCGGCTTTGTTCCGCCTATTCCTTCTTGTCGACCAATTCGCCGCCGAAGGACCGGCAGCGCCATTCCTCCTCGCCGATGACCGTACCGTCGGGAAACCGGCATTTGACCAGCGTAACGGCGCGCGAGGGCCTGTACACCGGTCTTGTCGCCGGAGCCGGTTCGTTCGCGCGCCCTCCCGCCTCCCCATTGTCCGATGCCGGGGCATCCACGATGCTCCGCCCGACGACCACGCCGCCGAAAGAGATGCACAGGCTTTCGGCCATCTGCGAGACGTTCCCGGCAGCGGACCGGCAGGAGACATAGGGTCCGGACTCGGTCGGATCGTAGGTGGTCCACCGTCGAGATACCGGAGTTTTTGGCTTGCCCGACGCCGGTATGAACGTGAGGCCGGCGTCCCGCCAAGACTGCTTCCCGCAGTAGGTCCGCCGGGTCCTTTGGTTGTAGTAGATGTTTCCGCCGATGGCCTGGGAGGTAAAGTCGACGCGGATCCAGTCACCCTCTCCATAGTGGACGCCGTGAATGACGATATCGTCACGGATCCGCTCTTCTGAGATGACATAGAAACTGCTGCTCGTGACCAACACGCAGCGGCGCTGGATTACGTCCGTCCAATAGCGATCTTGCGCATCGCTAACCTGGGGATCGCGCTTCGGCGTCTCGCAGGCGGTGGCCGCGAGACACACGGTCAGCGAAATGGTTGCGACCATAGAACGCACGGCTTTCCTCCCCCTTGAGATCGCCGTTGGCGAATTCAATGCCGATCACACGTCTTATAGGTGCCGCGGCGAGCCTTTCGGCACAAGGCGCCGGTTGGGGATCACGTTCGTCGCGGCAGCGGCAACAGGCTGAGCGCGAACAGCGCCGCCGCGGCGACGACGATGGAGGGGCCCGACGGCGTATCGAGATGCAGCGACCCCTGGAGCCCGAGGACCACGGCGACGCCGCCGGCGATTGCGGCGCCGACGGCCATCTGCTCGGGCGTCCTGGCGAAGCGCCGCGCCGCCGCCGCCGGGATGATCAAGAGCGACGTGATCAGCAGGATGCCGACGATCTTCATCGCCATCGCGATGACCAGCGCGATCAGCACCATGAACAGCATCCTCACCCGTGCCGCCGGCACGCCTTCGGCCCGGGCCAGGTCCTCGTGCACGGTCGCCGCCAGGAGCGGCCGCCAGATGGCGGCGAGTGCCGCGAGCACCACGGCGCCACCGACGTAGATCCAGAGGATGTCGGTACGGGTGACGGCGAGGATGTCACCGAACAGGTAGCCCATCAGGTCGAGGCGCAGCCAGGCCATCAGGCCGATGGCGACGAGGCCGAGCGACAGGGCCGAATGCGACAGGATGCCGAGCAGCGTGTCGGCCGACAGCCACGGGCGCTGCTGCAGGGAGAGCAGCGCGAAGGCGATGAGCAGGGTCACCGCCACCACGCCAAAGGTGACATGGATGTCGAGGAGGAAGCCCAGCGCCACGCCCAACAGCGCCGCGTGGGACATGGTGTCGCCGAAGTAGGCCATGCGCCGCCAGACGATGAAGCAGCCGAGCGGCCCGGCGACCAACGCGACGCCGAGGCCGGCGATGATGGCGCGGACAAAGAAGTCGTCGAGCATCAGCCGTGCCCCTCGCCGGTGTCGTGCCGGTGGTCGTGGGCGTGCGAATGGTCGTGCACGTGATCATGCCCTTCGTGCGCGTGTCCGTTGTTCTTGGCCTCCCCCCTGCCCCGGTCCAGATGAACCACCTCGCCCGACGGCGCATGCACGTGGTCGTGGTGGTGGGTGTAGACGGCGAGGGACGCGGCGGCACGGGCGCCGAACAGCCGGACGTATTCCGGGTGCTGGCCGACGGCCTCGGCGGTGCCGGCGCAGCAGACATGGCGGTTGAGGCAGAGCACGTGGTCCGTGGCCGCCATCACCACGTGCAGGTCGTGGGAGACCATGACCACACCGCAGCCGCGCCGGTGGCGAAGCGAGCCGATGAGTTCGTAGAGGGCAGCCTCGCCGGAGTAGTCGACGCCCTGCACCGGCTCGTCGAGGACCAGCAGGTCCGGCTCGGCGAGGAGCGCCCGGGCCAGCAAGACCCGCTGCAGCTCGCCGCCCGAGAGCGTCTGCACGGCAGCGTCGATGAGGTGTCCGACGCCGGTCTCGGCGAGCGCCGCCTCGACCGCCGTGCGGGGGCGTTTCACCGTGATGGTCATCAGCCGGGCGACGGTGATCGGCAGCACCGGATCGAGATGCAGGCGCTGGGGCATGTAGCCGATGCGCAGCCCCGGCCGGCGCCGCACCCGCCCCGACGATGGCTCGACGAGGCCGAGCAGCAGCTTGAGGAGCGTCGTCTTTCCGGCACCGTTGGGGCCGATGACCGTGGTGATCTCGCCAGGCCGCACGTCGAGATCGACGTGCTCGACGATGGTGTGGGTACCGGCGCGGAAGGTCAGCCCCTCGCCGATGACAAGCGCCGCGGGGTCCCGAGCTTCAGCCGGTGGCGCCATCGACCGCCCCCTCCCGGCAATGGATGCAGAGCCCCGCCACCTCGACAACAGGTGCTGCGACGGCGAAGCCGACGTCCGAGGCGGCCTTGGCGATGGCCCGGTCGACCTTTCCGTCGGCCAGTTCGCCGACCGTTCCACAGCGCCCGCAGATGAGGAACTGGGCGCCGTGCTCGGCCGGCGCGTGGGTGCAGGCGACGTAGGCGTTGAGGCTGGCCAGCCGGTGCACCAGGCCCTGCTCGATCAGGAAGTCCAGCGCCCGGTAGACGGTGACCGGGGCCGGCCGGCGGTCGCCGTCGGCGAGGCAGTCCATGATCTCGTAGGCGCCGATGGCGCCGTGGCGCTCGGCGACGATTTCGAGCACCCGCCGGCGGCCCTCGGTCAGCCGCGCGCCTCGCTCGCGGCACAGACGCTCGGCGTCGGCGAGGATGGCATGTACGCAGCCGTGGTGGTCGTGGTCGGCCCCCGGAAAGGTGGCGGGGAAGACGGTCGAGGATTTCTCGGCGCGGGCCATGGGCGATCCGAACGGTTTTTCGGCGGCAGTGCCGCCAACGGAATTGACATGTTATAAAGTAACGTCTATTCGACGGCAATCCCGCCGCCTGTTTCCGGAGCCGAACCCCATGCACGCCAAGATCCGCCGGCTGTCTGTCGCCGTCCTCGCAACGGCCCTCGCGTCCGCCGCCGCCCCGTCCCGGGCCGAGGCGCCACGGGTGATCGCCTCGATCCTGCCGGTGCAGTCCCTGGTCGCCGGTGTCATGGACGGCGTCGGGACGCCGGCGCTGCTGGTCCGCGGCGGCGCCTCGCCCCACACGTATACGCTCAGGCCTTCGGAGGCGAAGGCTCTGCAGGACGCCGACGTGGTGTTCTGGATCGGCGAAGAGATAGAGACTTTCCTCGAAAAACCATTGGAGGCGCTGCCGCGAAATGCCCGCGTCGTCGCCCTGCATGACGTCCGCGGTATCACCCTGCTCCCAACGCGCGAGGGCGGCGCCTGGGACGCTCATGACGACCACCACGACGAACACCACGCCGACGAACACCACGGGCACGAGGACGACCACCACGACGAACACCACGCCGACGAACACCACGGGCACGAGGACGACCACGACGACGACCACCGCAGGCAAGACGACGATCACCACGGGCACGAAGACGATCACCACGGGCACGAAGACGATCACCACGGTCACGAAGGCACCGGCGAAGACGACCACGGCCACGGCGCGCACGACATGCACCTCTGGCTCAATCCGGCGAACGCCCGGGCCATGGTCGGTGCCATCGCCACGGCACTCAGCGAGACCGACCCATCCAACGCGGAGCGATATCGGGCCAATGCAACGGCGCTCGAAGACCGACTAGCCGACCTGGACGCCGCGCTCGCGCGCGAGTTGGCGCCGGTGAAGGGCCGCGCCTACGTGGTCTTCCACGACGCCTATCAGTACTTCGAGCGCCGCTACGGCCTGACGCCGGCCGGATCGATCACCGTCGATCCCGACCGGAAACCCAGCGCGGCGAGACTGGCCGAGATCCGCGAGAAGATCGCCGACACGGGATCGGCCTGCGTGTTCGCCGAACCCCAGTTCGAGCCCGCGGTCATCGCCACGGTGATCGAAGGAACGAACGCCCGCACCGGCGTCCTCGATCCCCTCGGCGCCGACCTTGCCCCGGGCCCCGACGCCTACGCTACGCTTTTGCGCGCGCTCGCCGCGTCGCTGAGGGCTTGTCTCAAGCCTTCGGGGTAAGGGGGGGCGGTACTCCCCCTACTTCGACGCCTTGTCGTCGGCGATGATCTCGCCGCCGACCTTCTTGCACCGCTCGGGGTCCTCGCCGATCACCGTGCCGTCGGCGAAACGGCACCGCACCAACTCGACTTCACGTGACGGCGTGTAGTACCAGCTCGGGATCAGCAGTGGCGCATCCCCGAGCCCATCCGTCGGCACGAAGGTTGTGCCTTGCTTCGCCCAGTTCCGCGCCCCGCAGACGACCTTGCGGTAGTAGCGATTGAAGTAGACGTTGTCCCTGATGTTGCGCGACGTGACATCCAACTGAACCCAGCCGTCGCGCCCATAGACGATCGAATTGACGACAATGTCCTGACCGATCTTTGACTCGTACAGGAGGCAGTTCCCCCGCACCGTCTCCAATCGGCAGTTCTTGGCCGTGAAATGCTTGCCGAATTCCTGCTCCTTCTTGGAGACCTGGGAGACGTGCGCCGGCGCCTGGCACCCCGCTGCGGCGAAGCTTGCGGCCAGCAAGACGACAACGAGACTCTTGCGCACGGTTCCCCCTCCCCTTCGAGATCGCCGTCGGCGAAATCGGCACCCATCGCACCCCTCATAGGTGCCACGCATCGCGCTTGGGGACAAGGGCCGCCGATCGGGGTTTGGCAGCGGGTCAAGGACATCGATGGTCAGATCGACTCCCGGCCGCCCTCGTCTTATGATTGATGATCGTTGGGGGGACGGTCGTCATGCGCTATGTCGTCTTGATCTGCGCGCTCGCGCTCGCGGGCTGTGCCACGGATTCGTACTACGGCCGCGGACCGATCGTCCTGAACCCATCCATGGAACGATGCTTCGAGAACTATCTGGCGCATGATAATCCGCGCTATTTCGCTTTGGCCGTAAACGGTCGGACATGCGGATACACCTATTGCCCGACCCAGCGTTGCGACTCGCTCGACCTCGCCAATGCGCTCAGCTACTGCGAGAGCAGGAGCCACGGCGTGCCGTGCAAGGTCTTCGCCTACCAACGCAGGATCGTCTGGGAGATCGCCCCGGGCCAGCCGGCGCTGGCATCCCCGCCGCCGACGCCTGACCCGTCTGCCATCGGGCCGGACATCTCCTGCCGATCGAGGATCGGCGTCGTCTCGACGATGAAGGAGCACCTGTGCCGCAGGTTCGGTGGCGAAGTCATCCGATAGGCCGCGCGCGGGGATACCGGCCGCGTATGCCGCACTTTGCATATTTGCAAACATGAACGGGTGGACCGATGCGCTGAGCGTTGACTACCGTCGTTCGGGTCGGCGATTGTTCGCCATCGAGCGCCGCCAGGTACTCCCGCACAGGCCGGCGGGACCGTTGGTCTTCCGTCCACGCGATCTCGCTGCCCTCGATCCGGTGAAAGCGGCTGGCGTTCGCTTCGATGACACTGGCGTCGATGGCGAAGCCCTCGCCCTTGATCAACCCGGCTGTCATGCACTGGCCGACGACACGCTCGAAGACCCGGCGCAACAGATCACTGTCGCGGAACCGGCCATGGCGGTTGACCGAAAACGTCGACGGGTCGGGAACAGTGTCCTCCAGACCCAGGCCGCAGAACCAGCGGTAGGCCAGGTTCAGCTCGACCTCCCGGCACAGCCGGCGCTCCGAGCGGATCGAGTAGCAGTAGCCGATCAGCAGCATCCGGATCATCAGTTCCGGACACACCGAAGGGCGTCCCGTGTGGCTATAGAATGGGGCCAGCTCCCGACGAAGCCATGTCAGATCCAGAACACCGTCGATCCTGCGCAGCAGATGATCGCGCGGAACCCGATCGTCGAGACAGAACTCATAGAAAAGCCGATCTTGCCGACCCAACGGTGCACCCAGCATCACCGCAATCCCCCGCTGACAAATACAGCGCCAGGGAATCACGCGCCGCACAGCCACTCAATCGGGTTTTTCAACAGCCTCAGCCAGCAGCAGCCCTTCGAGTCGGATCCATTGTGAACGCGCCTAGATCCAGCTCGCGACCGTCGGCGTTCTTGCTGCCCATTCAATGGCGGTCAAACTTGTCGGCCTGGCTTATACGACGGGCAACCGCCTATCGCGCCGATAAATTCATGTAAATCAGAGCCATATTGGCTCATCCGACAAATATCCCTAGAAATTTTATAATTATCTCAAAAAGCGAAGTCGACGCGTTTGACACTTGCTCAAAGCGCGGGGCCGACAAAGACCAAGAAACCTCTGATTTTTTTGTGTGGCGCATTTATTGCATGTGGGTTTCGGTCCAACGCGCCATAGGGGTGTGGCGCCGGGCGGACACCGCGGGCGCGTGACGGGCGCGCCACAGGGGATGGGGGTTTCGGACATGAGTGGGGCACGGACCGGCAGCCTGCGGGCGCGGCTGGCGATGGGCACGGCGCTGACGACCATGGCGCTGTGCGGCTACGGGGGACGGACCGCATACGCGGCATGCAGCGGTTCCGGCGGGACCTACCTCTGTTCGGGCGCGTTGACCACGACCCAGGCCCTTACTGGCGCTCCGCTTAACGTCAGCACGGATCCGCCCTTCAGCATCAATTCCAGCGGCGATGCCTTCACGTTGACCGGCACAGGTGGGGTGACGTTCACGGACAACTACGGGTCCGCCGTGACGGGCAGTGGGTATGGTATTGTGGCCACTAACGACACATCGGGTGACATCACCATCACCTCGACGGGGCCCGTAACGGGTGGCTCCTACAGCTCTGGCATCGTTGCTGTTAACTCCGGCGGCGGCGTGACCATTGAGGCGGCGGAGGTGTGCGCCGGCCGGTACGGCATCGGGGGTCTCAACCAAAGCTCCTCTGGGGCGCTGACCATTACCTCGACCGGTGCGGTGAGTGCGCTCTCAGCAATAGGGGTCTTTGGTGCAGGCTACGGCTCGGCAGTAACGATCACCACCGAGGGAAATGTCAGCGGAGTTTGGGGCGTTTATGGCGGCAATTTGGGCTCCGGGGCCACGCTCATCACATCAAATGGCTCGATGACGGGTACCGCCGGCCGAGGGATCGGGGCATCCAACGGTGATCGAGGACCTACCGACGTCTACGGCAATCTCGTGGCACCTGGCGACAAGTACGGCATGGACCTGACCGTCGTCGCGACGGGGACTGTGGTCGGCCAAGAACACGGGATCTTTGCCGACAATTATGGCTCAGGGGCGCTGAGCATCACCGCGGCCGGCGATGTGTCGGGGTACGGAATTGGCTCAAACACCACTAGGGGTACCCGCTATGGCGGAATCTATGCCCGCAATTCCGGAACGTCTCTGAGCATCGAAACCGCGACGGTAAGCGGCGATCAATGGGGGGTGATTGCCTCCAACGAGGGCACGGGCGGCCTGTCGATCTCGGTCACGGGCGACGTGACGGGCGGAGCCGCGGACGGCATCCAGGCTTACAACAGCGCCAACGACACGACCGAGTCGATGGTCATCACCCAGGCGGCGGGGACGACGACCACCGGCGCGGAGCACGGCATCGACGCCGACAACGCCGGCGGGTCGCTGACGATCGAAGCGCTCGGCCGGACCGTCGGCGGCGTCGACGGCATCCACGCTGTCAACCAGGCGACGGCGACCGACCTCACGATCACGGCCCACGAGGTCGAGGGCGGCGAGAACGGCATCTACGCCCTCAACGCCGGAACCGGTGCCCTGAGCGTCACCGCGACCGGCGCGGTGTCGAGTGCTAACGGCTACGGAATCCTGGCGTTGAACTACGTCGGCGACCTGACCGTCGTTGCCGCGGACGTGAGCGGTGTCGATTACGGCGTTTTTGCGCTGCACCGTGGCGCGACGGGGAGCCTGAGGGTTACGACCAACGGAGCCGTAACGGCGAGCGACGAGATTGGGATCTTCGCCGCGACCGCGGACGCTGCCGGCGACGCGTTCGTGACGGTCGAAGCGCAAGGGGCGGTAGACGGCGGCGAAGTCGGCATCCTTGTCACCGCTAGTGGCGTCGGGGGCGGCGTTTCGATCGCGACGTCGGGCGACGTTACGGGTTACGCCAACGGCATTTTTAGCCGCAGCAACGGCACCGCCGGGTCAACGATCGTCACCCAGGCGGGAACGACGACGACCAGCAACTCCGTCGGCATCACCGTCCTCAACTACGGGGGTGCGTTGGCGCTCGACGCCCGGGGCGCGACCCGGGGCACCAACCACTACGGCATCCTTGCGAGAAACGGATCGCTCGCCACCGATCTCACCATCAAGGCCGGCATTGTCGAGGGCGGCCGGACCGGCATCCTCGCGCACAACGAGGGCACGGGCGACCTGTCGATCTCGGTGTCGGGCGACGTCACCGGCGGGACCGGGGCCGGCATCGACACGCGGACCGGCGCCGGTGGTTCGACCTCCCTGACCCTCGACCTCGGAGCGTCGGTCAGCGCCGCGTCGGGCACCGCCATCGTCAACGACGCCGGTGATTCGGCGACGACGGTGAATTCGGGCGCCGGTGTCACCGGCGCCATCCGTCTGGGCGATGGCAGTGACACGCGGACCTTCAACGGCGGCAACTTCGCGGGCGTCACCGCCTTCGACGGCGGCGACGACACCAGCAGCGCCGATGGCATGATCGACGAACTGCTGTTCAAGAACGTCACCGGCACCATCGCCGGGTCGAGCGTCGAGAACTTCGAAAAGGTCACCATCGGTGATAGCGCGGTGCTGTCGATCACCGACAACCCCCTGACCATGGAGACCCTGACCATCGAGGGCGGCGGCCTCCTGGACATGGTCAACGGCGCCGGCGAGACGCTCAGCCTGGTCGGTGACCTCGCGCTGGACGGCGGCGGCATCGCCATGGAGTTCCTGTCGGTCAGCGACTTCGACCTGCTGCAGGTCACCGGCGGCTTCGACTTCGCCGCGGACAGCTTCTTCGACCTGTTCTTCGACATGGACGACCTGTTCGACGGCCTGTCGCTGACCTTCCTGACGGCGACGGAGGACATCTTCGATCTCGGCGGTTTGAGCTTCATGTTCCACGGGCTCGATCCGCGTTACACGGCCGACGTGGATATCTTCGGCTCGCGGAACCTGAACGTGAGCTTCAGCCTGACCTCCGGCTCCGGCACGAGCCGGATACCGGAGCCGTCGACGGCGGCGGTATTCCTCGGCGGCCTCGCGGCGCTCTTCGGCATCCGCCGGCGGCGTAGGGCAGCTGCCGCCTGAGCGGAGTGGTCCCCGACTTTCCCGTCTGGCGCCTTTCTGCCGGGTTGCTATGATTTCGCCGAAGCAATGGCCGGGGGGAATACGGTGAATCGGTATAGCTGGTTGATCGGCGCGCTGGCGGCCGGCGTGCTCGCCTGCGCCGATCTGGATCGGGCCGCGTTGGCGCAGGAGTCGCCGGCCAAGCCCGAGGAGTCGAAAACCGCCAGCGCGAGGCTGGTGTCCAGCGGCTGGAACGTTGGCTGCCAGCCGGCGGGCGGCGCCGGCGAACTGCTTTGCGAAGCCTCGCAGGTTGTTGCCCTGCAGGAGTCCCGGCAGGCCCTGCTCACCGTCTTCGTCACGCCGTGGGCGGAGACCGGCGACAGGGACGCCTTTCTGCTGCGGTTCCAACTGCCGCACGGCCTCGACCTGCCCGCCGGCGTGCAGCTGGCGGTCGACGGCAAGTCCGTTCCGTCGCCGGTCATCCAGACCAGCAGCCAGATCGGCGTGTTCGCCCGGGCCACCCTGACAGAAACGCTGCTCGCCACGCTGAAAAAGGGGACCACCCTGACCGTCGAGTTTTCGGCGATGAATGGCAACAAGCTGTCGGTGCCGGTGACCCTGAACGGGTTCTCCGCCGTCTTCGCCAAGCTGACCCAGCCCTGATCCATGGCCGAGCCGACCGACCAGACCGACGGGACCAGCCCCGCCGCGCCATCGCCGCAGGAACAAGCGACGGGGACGGTGGAGTATTCCGTATCGCCCGGTCTGGCGGCGCGGCTGGCCCGCGACGGCATCTCGCTCGCCTTCACCTCCTACCAGTCGGGGCTGCTCTACCTCATCGGCCGCAACAGGGGCGGCGGCGTCAACATCCACCAGACGGCGATGCCCAAGCCGATGGGCCTCTGCCTCGATCGCCGCGGCACCCCGACCATGACGGCGGGCTTCCAGATCATGCGTATGGAGAACGTCCTCGAGCCCGACCAGCGGATCAATCATGCGTTCGACGCCTGTTTTGTGCCGCGGCGCATCTATGTCACCGGCAGCCTCGACGCCCATGACGTGGGGCTGGATGGCGACGATGGCGTGGTGTTCGTCAACACCCGGTTCAACTGCCTGGCCCGCCCATCGAACCGCCACAGCTTCGAGCCGCTATGGCAGCCGGCGTTCATCTCCGCGCTGATCGACGAGGACCGGTGTCATCTGAACGGCCTCGCCATGGAGAACGGGCGCCCGCGCTACGTCACCGCAGTGTCGCGCTCCAACACCATCGACGGCTGGCGGGACCGGCGGGCCGATGGTGGCATTGTCATCGACGTGGACTCGGGCGAGATCGTCTGCGAGGGGCTCTCGATGCCCCATTCGCCAAGGCTGCACGGCGGCGAACTGTGGGTCCTCAACTCCGGCACCGGCGAGCTGGGGGTGGTCGCGTTCGGCAAGAACGGCAAGGGCCGGTTCGAGCCCCGGGTGTTCTGCCCCGGCTTCCTGCGCGGGCTGGCGTTTCACGGCAACGTTGCCTTCGTCGGTCTGTCGAAGCCCCGCTACAAGCGGTTCGAGAGCCTCGCCCTGGAGGAGAAACTGCAGGAGACGGATTCGGAGCCCTGGTGCGGGGTGCAGATCATTGACCTCACCTCCGGCGCCTGCGTCGACTGGTTCCGCATCGACGGCCACATCGGCGAGCTGTACGACGTCGAGGTCATCCCCGGATTCGCCTGCCCCATGGCCGTACCCCCGGTCTCCGAGGAAGCCGCCAGTCTGATCACCTTCTCCGCCGAGCCGGCCGGCTAGAGCGTCTCGGCCGGCATCCGACGGCTACCGTGGAATGACCGAAATGGATCTTGGCCGTGTGAAAACGGTCGGGCGGATGCGCTTGTAGCTTGGTTGGCGTCGCTGGGCCTTGGGTTGCGCTGTTTTGGCGCGAAGTGGGGCCTTTTGGAGGGGCTGAGAGCGTCTTTGACACAGAT
>Ga0209259_1000540_pt1 | contig 11514 bp, 7 predicted proteins | sample WorMetGr2BELIZE1_FD_187417 | JGI IMG/M metagenome (GOLD analysis project Ga0209259, IMG submission 187417) | Marine gutless worms symbiont microbial communities from Max Planck institute for Marine Microbiology, Germany - Inanidrilus... ...
GCTGTGCCCCTTTAGGGGAGGGGGATCTGGGTCCCCGCCTGGCCAGGGCCGAGGCCTACCTGTGTACCAAGTTTCATCTTCATCCGTCCAACAATTTGGCCACAGTGCACGAACGTCACAGACAGACAGAACAGAACAGGACAGACAGACAGACAACGGACCGATAGCATAGGGCGAACCGTTTTACAAACGGTCGCCCCAAAAAGCTATTGGTTTGAAAGTGATGTAATACAGCTAAGTTTACATCAGTAATCAAACAATAAAATCTTATATAATGTCCATTTATCATACAATATATGAACACTGCAATAACGTATTGTGAAAGCTCTAAAAAGACGCAATAGCAATGCAGCTAATTAACAAAGACCACTCCTTTTTGATCTCCAAAAATGCTATATTGACTTAATTTGTGTAATAATTAAATTTTTTATGCATAATGTTTTTAATGCTTTGATAGTTATTTTTGACAATAAACAGAGTAAACAATATCCTTCCCAACGACATATTTGATAATTGAAACACTCAAACTGAGTTTGCCATCACTACATTATATTCAATTCTGGAAGTGCTAAGAACTAACAATTTGTCAACAAACCTTTTGTGGCTGAATCAGATCCATCAACTTCCTGCAACAGCAACAACATATCAGTATGCAAAGTCCAACAACCAAATCCTGAGTCAACCCATCACTATTTGTTTTGGTGGTCTCAACATTCTGTCTGGAATAACTACAATATACACTCACACATAGACACATTTCACAGGATAAGCCAAACTGTTAGCAAAGAATGTACAATCTCTTGGACCTTGTTTATATGGCCTATCTTCCCAAGCTCATTATGAATAACGCTGGGTGCTAGTCTGCACCACTGGAAAACCTTTAGTAACTGCTGTATTGACCTCCTGAATACAGTCAAAGCACTGTAAACAAAATTACAAGATTATACACTGTGCAGATGTTTATCCACAATAGCAACAAGCCAGTTTTGCCAAGAACAAAACTAGAGCCAATTATGTTCTGCCACAACTCATTTGGATAAATAACAGTTTGCACTGAATACCATTGACAAATGAAAGTTTCTTATGCTGTTAATTACGAAACTTTCTCAGTTTCATACCATTTTCTCTTCTTCAGTGCCAACAGGATCACTAAAGTTGAAGTCTTCAGGACTACAAACAACACACAAACACAAGCTTCTCACAACAAAGCTCAATGACATTTATCCGACTGAACCACTTCACGGTAGTGGGGAAAAATTCCTACCTTCAAACCTTCTTTAGTTTTATCAGCAGTTTTCCACGTGAGCCAGGGTTAGCCGGCATCCAGTGGCGGTTTTCTTCCTCCAACAGTTCTAGAACAGAACCCTTGAGGGATACGTGGCACAGGATCTTTACAGGCCAGATACCCTTCCTGTCACCAAACCAACAGTGTCAAAACACTGAAGGTAACAATAAATGAATAATTTATTATAGCCGCCCTATGGAATAGGGCAGCCATTATATTTTTGCCCTGTGGTTTCTTCTATCTTCTTTTTTCCTCGCCTAATCTCAGCCGTCGCAGATTGGATGTATACCATACTTCCACACATGGTGTGGCCTTAGTGCGAATTTAAGATGCAGGTCTGAAACGTGCTGCACGCAGCTTGCTGAAAATACAGGACGCAAAAAATCGCCAAAAATTCGCCATCTGGGCACCATCATACAACTTTGTCGTCTATATGTTCGCAACTAAGGCACGTATTGACAATCGGAAAAAACAGTATCTCCCCCACATGTCCCTACAATATGGTGAACTTCGGCCTACCAGCGGCTGAGATCGTTTGATTAGTTTGGGGCACCCCAACTAATTTCAACGGGTTTCGCGTCTTGGCAGCGTTACTGCATGGCACTCTAGTAGTGGGCATCAGCGAAACTTTGCGGCATTGAACAGAGGGCGCCACCACCTATTTTCGGCGGGCGGCCATCACGTTGGGCATTGGCCCACATTCTAGTTTTGTTAGTATTCTGCCAACAAACACTTGTCACACTGCACTGCACTGTGTGAGTACACATAATAGATAACATAAGCTAGTACACACATATGTGGTACATATCACACATATACACAGACATACGTAACAGCATGGAGGGGCCTTGGACATGTGGGCACCAGATCCACTGCATCACCGCACAACAACAACCCATTCAACATCACTTTATCCAGGACAACCTGGGTAAGCCAGTACAAGAAAAACATTCATTCACTCACTCCCTATCATTGTGCCTATTATACAATATCTGTAACCAACTTTCTCCATTTACTACTAATCACAATACAACTCTATAATTATTGGTCCACTGCTGTCGGCACTAGCTTTGTGTACCAGTGGTTAAAATAGTTGATTCTACATGCAAAAATACTTTATCACTCCATATCTCTACTGTCTGATACAAATAAACTACCATCCATACTATTAATCGGCCGATGTAATACTGGGCGGAGCTTATAATGGAGGCGGAGCTTCTCCAGTAGGTCTACAGAATCACTTGATCAGTTGCAGTGGGCAGTAGCCACGCAGCAGCAGCAGCTGCTGCGTAGGTTATTCATGTTGAATGCAGATGTTCTCATAGCACAATGCGACCAGTTAGCTAGTACAAGTCCAGGATGTGTGTGTGTGTGTCTGTTACATCGGGAATCAGTTAGTAGATGAAGAATTATGAGGTCCAGTGATTGATTAACTGAGTTAAAGTTTTACATCCCACTCAACACAAAATAGGTCATTTCGAAGATGCTCTTCCCAGCCAATATCTTGGCCAGTACTGAGAAAACAAAATCAAAACTACAATGTGGGCCAATGCCCAACGTGATGGCCGCCCTGCCGATTATAGGTGGTGCCCTCTGTTCAATGCCGCTGTGGCTGACGCCCACTACTAGAGTGCCGAGCATTAATGCTGCCGTGAAACCTGTTGAAATTTGCTAGGATGCCCCAAACTAGCCAACAGATCTCAGCTGCTAGTGGGCCAAAGTTTACCATATTGTGAGGACATGTGGGGAAAAGTGGAAAACATTGCCACTTAACAAGTTTTTTTTTCCAATTGTCGATACATGCCTTAGTTGGGAAGATATAGCTTGGTCTTGCATTTCCAGTGAGCCACGTGCAGCACATTTCAGACCTGCATTCTAAATTCGCACTGGGGCCACACCACATGTAGAAGTATGGTAGACATCCAATCTGCAACTGCCGAGATTAGGCGAGGAAAAAAAGAAAGAACTAGAATGTGGGCCAGTGCCCAACGTGATGGCCGCCCTGCCGAATATAGGTGGCGCCCTCTGTTCATCGATGCAAAGTTTGGCTGACACCCACCACTAGAGGGCCATGAAGTAACGCTGCCAAGATGCGAATCCCGTTGAAATTTGCAGCGGTTCCCCAAACTCGCCAACGGATCTCAGCTGTTAATTGGCCGAAGGTCACCATATTATGAGGACATGTGGAGGAGGTATTGCTGTTTAACAAGTTTTTTTCCGATTGTCAATACATGCCTTAGTAGTGAAGATACAGTGCGACGAAATTGTGCGATGGTGCCGAAATGGCGATTTTTTGCGTCCTCTATTTTCAGCGAGCCGCGTGCAGCACGTTTCAGACATGCATTCTAAATTCGCACTAAGGCCGCACCATGTGTGGAAGTATGGTAGACATCCAATCTCCGACCGCTGAGATTAGGCGAGGAAAAAAAGATAGATGGAAGATAGAAATCACAGGGCAAAAATATAATGGCCTGCCTTTTTGCATAGGACGGCCATAACCAGGAGAAACAACCTGAAAAGTATACAATAAACCTAGGCTAATGCAAATAATTAAATTTACTATAATGCAAAATAACCATGTACTGAGAACACAAAAATACTATAACTCAAAATAAACTGAAACAACTTAAGCCCAGGTTTGGTTGCCACTTACGACCGCTGGCCTGGAAATGGAGCGGGCCTATTCTCAAAGAAAACAGAAGTAAGGAAGTAGGTAAGTAAGGAGAAATAAGTAAAGTGGGAAAGCCAAGTAAACAAGCAAAGAATGTATATGGTGCCTAAATCAACAAATGAATCAAGAGCGCATTTCTCCCCAGAGCCCACACGGGGCTGAGGCCCACTGACTGATTCCTCTGATTTGCACCAGCAAGGGCATCCACTCCAGCCATACAAAAACTATTATCATTCACTGATCAGGATCACGGACGCAACCGGCTATGCAGGTTCACCTCAAAAATGGCTAAAGAGCTGCTTTGTGCTTAATAACAAAAAAAGTATTAGCTTACTTGACAAATTCACCATATTCATCCCACTTGATTTTCTCCTCTTTACAAGGAAACATTGGATATGCCTTCTTTGCTTGTTTGAAAAATCCTGTTTTTGTCTTCACCTAACATAAAAAAAATTGCAAGGTACCACAAATGTACAGCTAGATTGCATTGTATGTATGCCGCATCACAAGAAAATGTGAAGCCAAAATACAACTCAATGCACCTATAACACATCCTCTCAGAGTCAAATTACAGACCTATACCATTTTAACTGTAAATCATTTGACATAAATAGTACAATCTTTAACAAAATCCACAGCAAAGTTTCCTAAATACAGTATTTAAAAATTGTTACCAGAAAACTAGTGTGCTCAACAGATAAAACCCATATTTGCAGTAGGATGCCGTGCAACTGTGCAATTTTTACTTGAAGTGGACAGCTTTGTAAAATATGTCCTGGTAGCCATCAGTGTAGTATTTTACTGACAGATTTACAGTTAAACATAAGTGCTGGTATAACAAGACGTCAAACACATCAAACTATATTTACGTCAGTGTACGGTGTGACTGATAATTAACCGTTACTAACATAATATGGAACTGTTAACCATTATGTGGCACCGCTTCATTTTTCAATTAATTTTTTACGTGTTCAGTGCTGCTGTCCATTATTGTAAGGGGCGCTATACAAATACCTCATTGTCATTGACTGTGACTGTGATCTGGCAAGATAGGCATGCCATCGATGAAGAAGCCATCGATGAAGAGCTGTGATAAAATCACCGTCAGACACATGGTGTCAGCAACAACTTGGACCACCACGCTGTTGACAATATGTGACAAATGCAATGTCCAGAGTTTTGGATAGGGTCACAGGGTGAGTACTCTTACTTGGGTAACCCAAATCTGTATAATACAACGCCTTGCCACGGGCATTAACATTCCAAAAACACCTCAACATGCTAGTCCAACACCAATACTGCGTAAGGGATATCTACAGTAGTTTCGACTCTGCTCACGAAAGCAAAAATCAAAAGGGGACTGCAAAACTCCCAATTTTGGAGACTACTTCAAAATCTAACTGCCTGTTCCCTGCAGGTGATGTAAAGCCCTTCCCCAAATGCTATCAACATCTATCCAAAACATTTCCGTAATCCCGTTCATAGATACAACAAACTCTTTGCTTTGCTCAGGTAATGTTAGTTGTACAGCCAGCTCAGCACAGTACACACAATGGCTGCACAGCCATCCACTACAACTCAACAGCAGTCCTGTACAGACCTCGGTTTTCATCATGAGATCATGTTTTGTTCTAATTGCCGTCGGACTCGTAACAACTTCACCTTCGTCGTCATCATCATCACTTTCATCGCTCGACTCCACTGTCTTCCTGTCTCTGAAATCCAGCATTTCAGCACATCTAGACCATCTCAGCTTCATTATCATACACTTATCATACACACAGTGAGCTGCATAAGGTTCTGTTTTTGGCTTTTTGGCGCTGTCTGTGACTTTTTTTGTTTGTGTATGAAATATCTCGGGAACCGCTTAACGGGTTTGCGCCAAATTCTCAAGGAAGACGTGTTTGGTCCCTCGCTCGAACGAGTTTGAATGTCAGATCAAAGGTCAAGGTCACCAGGGACAAAAAATGGCATTTTTGGCCGCTTTAGTGGCCTGCGTGATATTTATGTTTGTTAAAACATCTTTAGGCTCTAGTTTACACTAAGTTTCTCATACAGCATTTGCTGACAAGTTTCTTCCACCAGTCACAGTCATCAGCTACTACCTGCCGTAATCCATGTTGCACCAATCTCTTGTACATCTCCAATAAATGTCATCTTCAGGCCTTCAGTGGTACATATGTGACTATTCTCCTACATCCACTCTCCCAGTTCATGGCTGTGCTTAGTGATCTGTTCTCCAATTCACTAACTTCATTGCCATAGTTGACTTGTATTTACCATGATAACATAATACTTGTGAGCAAAGTCCTCAACATGGTTGCCTTTTTTCCTCATCAGAATTGTCTATAACTGTATAGACTACTACTACATCCACTTAATGGCCTTTTTTCCAGGACAACCTGGGTAAGCCAGCAACAAAAAGATAAACCATTCTGGATTTTACTGCACAGAGTTTTAGAAAAACAAAATAATCCAAACGAATCTGACACAAAACACCGAGAATAAATAACACAACTAAATACAGGTAAGCAAAATCTTCAAGAAGAAGACTATGGATGTCGAAACTGACAGTGATCAATCAAGTCACAGTTACAACTAACTTACGGCCAAACAAACTTATGCCCATTACCTAAACCATGACTTATTCCTAGCTCTCTAGCCTTCTGCTGTTACCAGCAGGTTTATGACATCTTTTAACATGTCCTGTCTAAGGGTGATACTCCAAGTGAGGGGCCGTGATGGCATGTCTATACCACAGAATGGTGCGGCTGCATATTCAGTCTCATGTATCACGTATTTGCCAGGCGGGTTTCCCATTGCCTTTCCTGCGATGTTAGTCTTCCTGAGTGTCCTCCTATGGTAGGTCCTCCCTAGCTTCAGAGGCTTTCCTCTGACCTCACTGTTTTTAGCCAGCAGCCAGCCAGAGTGCGTCCACGTATCCAAATCCTAAGTCATGGTACTGAACCCCTAATCCTAACCTAACCATAACCTGATTCTAGGTCACGCTACAAGCTGATTTCAGCATGAGTTGGCATATGACCAGTTGATCTCAGTGCAACTTAACAGACACCTTAATACAAACCACAACTTATACATAAGCAGCAGGCTGGGCTTATGGATGAGAACAGACAAAGATATAACAATTTCACTAAATTATAACAAACATCTTGCCTTCAGTGCTTTGACACTGTTGGTTGGGCGGCAGAAAGGGCATCCGGCTTGTAAAAAATATGGGGAGATGGTGGAGGTTGGCACTGGTTAGTCTGGATGGAGTGGTGCCCAACCAGATGGTCGGTGTGTCTGCCTCTGTTAATCTTCCCTTGCACCACAAAGTCCAGAAGTTCTCTTCTCGCACAGGCTCACCTGGGTGGTCCCGGAAAAAGGGCCGTAAAACGGTTGTGGTGTGGTGGTGGTAAATTAACAAACAGCCCATGGGAGATCAAGGTGGTCAAAACACAGTAGCATGAAGCACAACAGCAGAACCTACTTCCGTGACTGTTCTTGTTTCACGCGTGCAGCTTCCATTTCCTTCTCTTTTTCCTGTCGTCGATATTCCTCCAACTCGGCTCCCTCCAGACGCACTCGCCGCCTCACCTAGCACACCAACACACACGTCAACCTCAACCACACTAACTTGTAACAAAGAGCTCAGCAGATGCTAAGATGGGCGACCATGCCAGAGTAAAGAGGGTTGAAAAGCGGGGGGAGGCTGCTGTGCCCCTTTCTGTGGCGGGAGCTGGTCACTAAGTGGTATCCTGGTCCATCCAGTCGTTTGGCCACAATACACCAACGTTACAGTTGGGACAACGGTCCCGTAGCATAGGGCGAACTGTTATTTGTAACGGTCACCCAAAAACCACACATTAACCATTAACTGCCTAACTTCAGTGAAAGGAGTGCCTAAAAGGGTACTCGTACAAAGATGCGATCCATCAGCAGACAATACACACAGGAAAGTTGCCATTTTAACCCACATCCATATGTTACCAGGAAATGGTGCATTACCCCTAATTCTCTGTGGCATTACTGTTTCGATACAAAGGCAAAAATGAATATTTATTATGTTGTCAATCACAAGTGGAACCTGTGGAATTATTTCACTTGATTTATTTGCATTGTGGTAGAAACCGTCGATGTATGACCACTACACTACATATGCGCACACATACACACACACTCACATAAACACTAGTTTAACACCTTTTCAATGCAAACAAATGTTAAGTGGCTGCTCTCCCGACCGCAAAGGGTGAGTGGTGAAAAAATTTATGTGTGTCCGGATACCTTTCTTGATGCCAACCAGTGGAATCACTAACTGAACCTAATCCTTTCTTCATGCATTAATTGAATCCCGAGGAAAGAGGCGTCACGTCCTCATGTTGACTCTGAGACAGCAGCATGCATGTAGTCATGTAACCATAAAGACACAAGCAAATTAATCTTAACTCATCTTATGTCTTCCTTCAGTGCTTTGACGTTGTTGGTTAGGTAACAGAAAGGACATCCGGCCTGTAAAACAGCCATGAACCATATCACAAAGTTTCTCTTCCACAGCAAGACGACGAAGAAAACCAATAGCAGGGTTCCCACTCATTTGTACACATGAAATTCCTGGACTTTCCCCCACTTTTCCGTGACTAACAAATGTGATATTCCATGACCAGTAACGACAAAATTCTCTGACAAAATAGTAGCTGCCTCCTTCAGTGGCTCCAAGCGATCAGACGGGATGTCAGACTTTGTTACAGACACACTCAAATCTTGCCATTCCTCATTCACTTGTTTATGAACAACTGTCACAATAACACAACAGTACAGTGACATCATTGCTGTTCACATTGGCAATCAAGTGTCCCATATTTTCCATGACCTCAAGTATAATTGCCTGACATTTCCAATTCCCTGACTTTCCATAACTTTACCCGACTTTTCGGATCAGTGGGAACCTTGAAGGGGGACGGGCTAACCCAAGGTTCACCTAGAAAATGGCATTAAATGGAGGTGGCACCTCATGTGTTCTATGAAATGACAGTGGCACAGCAACTACTTACACAACCACATCATAAGTCAAATGGCAAATGCTTTAAAACAATACTCTTCACAGAACAATGTCAATATTTGTGATAACCACTCCAATGTGTCACAATGTGAAATATATTTCTGCCGCTAGTCTGCACAGACACAACATACATCAAGAGTGATGCTACGGAGGAGAGGATTGTCAATCAGGATACGACTCAGTGTTCCCGGCTGCGTCCGGTTGGTGAGAATGATGCAGTTCTTGGCATTACTGCACCACTGCAAGAACAGCTCGCGTGAATAGCCGCACTGCATGTCTGGTACACTAGCCAGTACCACCTACAACACACAGCATCATCTGTAACAACAACCACAGCAGTGGCGATCATACGACACTATCAGATGACAAACGACTGCATAGCTGAAGGTAGGCAGCCGCCTTTTGTACTTCACATTCATCTGAAGTAGGTACAAATAATATTTACACTGTTCTTTTTATTGATACTATTACTGTTGTTGTTAATTACATTTCGTGTGTGTCATAGACAATGAGAAATGTATATTGGTCATGCGCATCTGTGTGAGTGTCTGTCTGTCCCTCACCACATTCCTACACTACTGCATAGACCCAGATGTAACTTGGGGAATGGTAGGGGGAGCCCCCTAGTCGTGCACTATTGGATGGATTTGCAATCAGTGCACGCGTTTCATTGCCATGACAACATAGCGCCGAATGCTAAATGTCCGTGAGTGCTTGTCCTCGCTCTATGCCTCGTTTTATTTTATTATTGTTATCATCAGTCTGATAGTAACAACAATTCTATTATTACTAGAAAAAGAATAAAACATTTTGCTATCATCATTATCCTTATAATAATCTTTCACACCCTCCATAATTATTAGAATATTGTGATCATGATTTTCACTGCAGGCTGTAGAATTCATGTTTTTCATAAAAGCCATAACTTTCGCTATTTATGCTTTTTTTTCAAAAAGCTTCTTTCATTTTTAGTCTTCACTTTCTGTAATGATAACACATCCAAGTAATCTAAAGTGGATGAAAATAGAAACAAAGTTAAGCCAGACTACAAATGCACATTGGGCTGAACTGCGATTGTCCTCACCACAAGGTGACTAAAAATTTGCCAACCACAAAGGTAAGCTAGACTATTAGTTAATGAAAAATATAGCCTACAACAAAGAACTGATTTTTATGTACCTACTGCGGGGCAACACCCCATCAGGAGTCCAATGGTGGACGAAGAAAGGATGAGACTAGGCACCCAGGGTATTTTCAGTTACGTGTTCCATTACTTGCTTCAACACTGATGGCTGGGACTGGGTGGCAGGAAGGACATCCGGCCTGTAAAAAACTCATTCTAATGATCTTAGGAGATTCTCTTCCTGAAAAGGTGGAGGGCCCAAGTGGACATTGGCTGACCCAGGTTAACCTGGAAAAATGGCCATTAAATACTGGCCATTAAATATTAGTGGTCGTTGTGGGGTGATGGTGGTGGTAGTAGTGAAGGCAGCAAATACTGGACTCTATCATACAGTCCCCATTTTGGCTGTCTCAAACTTATCATGCAAACTGGGGCCAAAACACGTGTATAGTAGTAGTAGTAGTACTGTGTGACACTGTTGTTGTAGTTTCTTCTGCTTTTGCAAAATACGGTCTAATCACTGGTACCAGTGATAGCAGTGTTGCAGAAAACTAGCACAGAAAACATAATGAAAACCTTTGGTTCAGGGACGGAGTGCAAGTCCGCAAGACTATGACACAGTTGAACGTATTTAAACTGGAATGGATTTGTTCGTTGCTCCTCGAAAGCTCGCATTATCTTCTCACTCATCCACTCCACCTGCAACAAGCTTCTTTGTCACCTTACTGTGTGATGCTAGGATCAAAAGGTACTGCTTAACGTTTTACATCCCACTTGACACAAAGTAGCTCGTTTTGGAGATGCTCTTCCTAGCCAAACTCTTGACTAATACCGAGAAAACAAAATCAAAACCAGGACAACCACAGAAATATACAATAAACCTAGGCTAACGCAAATAACTAAATTTAGTACAACACAAAATAGCCATGCATCAGGAATGCAACAATACTATAACTCAAAATAAACTTCAGCCCAGGTTTGGTTGCCTCTTACAACTTCCGGCCTGTAAACGGAGTGGGCCTATTCTCAAAGGAAAAGTTAAGTATGGAAGTAGATAAGTAAGGAAAAAAGCAAGTAAATAGGGGAAGCAAAGTAAACAAGCAAACAATATATATAGCATCGATATCAACAAATGAATCAAGGGTGCATTATGCCTCGCAGCACAAACAGGGCAGAATCATAAGGTCGTGTCAGAAAGCTCATGTACAAGGAGCAACACTCCTTCCATCAGCAACCTGGTGGCAGATGAACAAAGGATAAGGCCAGGCCACTAGTTTGGGTCAGTGCTTTCAGCTTCCATCAGGCCTCTGATACCATCAGTTGGGTGTAGTGTTGTTACGGTTTCAAAATGTTTCCTGTCGGTCGGTTTCGGT
>Ga0209259_1000541_pt1 | contig 11514 bp, 9 predicted proteins | sample WorMetGr2BELIZE1_FD_187417 | JGI IMG/M metagenome (GOLD analysis project Ga0209259, IMG submission 187417) | Marine gutless worms symbiont microbial communities from Max Planck institute for Marine Microbiology, Germany - Inanidrilus... ...
GTTCACCATATTGTGGGGACATGTAGAGGAGATATTGCTGCTTAACAATTTTTTTTCCAATTGTCGATACATGCCTTAGTTGCGAAGATATAGCCCGACAAAGTTGTGGGATGTTGCCCAGATGGCAATTTTTGGCGACTTTTTTGGGTCCTGCATTTGCAGCGAGCCGCATGCAGTACCTTTCAGACCTCCATTCTAAATTCACACTAGGGCCACACCATGTGTCAAAGTATGGTAGACATCCAACTTGCGGTCGCTGAGATTAGGCGATGAATAAAAAAAGATAGAAGAAGATAGAAATAACAGGGCAAAAATATAATGGTCTGTCCTATTACATAGGGCGACCATAATGAGCAGAACGTGAAGCACCGTGAAATCATTCAAGTTACGTGACAGTGTATGTTGGCAGGTCACAGCTTTTGTGACAGTGTATATCAGACCATTGAGTTACAAGACAGTGTACACACTGAACCATGAAAAACGTAATATTCTATTTTTGAACTATAACTTTGGCTAATCTTAACCGATTTTTATAGTTTTTATATCGTTTTAATCGTGAAGAAATTCTACGTTTGACCATAGTAAAAATTTGTCACATCACCCGATTTATGTGCACCCCTTACCTGGAATTAAAACCTACATTTTGCCGTGATTCATGAAATGTAGCAGTATACATTTGACTGCAACTCGCTCAAATCTTAACCGATTTCAATAATTTTTGCAGTGACAAAACCTAAAAAATGTACAAAACAGGCACACATTTACTTATTTATTACTTAAAGAAAGTGTTGCTGATGACATAATAAATGTGTCATTGTTTGCTTGTTGTGAACCACGCCATCAACAAGTGAAGATGTCATTTGTTGGCCTGTGTCGACACTGAAGGCGGACGTTTTGAACATTACTCACGATTGCTACTCTCAAAATAACAATGTCAAAATGGCAGCACTGTAAATTTGATTATTGGAGATGACTTTTTCTGTTCTATGTTGCTGTGAACGTAAATGAACAAAGAATAATAGCGTTTTTAACTGAAAAGTGTTGTTATTTAAGTTTACGAAGTAAGGTGCACACACAATTAAGGTGATGTGGTAAATTTTATTGCAGTCTCATGTAGAATTTCTTCACGATTAAAATGATATAAAAACTGTAAAAATCGGTTAAGATTAGCCAAAGTTGTAGTCAAAAATAAAATGTCACGTTTTCATGGTTCACTGTGTATATTAGCAGTTCACGGCCTGTGTGATAGTGTGTCTTGTGTGATCATTGTGTTACGCAACACTGTGTGTTGGCAGGTCATGGCCTGTTTGACAGTGTGTCTGCGTCATCATTGTGTTACGTGACAGTGTATGTTGGCAGATGACAACCTGTGTGACAATGTGTCTGTGTGATCATGAGTTATGTGACAGTGTATGTTGGCAGGTCACAGCCTGTGTGACGGTGTGTCTGTGTGATCATTGTGTTACGTGACAGTGTATGTTCGCAGGTCACGGCCTGTGTGACGGTGTGTCTGTGTGATCATTGTGTTACGTGACAGTGTATGTTCGCAGGTCACGGCCTGTGTGACAGTGTGTCTGTGTGATCATTGTGTTACGTGACAGTGTATGTTGGCAGGTCACGGCCTGTGTGACAGTGTGTCTGTGTGATCATTGTGTTACGTGACAGTGTATGTTCGCAGGTCACGGCCTGTGTGACGGTGTGTCTGTGTGATCATTGTGTTACGTGACAGTGTATGTTGGCAGGTCACGGCCTGTGTGACAGTGTGTCTGTGTGATCATTGTGTTACGTGACAGTGTATGTTCGCAGGTCACAACCTGTGTGACGGTGTGTCTGTGTGATCATTGAGTTATGTGACAGTGTATGTTGGCAGGTTGCGGCTTCTGTGACAGTGTGTGTAAATCAGCGACACTTGCCCATGCAACTGACAGCGTCGACGTCATCTCCGGTGAATGTCGTGCACTCGTGCACTCCATTCCTTTTGATCCGTCCGACCTCCGCGGTGTACGTTCACGTTCGTGCTGCCTCTGTAGAGCGTATGTGGTTACAGTCATAATGCAGCAATTACGACAACGCATTTGTTACTTTCTCTGTCTCTACAATCAACCAACCATGTTAGCCGGCACTCCCGAGTTAGTAAGACATTAAAACACAGTTCACTTATGCTATATTATATGATACTAGACCTTCGCTGTAGCCTGCGGCTGTCACCGCATCTCCGCCTAGTTGTAAACCACGCCGTTAATAGTACAGATGTGCCATTTAATTTAGTTTTTTTTCTTGTTTCATATGGGGGGATGGTGGAGGTGGGCACTGGTTAGTCCGGATTGAGTGGCGCCCAGCCATGTGGTTCATGTGTCTGCCTCTGTTAATCTCCCCTTGCTCCATAAAGTCCTGAAGTTCTTTTCTGGGACCGGCTCACCCTGATGGTCCCGGAAAAAGGGCCATAAAACGGTTGTGGTGGTGTGGTGGTTGTTTCATATTGCAGTTTATAGACTTTGGTGCTTTGACGCTGTTGCTTTGGTGACAGGAAAGGCACTTGGCTGGTAAAAAACCCGTGCCACTTATCCTGAAAGGTTTTCTTCAGAACAAGTGAAGGAAGAAGACCGAGGTGAAACCAGCAGACCGAGGTTTATCTGGAAAACTGCTGTTACAGTGAAGGTAACATTGTGATTCATTTCATATACTAACTAGACCTGTGTGCTTGATCATGTTGTGTTTGCATCTGTTGCAGGTTGGTATTCAGTTAGGCGGCCTGGAGTCGACAGTACCCACCGCATTTCCTGCCTCTGTCTCTTCCAGCTGCCGTAGCATCCTTGACTTTGCGACACCGAATGTTACGTGTCCCACATCCATCGCCAGCTTGCCGTCAGCTGCTGCCAAAGAATCTTCCACGGAGATTTATCAGGGCGACCGAGGAGCTGCTAGATCTGTGACTTCCGTTGTCAGCAGTAACGTCTCGGCTAAGTCTGGGAACAGCCGGGCTCGTGATGATAACAGGTAAGCAAAACCAACATTGACGTTTCTATGGAAACGGATAGTGTTCTGTTCCCTTTAGTGAGTATTGGCGTCATAAACCGACATGAAGGTAATGACGTCCGTTTCATCGAGAGTCAGTTAGTGGATGATGATGAAAAGACGAGGTTCCGGTGAGTAATTGTCACCATTGACAACAACAAGGTCATCTGGCCGCAATAATAAAGTTTTGCAGTAATCGCCACTTGTGGTATGTGGTAAAGGGTGCCATACTTCTTACAGGAGTGTAGGCGTGGATAGGTGGATATACTGCAGCAGTCTGGCTAATGGCCGGTGTGACTGCAGACCTGCGGTTACCTTCCCAGCTGCAGAGCATTGCCGCTGCCTCTTGGCTGGTATTCATCTTCCATCTCACCAAGGATAGGAGCCCGAGTTGGCCTGAGTAGTTGGTATTCACATGAACGATCACTCGTCCCAGTGCTTACTGGGTTCAATGTAGAGTAACTGCATTGAGGTAACACTGTTAACACTTGGCCAAATTGCCACCATGTGAAGGGCAACGAGAGAACAAAGGTTTCTCGGAAAATGGCAGTTTAAATGCCATGTATGTGAGTGTGCACACATGCATGTGTGCATTTAATTGTCTTTCGTGCTGTACAGTTACGTTTATGAGAAGCTGCTTCCAAACTGGCAGAATGATATTACATTTCAGCTTGCCGCCGCTGCCTTCACTCGCAGAAGTGGATGTCGTCTCGGCGAGCAGTGCTTTAGTATCTGAATCTGCTTGGTGCCTTCCATCCTTGTCACAGGTATCGTTAACTTTGACACCATTGTTCTTTGTTGCGTCTTCTTCACATCGACACTATTGGTTTGGCATCATAAAGGAGATCTGATCTGAAAACAAGTACTGTTTTATCAATTTGCATAGGTATCCTTATGAACTGTTTTCCTGTCGATGGTTAATGCCTTCATTTTTTAGCTGTAACCTCTGCCACAGGTTGGTGGAGGTAATACAGAAAGAGACTGTTACCTCAACACAACCAAACATTTTTTACGTTGACGTTTCGATCTGTCAGAGACCTTCATCAGAAGAAGCTTGTTCAGTTCTTCCGGTTCTTGCCACGATAGAGATGCCACATCACATCTCTATCGTGGCAAGAACCGGAAGAAGACATGAACAAGCTTCTTCTGATGAAGGTCTCTGACAGATCGAAACGTCAACGTAAAACTGTTTGGTTGTGTTGAGGTAATAGTCTCTTTTTGTAATAATTAACCAACTGCAGAATATGTTTCATGGTGGAGGTGATGTTTTATCCCTGTGTTTATTTTTGTTTGTGCACAAAATAACTCAAAAGTTGTCACTAGATTTTCACACAATTTGGGGAATTGGTAGATTATGGACCGGAGAGAGTTGATTCAGTTTTATCGAATTTATTGATATTCCAGTGGTTGATTGATGTGAAAGTGAAAGTAACGTTGGGAAAACCAGTTACAGCACAGTATGGGAAATATAGACCGGTGTGTCTGCTGCTCCCCAGTAATGACACAGTGCCGGTTTTAATGATATGGTCTGGTGGAGGTATGCATTCTTCTGGGTGCCCGCTAGTTAATGCTCATATTCTTGTGATACTCACCTTACGTTTTTACATTTGCACACTTGTGACTTTGATAGCAAGTCATATGTTTGATACCAGCCTAAAGGCAGTGATCTGTGTGGCTTGGAAAGGAACTCACTAGCATCACTTGCAGGCTGACTGTATGGACTGGTATTGTCTCGAGCCTTAGCGTACTATAAATATGTATATGCCGCTGTAAGGTCGTAACTTCATAGTCGTAAGTTACAGATTATAGAGGTAAGGGTAAAATATGCCATACTCGCGAAGAAGCGTTGGCAAGTTGCTTATCTCCAGTCACGCATTATTGAGCTGATGGGTAACACATAGTCTGTGACACAAGGCCAGCTAGTGCAATGCAGACGTATGGTTACTTCCTCAGCCAAAGATTACTGCCGCTGCCCATTGTCCAGTATTTATTTCACATCCTGCTGAGGGTATGAGGACACTGCGATATCTCCTTGCCTGCCTGAGAAAGTAATTTGAAAGCATGTGCACTGGTAATCCTGACACAGATTATTGAAATTGATCCTTGGTCCATGCTGGTAACCATTCAGACACAGTTCATCCTATGGATGTCCTGCTAAGCTACAGACAGACAGACGCCTGTTTAACGGCCTCTTTTCCAGAACAGCTTGGGTAAGCCGGCTCCAGAAAGGTTAAACCAGTCTGAATTTTAAAGATGATATGCAATGATTTCTTTGGTTGTTAAAGTAACTTGCTCGACGGCTGTCTCTAATATAATCAAATTTATTTGAATATTGAGGAAGATCAAAAAATTAGAAAATTCTAGAAAAAACGTCGGAAAGTGCGCACCCGATGATCTGTTTACTTTTGGAAGTAATGACGTCATACCAGGAAAACAAGCAATCAAACAGCTGTTGAGTGTTGAGTGTTAACAACCGATCGCACAACAACACAATAAGCATATGCAGATGACAGGGTGGCAGTGGCATCAGCTGGACCATATGCTAATCATTTGCACCTCGCTCCAGACAGATAACCATGCCAGCGCTTCACCACTCAATATATTACAGACCAGATGCTTTGTTGATGCCCAACCCGTAGTGCCATAGTACTAAAGGCAGGCTATGCTACTGAGCGGGACTAAATTACATTGCATATGGGACTGCCATTACCTTCATTAGTTAATCATGTTCCATTGAGTAATCGTCTGTCAATTTGTCTATGCCAGGTCGACACACACGTGCTGCAGTCTCTGCCAGATGACATCAGGAACAGCATCGAGGAAGCTCTGCAGGCGAAGCGTTGCGACAGAGAGATCGTTGATGGTGAAACGTCGGATGGAATGGAGAAGACTGAACGTTGTCGAGCAGTAGACGTGTGCTGTGTTGATGACGGTGAGCGTGCAGGATGTTCTCACTGGACAAGTGATGACGCTCATGTCTTGCAGTCTGCATCGTTGAAATGTCCCACGTCACTTCCTTCATATTCACAGGTAACCTGATTTTCAGTACGACAGAGTGCTTGGATTCTTTTGGTTTGGTGACAGGATTGGCGTCTGGCCTGTAAAAGTTTCATGCCAGCAACCCCAAAGCTTTTCTTTTAGGCAACCCAGTGAGACCAAACGTCGTAAGTGCTGGAATCGTGTGATTAATCAGACTTGAGGCTAACTCGCTAGATAATGGTAACATAGCGATGATGTATAGAGTAATGATTTTTATCATGATGTAATGTAATACTGAATGAGATGTAAGTGACGTGTGTAACATTATGTTCCATTCTGTTTTTTTGTCTTCGACTTCGCTGGTGATCTTGTGACATTTGTGCAGCTTAAGTCTGGTTTTTGTCGTGCACCAGCATTGCACGACTATACGGTGTGCGAGATGGATATAGCAATTCTGTTTGTCTGTCTGTCTGTCGACTGCACGGCATGTAGTAGTGGGCGTCAGCCAAACTTTGCGGCATTGAATAGAGGGCGCCACCTACTTTCGACAGGGCGACCATCACATTGGGCATTGGCCCACATTTCTAGTTGATTTCTGTGTTCTCGGTACCAGCTAAGAAGTTGGCTGGGAAGAGCATCTCCGAAGTGAGCTGTTTTGTGTCAAGTGGGATGTAAAACCTTAACTCGATCAGTTCATGCTTGCATTTATTTTGATACAGTTGGATGCAAGTTTCATGGCGGCTTTGCCTGCCGACATCCGCAGAGAGATCGAGTCTGCGTATGGCCGAGATACTGCGACAACTGCATCCAGTTCGTCTCAGTCTCCTGACAAATCTCTTCATCCGCTCATGAGACCCGAGGTCCGTTTCATGTCTCTGTCTCTGAGCTGACTTTCATTTTAATTACTTTACCACGTTTGTTTGGAGATGGTGCTGTGGTACCTTCAGTGCTTTGACGCTGTTGGTTGGGCGGCAGGAAGGGCATTCCAGCCTGTAAAAAACTGAGTGGTGATGAAATGGCATGGTTCTCTGTCTGGAGTGAGGTGCAGATGATTTGTATATGGTCCAGCTGATGCAAATGCCACCCCATCATCTCTTGCTCAAGTGAAATCCAGAATGATTTACCTTTCTGGTACCGACTTACCCAGGTTGTATTGGATAAAAGGTTGTTAAAGGGATGTTATAGTAGTAGTAGTAGTAGTAGTTAGAGATGGTGCATCATCGAGGAGAATTCTGGAGTCTTCTGCCTACTCCGAATACGCTAGATGCTGTCGGCAATGGCATGTGGACAATAAAACTTTGCTCCAACAAAATCCTCCAGTTTTTATCTGGGGGGGGGGTGCTGGCTAATCTGTATAATGGCTGGAAAACAGTTGTTGCTCAGCTGTTTTGAATGAGTAATATACAAAACTATGAGCGAGCTGCCCGTCGGCTTTTGAGCGTCTGTTATCATGGTATAGACATGTTGTATATAGTATTACTGTGACTGCCATATCGTCATCATCACTTTGGCATTTATTACCGCACGCACTGAACTGTGGAAGGTTGTGTTTTTGGCGCCGTCAGTCTGTGTTTTTTGCTTGTGTATGAAATATCTCGGGAACCGCTGAACGGATTTGCACCATATTCGCACGGAAGACGTGTCTTGTCCCTCGCTTGGACGAGTTTGGTGGTCAAAGTCAAGATCACCAGGGGCAAAAAATGGCATTTTTCGGCCCTTTTGGCGGCCTGCGTGCAGTTTATGTTTGGTAAAACATCTTTAGCCTTTAGTTTATGTTTGTGGTTTAAATTGGCCAATAATATTACAGTATGGTTTTTTGAAAATCAAAAACTTCAAGCAGGATGTATGGTAAGAACTGTCACTACTGCAACCACCTTGTAGAATGGAAGCATATTTTCTGGTGGTAAACTATTTGGCGTTTTTTTGGAGCATGCAATGTAATTGCAGTCTCAGCGTTACTATCTTTGGTGCAAGTTACATGTTACTCAGTTATATAGCAAAATGCTGTGCTTTTATGAAATCAAACATTTGTCATCATTGGTCATATCTTGTTATTCTAATTATGTGAGTTTAGGTATATGTGTGTGCACATGTATATGTAGATAGTAAATTCTCCAAACAGACGGCCTTTGGCAGTTCAGTCGCCAAAGAAGCATTCGCCGTCTAAACAGAGTCCATCTCCAAAGAAAACAAGTCCGTTCAAAGCACCCGTCGGTCGTCCGCCACATAAACGGAAATACAACACTCGCAAGAAACGGTTGTTTACACGGACAAAATTGCCGGTAATAAACTAATGTCAATGTGTTGCGTTTTTTCTCTGCTGTTTTAATGCCCAGTGATCAGTTAATCTTGCATTTAGTTTATCGTGATAATTTATTGAAGCATGACAAATAATACTGGTAGCCAGTGGTGTCAGCGTGGCAACAACACTGGGAGATATTCCCTGTAAGCTCTCCCAGATGGACTGTGAGACCCCGGCCAATGAACATTTTGGATGCATCATTAAGCCTACAAACCATTATTCCTGTGTGCCTTTGGTGGGAATTTCCCAGGCAGTATACTGAAGGTAGTGCAAGTAGTACGTCCTCCTCATCCTCCTCGGAGTTGACAACTGTGCTGGTGGCACATTTTAAAATTAACTAGAATGTGGCACAGAAGTACCACATGATGGCTGCCCTGCCAAATACAGGTGTGGAAAAAAATGGCGTGCAGTTCTCAGCAGCTTTCCTTGTACCACTCCGCAAAGTTTAGCTGATGCCCACTGCTCGAGTGTCGTGCAGTAACACTGCCAATATAGGAGAACACAAGACCCAAATGGATGCAAAGTGAATTTTGCATCTGGCAGAATTCTGTTAGGGGGTAAGAGCACCCAAAATGTATATATAGTGTACCAGCCCAGGAGATGGCCATACATGGTGCAAAGTTTGGTTGACCTCCATTAACCAACGTCGGTGCAGTAACAAAGCCAAAACGTGAAACCCGTTGAAATTTGTTGGGGTGCGCCAGACTCACCAACCGATCTCAGCCATTAGTGGGCCAAAGTTCACCATATTGTGAGGACAACCGGCTGAACGAACAGTGGCTGTTCGTTCGACACGGTTGTCAAAACGGTTGTACAACTGGTTTGACAGCCGGCTGTATCGTGTAAACGGGGTTTTAGAATTGATGTTCTTGCTCGTCGTTAGTTTCTTTAGTTAACAATGTTGCGTAGGTTGATCGTGCTGTCGAGGAGACCGATGGAACAGTGAAGGATAAGCCGCAGATGAGTGAGCCCGCTGCCGCAACTCAGCACGCGACAGTTGAGAGCAGTGATCCGCCACGGTTACCTTTCGCTGATGTCAAAGATGCAGTTCGCCAGTGGATGACGTCATGTAATGGTAAGTAGTTGCATGAACAAAATAAACAGAAACGGATTATTATACACTGTGTCTCAAAAAAAAACGTCCCACCTTTGACTTGCTATAATCTTTACATACACGGTTCGATTGCAACAATTTTTGACAAAAATGTTGCGGAGAAAGTACGCAATCAAAACATACTTTATTTTCCCACCTCACCTGACTAATGCTTCGGCACTACCTGAGGAAATAGGAAACCCCGAAATTGTGTCTTTTCACTTAAATGCTGCATGCTTTTTTACCAAAAAACACAAAACATAGTTTAAAATATCACCTGGTCAGAGCTGAACCACCCTTCACTGTCAAAATGATCGACTGGGTGCACCAGACAGGACCTAGGAAGGGAGCATAGCATCCTGCTGTCTGTTACCCACATGCTGTGTGTTAGCCAAGTCTGTCACGGTGTCAGTCGCCGTGTAAAAGATGGGAGTTGATCTTCGTCAAGCCTGGAGTGAAAGTTAATGGGCAGTTTTTTAATGGGATATCTCACTATCTCAACAAATGTTAGACGCTATTAAACACATCACAGATGACAACTTTTTCTTTCAGGAAGTCAGCGCACAGGTGCATTGTGTGCGTAACACAATCCAACTGAGTGAAATGTGATTTTCGCATTTCTCCGTTTTGCCAGGTAGTGCATAAGCACAGGTTACTTGAGGTGGCATAGTAAAGTGTCTTTTGATTGCCTACTTTATCGGTAACATTTCTGCCGAAAAAAAATATCAAAATCCATTCATGTTCGTCAAAGTTATAGCAAGCCAATGGTGGGACTTTTTTGAGACACGGTGTAGTGTCTGAAATGATTAGTTGCTGCACAGGCACTATTCAGAGTTCACGGAATGGAAGGTTTATATGGGTAGATCTTCAGACGTGGATTCTGAGGTGACATGCTGAGGTAGACCGTTCCTGGTATGAGTGACAGCAGCCAGAAATGCGCAGTTAGCACTGGTGGAAAAGCAGCAGATGATCAGTGATGATGATGCCGCTGATCACAGGTGCTATCATCGTCTCTGATATAGCCATATTTGTGCTGCAAAAGGGACGTTAAACTCCAACTAACTAACTAACTAACAGGCGCTGTCTTAATGATTCGTCATAAGTGATGTCTTGCCTCGTACAGTCAAGTTCTCGGTTTCGTATTCCGTTGTGCAGTCGTAGTCATGTTGTTACTCTGTAAGCCGGCTCCAGTGCATAGCCCAGTCTGTGCTGCGTGTCTGAGTGGTTATACTGGCGTGGAGCATGCAGGAACCGGCTGCACCCGGAGAACGGCCGTTAAAGTGGAGGTGGCAGCAGTGATGACCTCAGTTTGATCTGTGGTCTGGTGAGGAGGCAATTTGTCCCTCCCGTCGTCAAACAGACAACATCTGAGCAATGTTGCCTGTCTCGAGGATAAGAGGGAAGGTTATCAGACTCTTCCGTACTGTGTTGTGTAACACCGTCATGCACAGTAAAACGCACATACTTAACGATAGGATACCATAAGATTGACTATATTAACGTGCGCCCAAAAGCTGACGAGCAGCCAGCCTAATCTGCCACATGGAACCAAACAAAAAATAATAATGAAGAAACTAAAACCAAAAAACAGAGATGCTCAGAAGAAACGGTCCGTGGAGTCAGTCCTGAGGCTGGAAGGGAGTCTATGGTGGGAAAGATTTGTGAAAGAGGTAGGTCCTTAGGCGGGAGTGAAAGAAAGAGGGAGTTATGGTTGGTGAGAGTGGTGAGTTGACAGAGTGAGGAGATATGGTAGGCAGGCAGAGACAGAGGGACTGAGATGAGATGAGATGAGATGAGATGAGAGTAGTTCTTGCAGATGAATGTTGGTTTCGGCTGAGATTTTTCTGCATTTTGGCTGTTTTTTTTAACTGGGCCATTTTGTCTATGTTTGGGTTATTTTGTGCATTTGTTGGTTGTTATGGTCGCCCTATGTGATAGGGCAGACCATTATATTTTTGCCATGTGATTTCTATCTTCTTCTTTCTTCTTTGTTTCCTTGCGTAATCTCAGCTGCCGTAGATTGGATGTCTACCATACTTACACACATGGTGTGGCCTTAGTGCGAATTTAAGATGCAGGCCTGAAACCTGCTGCACGAGGCTCGCTGGAAATGCAGGACGCAAAA
>Ga0209259_1000542_pt1 | contig 11509 bp, 9 predicted proteins | sample WorMetGr2BELIZE1_FD_187417 | JGI IMG/M metagenome (GOLD analysis project Ga0209259, IMG submission 187417) | Marine gutless worms symbiont microbial communities from Max Planck institute for Marine Microbiology, Germany - Inanidrilus... ...
GTATGGCGTTTATTACGTAGCAAATTACTGTATACTAGGGCTCAGACACCCTTTCATGTGCACTGTTAGACTATGCTATCGTACTATTGCGGGAACAACAGCGGCTTGGATGTCGTTTCTGATTGCCTGTTATTAAACTGGGCATCATTAGACCGAATGCGTTATCAAACGATTATTAAAAAGATGATTAAAAATATCGATGAAACAATAACAACAGTCATCTGTTTATAAACAAACAAACACGGACTTCCCATACAAACGGCGGTCATGTCAGGCTGTATAACATAACGTATTTTCACCACTACAATTTCGTCCGGCAGATGGCGCAACAGTAGCAGTTATTTCACAAGTTTCAACAATGTCCATTTTCACAATGGATAGTAATATTTTCAAACTGCATTCTTCTACAATATTCTTAGTATGTGTTTTGCGACTTATTCAGTAATAACTGGCTATCTCTTGACCAGTTTTAGTCATAATTTTTTGGCAGTAACAACACCATTATTCTCATTGCAAAATATTATATGATAGAATGTAGTAGCAGCATGTTGCTTACTCACGCAGTAGAACCAGATGCCTGTGATTTTATATCTGAGGCATGGTTTTACGTTGCGACTTAGTTTCCCATTTTCTGACTGAAATATTGGATCGAAGATGCTGGCATCAAAAAAGCTGGCCTTTTCTATCTCATTTTCAGTCAGAAAATGGGAATAATGGCTGCCGCCACTCCGAAACGGAAGTCTTTCCGGGTTTTCCGTTCCACATAAGTCGGAAGTGGTAAATACAGCTCGGAAACTTGTACAAATTCAACCACACTGAGTTTCCGATTTCTGAAGAAAATGGCGGCCTCCATATGTAAACAATTGTTTAATTCAACCAAATAAGCATACAAGATGTTAGATTGTGTGCTGTTATTATTTTGTTGATTAATTATGCTCATGCAGCAATCGATCGCTTACGTGAAAATATAATATAAAATAAAAACAAACAAATTGTCGCTTCAATCAGCTGATCCATTTCTCATTTCTTTATATTTCTGCTTCCGAGATAAGACGTGAAACGTGACCTACAGTGGGAAGTCGTACTGTCCAATTTTCCAGACTGCTAATTACCACTTTCCGAGCCCAATGGAATGCAGCATTAATCATTGATTTTACACTGGGTGAGGTCAATTTTAGTGTAAGCCAAAAGGCTAAGAGCGACTAAAGTTTGGTCTAAGTCTAAACTAAAGACCAAACTTGACCTCATGTCGGTGATTTGGTCTAAGTATGGTCATAGACTAAAGTCTTAGCCAAAGTTTAATCCAAGACGAAAGTTAAGTTGAACTCGTTGGTCGTCAACTGGGAATTCCCAATGCTAACTGCATATCAAAAGAACTTAAGTCGTAGGGCTTAATTATGTACTTAGACCAAACAGAGGTCAAGTTTGGTCTTCGTTTTAGTTATTGCTAAGTCTAGCTGTTGAATTCATGCATTTACAAGGGCATGAAAGATCTGTTAGGCCTATTCAAGTTTTGTGTATCCCTCTGGCGAACACAATGTTAATAATTACATTTTGCGTGAGTCGTAGACGATGCAAAATGTATCGTGGTCACGCGTGTCTGTGTGTCTGTGTGTGTGTCTGTCTGTCTGTCTGTCCACGGCCGTATGCCCACACTACTGCACGGACGCGGATGTAACTTGGGGGCATGGTAGAGGCTGTCCCCTAGTTGTGCACTATTGGCGGATTTGCAAACGGGGCACGGGTTGCGTTGCTATGGCAACATCACACGAACCCTAGTTACAAGCTTGCGTCCATCCTGTGATATGACGACATAGTGCAAACGGCCGGCTGGGCGGGGTCTGCGCGCGTCGCCGACCGGCGGGCGACGGGGCGCCCCCAAAACCGCGAGCCGCATACGGGAAGCGGGCGCGGCCGGCCCACCGGCGACTGGCCGCCGACGGGGTCGTTCTCAACATTACTGCGGCAGTCTGGAATGCGGGCTTCCACTGGTGGCTTTCTGGCAACAAAAAGCGAACGCAAAATGTTAGCGAGTACATGCTTGTACTCGCGCTATGCCTGGTTATTTTTATTGAAACAAAGTAATTTTTGTGTTTAAACATGCATACGAATAGGAAGCTGATATGAATCTAGGTCTGCTATAAAGCATCACTCACAAAACCTTATACAAATTTAACTGACATGACTGACATAAGCTTCAGCACAGTTTTTAATCTGTATGACACTTTTTAACATTTACAGTCTACAACATTATTATTTATCTTTGTAAGTATCATCGAATGAGTGCAAAACCGGCAGGATAGCGCTTGCAATTGCTGAGTTAAGCCTTTTGGCTTAGACAAAAGTCTAAGACTTTTGTCTAAGCCAAAAGTCTTAACTCAGCAAGGACTTAAGTATGGACTTAAGCATTCAGCTAAGCCTTTTGTCTCAGACAAAAGTCTTAGCAAAACTTGACTTCATCCACTGTGTCTCAAAAAATGTCCCACCTTTGACTTTCTATAATCTTGACATACATGATCCGTTTGCGATAATTTTTGGAGAAGTGTTACTGATAAAGTAGGAAATCAGACGATGCTTTGTTTACCCACCTCACTTATCTAGTGTTTCACCATTGCCTTGCGAAAGAGAAAACCCAGAAGACAGCGCACTGGTGCTTTGTGCGTGCAACACAGTCCAACTGCTGTAGCGCTCTCAACTTCCTTTCTCATGCCACACAAAAGCCCCAAGCTGAATGCATTGATTGCAAGATTTATGAGTCATACAGCAACTCAACTCAACTCAACAGAGAATTACGGACGCAGGTGTCTGACACGTCTAAGTCCGTATCATCATTATCTACTATCATAGGGTTAGGATTAATGTTAGTATTAGGATTAAGGTTAGGTTTATTTTTGTGGTAGGGTTGGCATAGGACTTCCCAACGTTGACTGAGTGGAATTGCATTTGGGAACCACACAGTATAATTTGTAATGGGTCTCGTCTCTGATATAGCCATATTTGTGCTGAAAAGGGACGTTAAACTCCAACTAACTCACTTGTAATGGGTGATTTATATTTGTTAGTTGTAAGTTGTAACTTGTAGCAGACTTTTACAGCGCTTTTATCACAGATTGCGTTATATCATTCCTCTACTGTTGTAATTTATCGTACAAATTTATACTTTTGATGAAACGTACAATATTTTTTATTCGTTGATTATCAGATTTTTGTGTGATTGTTACCAGCTGCAAGCCTGTCAGCGCAAGTTGGACAGCAAATGTGAAGCGCTGCTGATACTGAGCAGGGACCTAGACCAGTGTCGACAGGAACGCGACCAGTTTCAGCTGATGGCTGAGCAGGTCCAGTCTCGTTATCAGTCCATCAAACGACAGCTGGCTGGCATTGTAAGTCTCGAAACATTCCAGATTATAAATGGATTTCATAATACTAAACTACCAAACAGCCTACTTGCTGGCATGTGTGCGGTATGAACATGGTGCAGGTAGCAGCACGAGGAGACCTCTAAATAGTGTCTTCTACCTAATCCCAATGTGTTAATTGCCATCAGCAGGGGCATGTGGGCAGTAAAACTTTGCACCAACAAAGCCATCCAGTTCTTAACTGGGGTGTCGGCTAATGCAGGTTGTCCTGTATAACAGCCGTAAAACGGTAGTCACTGGCATTTCTGCTTGTGACCCACTAACTGTGTTCTGCTGCGTTTAAAGTCGCTTTCATTTGCTGAAGCTGTAACTAACAACTGACAGACTGCAACCCTGCCTCTGTACCTGCAAATTATTAAAGGTTTTATGCCACCTTTCAAAGTACCAGTAGTCTCTAAGTTAGCTTTAACTCATGGCTTTTTATGGTTGCCCTATGTAATAGAGCAGGCCATTATATTTTCATCCTGTGGTTACTTCTTTCTTCTTATTTTTTCCTTGCCTATTCTCAGCCGTTGGAAATTGGATGTCTTACCATACTTCCACACATGACTTGGCCTCAGTGCGAATTTAGAATGCAGGTCTGAAATGTGCTGCACGCGGCTTGCTGAAAATACGGGACGCAAAAAATCACCAAAAATTTGCCAACTGGGCACCATCACAACTTTGTCAGGCTGTATCTTCGCAATTAAGGCATATATCGACAATCAGAAAAAAAACTTGTTAAACAGCAATATCTCCTCCACACGTCTTCACAATATGGTGAACTTCGGCCCATTAGCAGCTGAGATCAGTTTACCAGTTTGGGGCACCCCAGCAAATTTTAACGGGTTTCACATGTTGGCCTCGTTACTGCACTGACGTCACTCAACGGACGTCAACCAAACTTTGCACGATGTTTGGCCATCTCCTGGGCGTTTATAATATATATACATTTTCTGGGGCTTTTGCCCCTAAGGGAATTTTGCCAGGTGCAAGATTCACTTTGCATCCAAAACTTGCGCTCTCCTATATTGGCAGTGTTACTGCATGGCACTTGAGCAGTGGGCGTGAGCCAAACTGCGGCGTGGTACAAGGAATGGAATTGAGGAACTTATAGAGGGCGTCACCTATATTTGGCAGGGCGGCCATCACGTTGGGCATTGGCCCACATTCTAGTTTCAGTTGTGTCACGAAGGTAGCAGAAAGAGAAATTCTGTGAAACTGTTTAGAAATGGGTATACTCAGTGTTTTTGGTTCTCAGTAAGTGGAACTCTGTGGTTTTGCACTGTAGTAAAGTTTTACGACTTGCACTTCAATTGTACCGGAAGCAGTAACTGTGGATTAATTTATGTTGATAGTTTCACAATTACACATAGCATCTCCAGTTCATATTGGCCTGGTAATATGTAGTTATAGAATTTTCAGCATTATATGTAGAAAATCTTTGCTTGTGTCATCCATTTGCAAGAAATTTTAGAATTTACTACTATTGTGTTTCATCAAGTGTGTCAGTTTGTCTTTCATGTAGTATTTTACTTTAATACTGATGGCAAGTTTTGAGTTAGTAATTCAAAGTGTTTTAAAGAAAAATGTGTGCAGGTGAGAGAACTTTATAAAATATTATGTATTTTTTGTGGTTAGGGTCCGCAAATGGCAACATTTGATGGTGTTGACTATTGTGATATGAAGCATCAGGTACGATACAGTACAATATGGCAATATGTAATGTATGCTCAAAAGCTGATGATTAGCTATTGTAGTTGATAATTATATACTTCTCAGATTAGTAACAGTTTTTGGGCGACCATTTGTAAAGCGGTTCACCCTGTGCCGTTGTCTGTCCTGTCCTATCCTGAACATCTATAACGTTTTGGTGTATCGTGGCCAAATGGTTGGCCGGATCGAGATGAAACTTGGCATGCAGGTAAGCCTCAGCCCTGACCACATTGTGTTAGATGGTGACCCAGGTCCCCTCCCCCAAAGGGGCACAGCCTCCCCCAATTTTTGGCCCATGTTTGTTGTGGTCAAACGGATGGACGGATCAAGAATTTTTTCAATTTTCAAAAATTCAAGATGCCACTTGGTATGAAGGTAAGCCTCAGCCCGGGCCCCAATGTGTTACATGGGGACCCAGCTCCCCTCTCCCAAAAGGGGCACAGTGACAGCACCCCATTTTTCGGCTTATATCTATTGTGGGCAAATGGTTGCCCATCTCAGCTACTGCTGAGCACTTGTACTACATGGCATATCGTGCAATATTTGCTGTGATCTCATGTATTTTATCAAAATGACTTAACCTGTTATTAGGAAATGAATGTTTGATGGCAGTGTATAGAATTTTTTGTTTTCTTTTACCAAGGAGTTTGGTAACCAAGCCATGGGGGTATGCAATCTAGCATATTCTTGTGCCTGTCCCAAGCCAGGATAAATTGGGAGGGTTGCGACAGGAAGGGCATCTGGCGTAAAAATGGGAGATTGATGGAGGTGGATTGCTGATTAGTCTGGATTGAGTGGCACCCACCGGATTGTCAGTGTGTCTGCCTCTTGTTATCCTCCCTAGCACCATGAAGTCCAGAAGAAGCTTTCTTCTGGCACCGGCTCATCCTGGTGGTACCAGAGAAAGGGCTGTAAAACGATTGTGATGGTGGTGGTTACTGGTTACCAAGGATTTTGGTAAAATTCTAATGTGGTCACCTGCATCCGGGCACCAAATACAGGTTGGGTTGGAGAAATGCAGTTTTTGGTCAGTGTCGTGCTATATCTTGGAAATGATACAAGACAAACCTACTGTGTAGTTATTGCGAAGTGCTAATAGCAAGTCTTGTGTTATGTTGTCCAAACCAACGCGGAAACCTGAGTTAATCTTTTTAAACTGACCTTTGCTGAAACTGAATTTGTCCATACACTTACTTTGTCAGAAGACTGATGAATTTTATTTGGTGTACTCGCTTAGTCGTGAAATGATTGCATAATATTTGGTTTACCATGCATTCGCATTCCATGAATTCAGGAATTATTGAAATCCCTTGCCATGTATGCTCGGCTTAATTGGCCTGGCAAACCGTCTGTACCACTTGAAAACCCATTTTATTGGTCAGGTGCAGACATTTGATCTGGGAGCTTTGTGACCTAATTGTGCCACGGACTCGGCTGATGCGATATGCACCCCACAACTTTGCCATCTCGGGTTCATCAACCTGGAATGCCTTTCCAATGATTGTTCGTGAGTTGTATTGCCTGGGACATGATATGATTGAGCAGTAATGTAGATTAGGCACTATTTATTGTGAATTACTGTAGCAAGTGGTGGACATGTTGAACAGCATTCTCGCTAGAGTAGTTGATACCAAGTACAATGTACTTGTTGTAGACAGTGAAATTAGATGGCCCATTTTTATGCCATCCTACTACTGGTACCACTTCACAGCCATCATGCCCATCTGTCAGTCTGTATGTCACGATTGTGACCCCGCAAAATCCTCTGAACTGATTGCGATGCCGTTTTGGATGTGGACTCTGGCAGCCTGTTGTAATGCCATGAGCTGTGCAAAAGTGGCTGAACTAATGGAGATACTGTTTGGTTTGTGGACTTGGGTGGGTCCAAGGAAGCGTGTACTGGATGGGTGCACATTGACACCACCTGGCGAATACGATTGAACCATTCATGTGCGGCGGCGATGCGGCCTTGTGTCAAATTACTTTGACCACTTGTTGTTGTTGTCGTGGTTGTAGTCCTTGTCTGTGCACGCGGTGACATACATTGTTGCAGAGTCTGGCTCAGTTGCTATGCGAAATGCGTGACGTAAATAAATCTCTGCAGTTTGAAGTGGACGACTTGAAGCAGAAGCTGAAAGACTCCTACGGAGATATCAAGGTGTGCCTTTCTGATTCACACAAATTCTTCCATGGTGAAGTAAACTTTATATGCTGTATTATTTTGCCCCATGCGGACTTTGGGGAGTACTGCGCCCTTGATTTGTTTGTTGATTTCAGCACCGCATACATCGTTTGCTTGTTTACATCGTATGCTTCCCCACTTGTCCTGTTTGCTTCACTTTTTCTTTACTTATCTTTTCATTTGAGAATAGACACGCTTCATTTCCAGGCGACCAAAATTGGGCTTTTTAAGTCGTTTTAGTTATTTTATGTTATAGTGTTTTTGTGTTTCTGATGCATGATTATTAATGTTCTGATAGCCTAGGTTTATCGTATATTTTGTGGTTATTTCTTCTGGTTTTGTAAATTTTTGTTTTCTCAGTACTAGCCAAGAGATTTGCTGGTAAGAGCATCTCTGAAATGACGTATGTTGTGTCGAGTGGGATGTAAAACCTTAACTCAGTCAATTATGTTGTATTTTCTTTAATGCAGCACTGCCTTCAGTTCTTCGATGCTGTTGGTTGGGCTGCAGGAAGGGCATCTGAGTGGTGAGGTACATCGTGGTTCTCTGTCTGGAGTCCATATGGTCCAGCTGATGCCACTGCCAACCCATCATCTCTTGCTCCAGTAAAATCCAGAATGGTTTACTTTCCTGATGCCTGCTTACCCAGGTTGTCTTGGTCAAAAGGCCGTTAAACAGATGTAGTAGTAGTAGTAGTAGTAGTTTCTTTAATGCAGCATTAAAGTTTAATCTTAGCTGTTAAACGGATGTAGTGGAGTAGTAGTAGTGCTGGTTTAACGGATTACGGATTGTATGTATGATATCCAGTACCGGGAACTGGAAAAGTGAGGGAAGGTATGGAATGTAATCATAGGAATTCATATTCAACGTAAACCAGGATAAGTCAATACGCAGTCTTGTCATCCCAGTGTAAACACTTGTGAATATTTTTGTACTCCTAGTTTAGTGGTATGGTGTTTACTTTCTTGCAGACAGACGTCCGTTTAACGGCCTCTGTTCCAGGACAACCTGGTAAGCTGGCGCCATAAAGGTTAAACCAGTCTGGATTTTAACAAAGCAAGAGATGATGGGGTGGCAGCAGCATCAGCAGGAACATATGCAAATCATTTGCAGCACGTTCCAGACAGATAACCATGCCAGCACCTCATCACTGAATTATTTACGGGCTAGATGCTCTTCCTGTCGTGCAACCAACAGTGTCAAAGTAGGGATGCGATTCTGTGCACGCGTAGAATTGGCCGTCATGCGCGGAATTAACAAAGCGGCACAGAAATTGTAAAATTTTGCAGATTTCATTCAGCAGTATTGCTCTTAGCTCGGCACTGACGCTGCCACAGCCAGCACAAAGCATCTAAGTACAGCCAGCTGTTAGCTCCTCAGAGGATGAGGTTGAGTTTCACAATGCTAGAATTTCTATACTGGAACTTGAGCGTGGAGGACAAGTCTCGGTAGTTTATCTTAGAATTTCAAGCAATCTGAGACTGTTTTGTGTCAAGTAGCTTCGTTCAAGCTACATTTACAGTGATGAACTAAGTCACTTTTCGTGAGTTATGAGTACTTAATTACTTCAGTTAAGTTTTCACGTGTGACTGAGTGACTGTCTGACGTCTTCAACTTTCAGTAATAAAATAAAAAATACTCAGCATGTTTTATTGTTATGTAAAAACATTTTTAAATCTTAGAAATACACACAGTACAAAACTTGAAAATAAGCAAAAACTAGAAATGTAGGCCAATGCCCAACGTGATGGTCGCTCTGCCGAACACAGGTGGCGCCCTCTGTTCAACGCCGCAAAGTTTGGCTGACGCTCACTAGTTGACTGCCGTGCAGTAACGCTGCCAAGACGCGAAAGCCGTTGAAATTTGCAGGGGTACCCCAAACTGGTAAACCGATCTCAGCCGGTAGTGGGCCGAAGTTCACCATATTGTGAGGAAACGTGGAGGACATATTGCTGCTTAACAAGTTTTTTTCCGATTGTCGATACGTGCCTCAGTTGCGAATATATAGCCCAACAAAGTTGTGCGATCGTGCCCAGATGGCGACTTTTTTGCGTCCTGTGTTTTCAGCGAGCTGCGTGCAGCAGGTTTTAAACCTGCATCTTAAATGCGCACTAAGGCCACACCATGTGTCGAAGTATGGCAGACGTCCCATCTGCGGCAGCTGAGATTAGGTGAGGAAAGAAAAGAAGAAGAAGAAGAAAAAGAAGAAAGAACAAACCACAGCATGAAAATATAATGGTCTGCCCTATTCCATAGGGTGACCATAACTAAGGAAGTATACTAATGTGACAAACAAGGTTGTACAGTAGTGCCACTGATAATTTTAAAATGAATAAACCCGCTTGAAAAAGTGCACAGCATTTGCACAGAATTCATGAAAATGGTGCACAGAATTTGCAAGTTACGTATGCAGAATTTTCATTTTTTTTGGCGCAGAATTCTGACAACCCTAGTGTCAAAGCGCTGAAGGCAATAGCACTGAAGGCAAGACTTACTTTCTTGCAGATTTTATGTATATCGGGGACTGGAAAAATGAGGGAAAAGTCAGGAATTCTGTGCCATTTGGAAGCGGTCAACGTACATATGTATGTGTGTGAATTATCAGTTGCTGCGGGAGCAGATCGCGAGACAGCGAGTTGGCACTGCAGATGAAGGTATCGACGTTCGACATTTCCCTGCGTACGAGAGAGAGGACCTTGTTCACCAGCTGGAGACCGTCCGCAGTCAGGTACTCCACATTGTTAGCAGATATCAGTCTGTCCAAATACAGACAACTGCACAAAGCCTTTAATTCTTGCTTTGTACTGTAAAATGTCTGTGGGGTTAGTTCTCGGCATACATTCATGGTAAGGAATCATTAGTATACCGCAGTGAAGGCCTGGTGCAGCTGTTTGGTGATGGTATGTCTGCATTCTGCACCATGCATCCAGTTATTTGTTAACATGGGCAGCGGATGACATGACAGTGTGATTAAATTAATTAGCCACCACTTCAGAGAATGTAAAATGCTGAATCATGTAAGTGGTGCTCTGTCAAATGTCCAAAGCTAGTTAGTTAGTCAATCAGTTTAACTAGACGAAGCCCAAAGGAAAGGCAGTGGCTGTGTTAAATCACAAACCTGTCACGTTGCTGCGACTAACTACGAGTAACCTGGTACAGTGTGTCAGAGGCCGAGCACGCGGAATCTGCATCAGAAACTGGCTGCTGGCTAAAGATAGTGAGGTCAGAGGAAAGCCTCTATAGTTAAGGAGGACCTACCATAGGAGAAGGACACTCACTTACTCAGGAAGACAAAAACCACAGGCAAGGCAACAGGAAGCCACCCTGGCATACATATGATACGTGGGACTGTGAGTATACTGCCGCACCATTCTGTGGTGTAGACATGCCATCACGGCCCCTCACCTGGAGTATCACCCCTAGACGTGGTATGTTTAAAATGTCATGAACCTGCTGGTAACAGCAGAAGACAAGGGAGACTAGTGGATAGCAGTAACAGCTTCTAGATGATGGAGCAATAAATGGGTCTAGATGATGAGTCACGTAGCACTGGGTCTAGGTGATGAGTCACGTAGCAGTCTCATTGTCTATAGTCTTGGTACTTGATTTGATATGCAGGTGGCACAGTCTTCCTGCTCTCGGGAATCAGAATGAGTTGGTAGATGAGCAAGGGATGAGGCTGGTGTATGATGGCTGGGGTCTGTGTAGCCAGTGAGTGTCCTTCAGTGCTGTAACATCATTGATGGGGGTGACAGGAGGGTTCTCAGCCTGTAAAGAACCAGTTGTTCCCATCGGGTGTCTGTTGGAGGAAGAGAGCTGGGTACTGGCCACGTCGGGTGTAAAGGGAGGAATGCCTCTTCCAGCAGAAGTCTGGTGGTGGATGAAGAAAGTATGAGGATGATGACGGGTGATTTTCTCTGGCTGGGGTGAGTGCATTGAGTTCCCTTCAGTAGTTTGACCCAGTTCATTGGGTGACAGGAAGGACATCCAGCTGTACAAACCTCTGTCACTCATTGCCGGGGTCTTGTTCTGGAACAAGTAGAGGCAGAGACCGAGGGAGCAGCTGCACCTGGGTTCACCGGGCCGTGAGGAGAATGGTTAGATATTCTATGGTGTTCAGTTTGTTTATGTTTAACTTTCGTCACTTTTTTCGTTAAAAAGTACTTTTTTAGCGCATATCAACTCTAATAAAGTTTACTTTAAGTTTATTTTT
>Ga0209259_1000543_pt1 | contig 11506 bp, 13 predicted proteins | sample WorMetGr2BELIZE1_FD_187417 | JGI IMG/M metagenome (GOLD analysis project Ga0209259, IMG submission 187417) | Marine gutless worms symbiont microbial communities from Max Planck institute for Marine Microbiology, Germany - Inanidrilus... ...
GCGATCACGCGAGCCGCAGGCCGTTTTGCCGTCCACCGCGATGACCTCACCCCCGCTGGCCTGCCTGATCGCTTCGGTCCAATTGGCAAAACACGCTTGAAATCCCTTCACCGAGAGCCGTGAGATGACGTTGGCAATACAATCGTGAAAGGGGACACCTGGCAAAGGGCGCGAACTGGCGCAGCCACTGCAGCTTGGCCTTGCCGAACTGTTCGATGGCTTCCCATCCCTCAGCACCACTGCTGACCGCACAGATCACAAGAATCAGAATATCCACAAATCCGTGAGGTTGGTTGCCCTCGACCCGAGGATCCTCCAGTTGGGAAAAAATGTTCTTCAATGCTGCTTGTCATGCGGAAAACTCCAAATGCCGTTTCCCCCTACTTTCCCCACTCTACTTTGTTCGATACAACTTTATACGCGCTCGCCCTACCTCTTCCAAATGTGTTAAAATGCATGAGATTTGTTGAAAACTCTTCATACACCGCTATAATACCGAATTATTGTCGATTGTTGGTTAGATATCACTTCAAAAATCACCACTACCAGATTGGGTTGTGGTTAGAGCCCTCGGGGTGTTGGCGCACTCTGGGAGCTTGCCCGTTCAGGGTCTACCTGAACGAGGTTCAGGGATTATAGCGAAATGATTTGCAAGGATGCTTCCATCGCTTCTCATTGGTTGGTCTCCCTTTGCGACGGCGCTTACCTCGGCAGCTCGCGCTCTGGAATTGCCGATTGCGTGCTCTCGAGCCATCGCCCATTGTCTGGGATATAGATCACCACATCCGCCGCTTCCTCTCCACTCGGATCGGTCAGTGAAGTCTTCGTCGGCGCATCCATGCCAAGCAGCTTGCGCCGCGCATCACTGATCCGCAGGGCCGCCAGGATTGCCGATTCCTTACCGTCCTCAACCTTCAGCCAAAGCGCGTACAGCATGGCGTCGTACCGCTCAAGCTCAAGTCGCACCAAGGCTTCGGTGACTTCCTTCGTCTTGTGCGTCAGTTCGGCTAGCGCCCGCGCCACCAGTCGGTAGGCAGACTGCTTGGAAACTCCCAACTGGCCGCCGATTTGTTGGTAGGTCTGCCCGCCTCGACGTAGCTCCACAGCCTGCAAGCGCCGCTCGGCGATCGTCAATTTGGCCTTCGTCTTTGCCATGGTGCAGCCTCCAAAAAAGGGCGTTGTCACCCTCCTATGTGTCCGCCCTTTTGTCACCTTTTCGGCCTGTCGTCGGTCCCTCGGCCTTCGGGTCGCTGGCCTTCGACTGCCTCCTTCCGAGTGCCTTGGCCGGGGCTTTGGTGGGCTTGGCATTCGGCAAGCCAGGAGTGTTACTTGTGCGTGCGTGTAGCGGTGCCCCGCCAGTGCGCGGCTCCGCTTTCGCTACGGGTGCGGTGTCTGCTCTGAGTGCTTGTCCTTACATTGGTTGACAGTTCAACCGGCAGGCGACAATGAAAATCAGATACTTAGTCGAGCGTGATGGAGACCTTTTCGTAGCAATGAGCCTTATACATTAAAGACCTAAATGAAGAAAAGGATGACTTGAAAAACAATACTTGTTAAACCGGAAAGGGCCTTGGCAATGCTTTCTCCTTTATTATGTTGTCTAACCAACAATCGGCAATAATCCGATATTATAGCGGTGTATGAAGAATTTTAAACGAATCTCATGCATTTTAACACATTTGGAAAAAGACAACGTCTTACGTAGGAAGCGTGCTAACTGTTGCCGTAAGGTATTATTCCAACGCTCAATATGAGCCGTTTCCTCCGTTTCTTTACCCATAGGGCGCTGTTGCTCGCTCGGAATGACGGCTCGATACGCGCTCCAATAATCACTGAAAACGATGGCTTCTTTACAAGCAGACGGTACGCGATCCCAGAGTATCCGACAGGTGTTTTCGGTGCGATCACCGCAGGCAGAGGCGACGATTTCTCGGGTCTCTCTATTCATGGCAATCCAGACCCACACTTTGTCTTTGCTACGAATTGCACTCAACAGGTTGTAGCGTCTCTTCAAGGGGTGGGAGGTCATTCGCCTGTTCTTTTAACCAGGCGCTCAATGTTCGGCGCGAGACCCCAAACGTCCATTCAATCCCGCGCATACTGGATCTTTCTTGATAAACGTTTATGATGAGTTCTTTCTTTTCTTCCGTTGCGCGTTCTTTGCGCTCAAGTACGCTATAGGCACCACAGGCTTTACAGTGACATTGCGAGCTACCGGACGCATTTGTGCCATTTTTAACGAGATCTTCGCTCTGACATTTGCGACAGGTGTATACTTTAGTCTCGATAATCATAATTGAAAACTCTTCGGTTCGTTTTATCAATGAACGCAATCGTTCAAACCAGGCGTATTCTTCCGGAAGAGAGGGCTAAAATCTGGAATCAGGCAACGAGAAAAACGGTGGCAATCGGAATGATTACCGATGAATCCATCTACCCCATCACTTCAAAAATCACCACTACTCCTTCTTCGGTTGGTAGATCGCAGCGGCTGAACTTACCCTCGCCGGGTTTCCGTCCCGGCTTCTTTGGGTTCGCTTTCTTCTTACCCTCGGAGAAGGGTGCGGCTTGCCGCTTGGAGGAACGTTCTTTCTCTTCGAGGCGGCGCTTGAGCGCAGCGATTTCCGCGGCCAGCCGCGCGTCTTGTTCTCGCAGCTCCATGACAAGTGCGATAAGCGTCTTGGACGCTCAGCTCTGACAGTTCCGCTTCATTCATGTCGGGAAACGATACGCCTGCGCGGATCTGCCTTTTTAAGTCGTTATGCTCAACTCCTCATATGTCAGACAAGATTACATCCGTATCCCACTAGTCACTAGTCACGCCTAGCCCTTCGGCGATCCTGGCTCGCTAATCAATTACGCATCGGCCATCGAAGGCACGAACGTCTTAGAGACTGTCTAAAAAGAGGCATAGGTGGTAGGCTGGGTTGAGGAACGAAACCCAGCTTTTACGGGCAAGTTCGCTTTTCTCAGGTCTCGTCACTCGGCCTAGGCTATCTTCTAAAATCAATGTGTTAGTTTTTAGGCGGCCTCTTAGGGACGATTCACTAACAAGTTAGACATGTTTAGTATTAGTGGATTCGTTAAAAATGTCGGTAGCGAGTTGAACATACGAAGTTCTCATAGGAGAATGAGCCTACCTGAAGTACAAGATACCGGTAACCTGATGAACGGGCTTCAAGGCTACGATCAATCGCACGAAGACTTCATGTCTACTTGCGTTCGCTGCCGGAAGAGCACGGACGCCGCCACGCCGCGGTCGAGGCGCTGAAGATCGGCTTTGGCGGTTTCGCATATGTGGCGCGAGTGTTGGGGATGAGCCGGCAAACGATCTATACGGGAATCGGCGAGCTGGAGGCCATGGGCAACGAGGATCACCCCCCCACAGCGTCCCCGTGGCGGTGCCAAGCGCATCCGCCGTCCTGGCGGTGGTCGTCGCCAAACCCTCTACGAGCTGGGACGAAATGTTCTGAGACATTCCTCGACATCAACGACAAATTCATTCGCCACGACCCTGTTCTCGGGAAATGAAACTGCGTCGTCGATGCCAATTGATTTTCGTGATAAAACATAGTGCTTATTTTTGAACTGTTACTAGCTTAATGGCATTAGGGTGCAGTTGACCGGGTTCCAGTTCACCGTAGAAACCTAAAACATAATCTCCCGGCACACCAAAGACATGCCTTACCCCACGTTGATAAAGCTGGTCAATCAGATAGGCAGCAATCGTTTGTTTACTACTCATGCGCATTAGAATAAAAAGAAAGTTCAGTGAAGAATTCTATCAAATTCACCGGCTTCAAATCGGTCTTTCAGTTGCTAGCGCTGAATTTTCCCGATAGCCGTTTTGGGGATGGTATCCTTAGTGAGCGGAATCAGATAATCCGGATTCAACGCGAATAAACGCAAATGCTCGACTAATTTGCGTTTATTCGCGTTCATTTGCGGCTAAATCTTCTAGAAGGCACATCATAAGATGAAACTAGCGGACGCAATACGCAACCGGCACTCCTGCCGGGCCTTTCTAGCCCGCGAGGTCGAGGCCGACAAGATCGAACGCATCCTGCGGCTTGCCGCCCGCGCGCCCTCCGGGGGTAATCTACAGCCCTGGCAGGTCGCTGTCGTCAGCGGCCGCACCAAGCAGGAGATTGCGGAGGAGATGGCGGCCCGCTTCCGGGCCGGTGTCCGGGGTGAGCCCGACTATCCCTACTATCCGGAGCATTGGGCCGAACCCTACAAGTTTAGACGCTCCGCCTGCGGTATGCAGCTCTACTCTACCCTGGGGATCGAACGCGAAGATAAGGACCGCCGACGTGAGCAGTGGCTCGAGAATTATCACTCCTTCGGCGCGCCGGTGGTGCTCTATCTCTATATGGAGTCCCACTTGGCGACCGGTGCCTATGTGGATCTCGGCATCTTCCTGCAATCCTTGATGCTGGCCGCTCTCGAGGAGGGACTGGCGACCTGTCCTCAGCAGGCCCTGGCCGAGTATCCCCGGATCGTCAAGGACAGGCTCGGGATCGGGGATGACACCGTCCTCGTGTGCGGGGTTGCCCTGGGGTATGAAGATCCGAGTGCGCCTATCAACCGGTATCGTACGCCACGGGCCGAGCTCGAGGAGTTCGTCCGGTATTTCTCCTAGTACCCCAATTTCAGCATATTTTGCATGTTCAAGGATCGGTTAGGGTGAGGGAACCTGGTGTGCTCGCCGATTCGTACCCGCAAAATAGAGTGAAACGGGGTACTAGTAGACCATTTCATCCGATTTTTCTGGTTGTCATTTCGAGTGAAGCGAGAAATCCTTGTCCCGACGGAGGAGGGATCTTGGGTGCTGAGGACTTTTGCCAAGCCGAAGATCCCTTGCTACGCTTGGGATGACAGGGATGGTTTTAACAGAAAATTTTGATGAAACGGGGTACTAGGGGGCGTTCTCAATTAAGCCAAATCCACGTAGCGCAGGCATCCTGCCTGCCGGAACGCGGGGGTTTCGCGCCCGCGGGTGCAGGCGAGACGCCGGTGCTACGTTCTTGGTTTTTATGATGGCCCGGCTTAATTGAGAACCCCCTCTCCGGAGATTTGACGTGTTGTGTTGCGACGCCCAAAAGCTCGTTGATCGTCTACCGGGTCAGTGCCAGCGTCTTAACGCAACCTACACCCAGATTACCCGCGCGGCCCGCACATGCGGACATCGCTTCGCGTGTAGGTTGCGTTAGCCGTGGGGGGAAACACCTGGGGAGAGCACGGCGTCGAACGCGGCGTAACGCAACACGACGCTAAACCTCTTCCAGGCTATCACTTGAAAATTTACCACTACTCTTCAGGCCAACTGGGCAAGGCTCTGGTCGCACTTGGCGGCCATGATGAAGTCATTCAAATGCAGGTCATTGATCTTGTGGGTCCACCACCAGATGGTCACCCGAGAATACTCGACCAGCATGACGGGGTGGTGTCCCTCCGACTCGGCGAGCTCCGCGACCGCGTTGACCAGGGCGAGGCTGCGCCGATAGTTACCCGTACCATAGAGGCGCATCAGCTTCCTGATGCCCTGATCCTCGATCAGCTGCCACTCGGGAATGAGTGGTAGCTGTTGCTCGATCTCGACATCGGTTACCGGAGGCGCGCCGATCCGGCAGACTTCGCAATGACAATCGAGAAGTGGGTTTTTCGCATTCGACATGGGGCACCTGACTTGGGTTATGGATGTCGCTCCTTTTTACCACGGATCGACCCTTTACTCACCCACCGCCTTGCCCCACACCGGGGCGAGTGCGCATAACGAGACAATCCGTGGCAATCGGCGGATAGCTGTATTCCGCGGCTGAAAACCGCGGTCTCGTTGACATGAGGGACAGGGTAGTCGAAACTTAGCGTGGGAAACCGTAGCTTCCATTCAGGATAACGAGATGAATAAACTTGCCCGTGTCCTCGTTCTGCTATCCCCCGCCGTGGCCCTGTTGGGGTGCGGAGAGCGAATGGTCACCTATAGCGCCGACGTGCGGCCCTTCCTCGATGAGTACTGTATGCGCTGCCACGGCGAGGGCGGTGAAGGGAGCAAGGCCAGCGGCCTGCGCATGGACGACTACAAGCGTCTTATGAAGGGAACCGTCTACGGTCCCGTCGTCAAGCCGGGAGACAGCTTCACCAGCGCGTTGGTGATGCTCGTGGAAGGACGGGCGGACCTTTCGTTGCGGATGCCCCACGACGGCAACAAAATGCCTTCCCAGGCCGAGATCGAGCTGGTAAAGGAGTGGATCGATCAGGGCGCGAAAGACAACTGACACCGTGCCGGCTCCGATGACACGGTTCGTTCTATCTACCGCGTCATTTGATGCGGTTTGCTCTGGGTATCTGCAAGGGGTGTCCGTGTGCGTTTGGCCGAGTACCCCGTTTCATCAAAATTTGCTGTTAAAACCATCCCTGTCATCCCGAGCGTAGCAAGGGATCTTCGGCTTAGCAAAAGTCCTCAGCGCCCAGGATTTCTCGTTACGCTCGAAATGACAACCAGCAAAATCGGATGAAATGGTCTACTCTAGGGGCGTTCTCAATTAAGCCAAATCCAGGTAGCGTAGGCGTCCCGCCTGCCGGAATGCGGGTGTTTCGCCCGCGGGTGCAGGCGAAATGCCTGCGCTACGTTCTCGGTTTTCGCGGTGACCCGGCTTAATTGATTATCAGACGGATTGACCGGCCGGTTTCTCGCTGCGGGAATCCTCACTCAGCGGCGGCTGAACGCCGAGCAGGTGGATGCGGCGACTGTCCGCCCGCATTACGGTGAAGCGGAAGTGGGAAATCTGGATCCGTTCACCGCGCTTCGGCAGATAGCCGAATGCATGCACCACCACCCCCCCCATGGTATCGAAGGATTCGCCGGAGAAATCGCTGCCGAAGTAGTCGTTGAATTCTTCGATGGTGGTACGGGCCTTCGCCGTGTACTCACGTGCGCTACGCTTGAAGATGGGCGGACCTTCGTCGAAATCGTGCTCGTCCTCGATCTCGCCGACGATCTGTTCGAGCACGTCCTCGATGGTCACCACCCCGGCCGCATTGCCGTACTCGTCCACCACCACGGCCATGTGGTTACGACTGGTGCGAAATTCCCTGAGCAGCACATTGAGGCGCTTGCTCTCGGGTACGAAGACCGCCGAGCGCAGCAGGCCGCGGATGTTGAAGGCACGCCATTCCTTGTCGTTATGCACGCACAGCGGCAATAAATCCTTGGCGAGCAGCATACCCACCACTTCTCCCTTGTCATCACCGATGACGGGGAAGCGGGAGTGGGCGGATTCGACCACGACCCCGAGGATCTCCTCCAGGGAATCGTCACGGCGCACACAGACCACATCCACCCGGGGAATCATGATATCACGCACGCGCAGGTCGGCGACCTGCAACGCGCCTTCCATCATGCTCAGGGCCTCGGTGTCGAACAGGGCACGGCTCTTGGCGTCCTTCAATAACTCGATGAGCTGCTCTTTGTCCTGCGGCTCGCTGCCGGTCAGCCGCCCGAGCTTCTTCAGCCAAGTCCTTACCCGCGCTTCGAGTCTTGCCCGAACGCTTGTCATAATGTCCTATTCATCTTCATAGGGTGCGGAGAATCCTAACCCCAAGAGGATGTACCTTTCCAGCCCCTCCATCTCGATTGCCGCAGCGGTGTCTGCATGATCGTAGCCGAGGAGGTGCAGGATCCCGTGCACCAGGATGTGGGCCCAATGGGCTTCGAGCGACGTGCCCTGTTCCCGGGCCTCACGGGTCACCACCGGGGTACAGATTACCAGGTCCCCGAGCAGGTCACAGGCCGTAATGCCCGGTAAGGGCTCGAACGGAAAGGACAGCACATTGGTCGCCCCACATCCGCCGCGGAAGCGCCGATTGAAATCGGCCCCCTCGGACTCGTCCACCAGCCGGATGCTCAGCTGCGCGCGTGCGCGCCGACCGGCCAGGGCCGCCATGGCCCAACGATGGAACTCCTCGTAATCAGGGAAGTCCGGCATCGTCGAGGCATTCTGGACATCCAGTTCTAAGACGATCTCTGTCAAACGACATACCATGAATGTGGTGCGTACGCCGATAAAAAACCTTTATTTAGGCGTATTGGCAAGTTTGGATTGAACATCAATCGCACGCAGATTAACATCTGATTCTTCTCCAAACTCCTCCGGCACATCCGCAATAAGTCGTTCCAAAAGCTTTCTCTCTTTTTTAACGTTTCACGCATAAGGACCATGGCTTCAGAAAATTGCTCGCGCCCCAGTAACAATCTCCGGGCAAAGTCGGAGGCTTTCGTTTGTGAGCCGCTCAAAGCGGCTTTCGGGGGCGCGAACGCGACCCCACCGATTTGCTACCGCCTAAAGGCGGTCAATCAGCGCCACAGATTCAGTTGTTCAAGTCGCTGATCTTCCGCCTCCTGATGTCGGATGTACGCGCGGATCACCCGCTCATCGCGACCGACAGTCGAGACATAATACCCCCTCGCCCAAAAATGCTGCCTAACAAAATTGCGCTTACGCTCACCATAGACTCGGGACACGTGGATCGCGCTTTTCCCCTTGATGTACCCGACCACTAGTCGGGATGGCAGTCGGAATGGCTTCCCACAAACGTCAAACTGTTGCTGTCTCCACGGCATACCCAGGGGATTTCCCATTACTGTTTAATGAACTTTCTTGGGAGACAACGAAAAGAATTTTTGCAGGTATAGTCATCGGGAAAGGGTGTCGTTCTATTGCGACAGCATGACGCGCATACTGTAGTGCGAGCTTCGAATTAGTAGGAAGCATATATAGAGCACGTTGTTTCCAGTATCTACTGTTCCATTTCCACTTTTGGTTTGTTTACTCGTAAAATGATTCCCCGCGTGATTGCAGTAGTTTTGAACTACGCTATCAGCATCAAACAATCGTCCCGCGAGCCTTGCCTCAGCTGTATGCTGGCAAATCGCGTTCCGGTAGTGCTTAACATGTAGTGATAAATTTTTGCTGAACCATTTTTTCTTCAATCTACCCGCAGAGCAGGTAGGGTGAGGCTATGATATGATTACCGATGAATCCATCTACCCTATCACTTCAAAAATCACCACTACCCAGGAGGTATCCCCTTGGAACTCAACAAGACTAAGCGTCGTTTTTTCGGCGCAATGCTGGTGCTTGGTCTGACCGGTGGGACAGGGAATACAGCATGGGCCCAGAGCACCCAGGATTGTCAGGCCCTGCGCAATCACGTCATGGACGGGGCCTATGTAACCTCGGCGCGGGTCATGACATCGGAGAATCTGACGGAATATTGCGAGGTACGCGCCACTGCCTTACCCTCGATCTCCATCGAAGTGCGGCTGCCGCTCGAAGAATGGAACGGCAAACTCTACCAAGTCGGCTGCGGTGGTTTCTGTGGCGTCCTGGGGCGTGCGGATAAGAAAAAATTGGTCGTCAATGCAATGGGACCGGGACTGGAAAGGGGTTATGCCACGGCTACCTCGGACAGCGGTCACCATGGCCTCGGCATCACGGATGCGAGCTGGGCCTATAACAACCTTCCGGCAGAGCGAGATTGGGCATGGCGTTCCATCGGCGAGACCAATCGGGTGGCGGTGTCATTGTTGGACGCCCTCTATAAGAAGAAACCGGAAAACAGCTATTTCCAAGGCTGCTCTAACGGCGGTCGCATGGCCAATATGGCAGCCCTGAAATACCCACAAATGTTCAGCGGCATCATTTCCGGTGCGCCGGCGATGGACTATACCGGGCTGGTTGCCACCAAAATGGCATGGCTCACGCAAGCTAACACGGATAAAGGCGGCAAGGCCATTCTGAAACCGGGCAAGGACCGGTTGATCGGCGATGAAGTCATGCAGCAATGTGATGCCGAAGACGGGGCCGAGGACGGTATGATTGCGGACCCGCGGAGGTGTTCCGTCGATTTGTCTGTGCTGAAATGTAAGGCCGATCAAAAGGCCGAAACCTGTTTGACCGATGCCGAGCTGAATGTCATTGAAAAATGGCGCCAAGGCCCACGGAATAAGGCTGGTGAGCAGCTCTATCCGGGTGGCGTGCCGGAAGGTTCGGAAAAATTTTGGTGGTTGTGGCTGACCGGTAATCCACAGGGCGGCGGCAAGTTGATCCCGCTTTTTGCTAAAGACTTCGTGGCCTATATGGCATTTGAAAATGATCCGGGGGCAAGCTACTCCCTGTTGGATTTCGATTTTGAGACCGACCCCAAACTCCTGGAGGCCATGGCCAAGATCTACAATTCGGACCGGCTGGATCTGACAGCCTTCATAGCAACCGGCGGTAAGATGATCGTTTGGCATGGGTGGGCAGATGCGATCGTCACCCCATACAAAACAGTCGATTGGTATGAACAGCTATCCTCGAATATGGGGGGCAGAGAAGAGCTGGAGAAAAACGTGCAGCTGTTTATGATCCCCGGTATGGACCATTGCGGTCTGTTACCCGGTGTAAAGGGTATCACCCAAAACAGCCTGAAGGTTCTGGAAGCTCTGGAAGACTGGGTCGAGCAGGGGGAAGCACCTCGAACCATTTTGAAATAAATCCATCTAACGAGGTTTTCCGATCCGGTGGAACCACAAGGCACCAAACGCACCATTCGGGTGGAGCGCAACACGTTGGAAACCCGTATCTTGGTCGAGATCGACCTGGATGGGACGGGGCGTTCCAGCTTCGACACCGGCATCCCCTTTCTCGAGCATATGCTCGACCAGGTCGCCCGACACGGCCTGATCGATTTGTCGATCAAGGCCGAAGGGGACCTGCCGATCGACGCCCACCATACAGTGGAGGACATCGGTATTACGCTCGGCCAGGCCTGTGCGGACGCCCTGGGGGACAAGCAGGGTATCCGCCGCTACGGTCACGCCTATGTGCCCCTCGACGAGGCCCTTTCAAGGGTAGTGATCGATCTCTCGGGGCGTCCTGGACTCGAGTTCCATATCGACTTTTCCCGGCCCATGATCGGGACCTTCGATACGGATCTGTTCCGCGAGTTCTTTCAGGGTTTCGTCAATCATGCGGGCGTGACCCTGCACATGGACAACCTGCGCGGGCGTAACACCCATCACCAGGCAGAGACTCTGTTCAAGGCCTTCGGCCGAGCATTGCGCATGGCGGTCGAACCGGATTCGCGGCTGGGGGGGGGTATGCCCTCTACCAAGGGTTCTCTTTAGATGTAGTGGTGATTTTTGAAGTGATATCTAGCCGACAATCGGTAATAATTCGGTATCATATCGGCGCATGAAGAGTTTTAAACAAATCTCACACATTCTAACACATTTGGAAAAAGACAACATCTTACGTACGAAGCGTGCCAACTGTTTCCGTAAGGTATTATTCCAACGCTCAAACTGAAAATTTTCTTCCGTCGCGCGTTCTTTGCGCTCAAGTACGCCATAGGCACCACAGGCTTTACAGTGATATTGCGAGCTACCGGACGCATTTGTGCCATTTTTAACGAGATCTTCGCTCTGACATTTGCGACAGCTGTATACTTTAGTGTCGAT
>Ga0209259_1000544_pt1 | contig 11501 bp, 7 predicted proteins | sample WorMetGr2BELIZE1_FD_187417 | JGI IMG/M metagenome (GOLD analysis project Ga0209259, IMG submission 187417) | Marine gutless worms symbiont microbial communities from Max Planck institute for Marine Microbiology, Germany - Inanidrilus... ...
TCCGCCACTTTCGCGTGGAGCTCAAAACTGACGGTTGATATTGACAGTATGGGACCTGTTCTACAGCTTCTCGGAGGCCAATTTTAGAATTTCCTTCTAGGAAAGGTATCACTAGAGTTCAAACTTCCCTTCCCTCAAATAGACATCATCAGAGATGTGGTGATCGTCTGGAGGGTAAGGGGGAAAACTATCAGGTCTGTTCTGTGCAATATTGTGTGCAACAGTTGTGCACAGTGCGATGCACACACATATGAACAGACTAACAGTTCTCTGGATTGGGTTTTGTCTCACTGGGCCCATTTCACTGTGCTTAGATTCATTTTTGCATGTGTTATGTGTATTATTGTATACTGTGTGCATGTGTAGGTTTGTAACACGGTGAGGTGGGCCTGGTGGGATTGAAGCCTATCCTTAGGAACACTACTTCCTTCAGTGCTTTGACACAGTTGGTTGGGTCATTTGACCCGCAAAAACCGTCCCCGAAATGACCTATAATGTGTTTAGTGGGACGTTAAACCCTACTCACTCACTCACTCAAACTTCACGGAATGTCGATATTTCACGACATTCAAATGGCCACATATTTCGGTACTGGGTGATGCTACAGTCACATGGTTGGGTACGCTGGTAGTCCTACATATACTGCGTATGTTGATATGACCTTGACCCGATCCAAGGTAGGTCAACGTCAAGGTCACGGGGCTTTTGAACTTCCGACAACTAGCGAAGCCGTGCATGCTGGCGGCGATGACCGCAGCCCCCTTGCGGGGCTTTCTGGTTCCAAGTTCAACCTCTTCCCATACTCGTTACGGAACGTTGGTCCCGGAGCTGATCCCTGTGTACAGACAGTGAGCCTGCAGGTGACTATGTGTCATCCACCCGGCGGTAAACTGCCATTACTTTCCGCCAGGCCTGCGGTTATCTTCTCAGCAGCAGAGCATTGCTGCGCCTTGGCCGGTACCAAGTTATACTGCTTGGTGTCAGAGCTACATAAGTGTGAACAACTTGCCCAAGTTTGGTAGGCCGCTTTTGCCTGGAGTGGATTTGAATCCACGACCTGTTGATCGCAAGTCCAACGCTCTACCCGTTGCACCACCACGCAACCTAGGACCTCTTATTTACTCTTGCTAGGTCACCACTGCACGAGCTGGGCCAGGGTTGTTCTAGATGTAAAAAAGGACAGAGGCAAAACATAAGACTGCGACTATCGGGCGGCCTGGAATAAATTTTGCCTTCAGTGCTTTGACACTGTTGGTTGGGCGGAAGGAAGGGCGTCTGGCCCGTAAAAAATATGTGGTGGATGGTGGAGGTGGGCACTGGTTAGTCTGGCCGGATGGTCAGTGTGTCTGCCTCTGTTAATCTCTCCTTGCACCATAAAGTCCAGAAGTTCTCTTCTGGCACCGGCTCACCCGGGTGGTCCCGGAAAAGGCCGTAAAACGGTTGTGTGTTAGGACATCATTGCGTATTTTGTGGACCAAAAGGATGCCAGTGTTGGTTAGTTGTGAACGACGCAAAATAAGCGAGTCTTGACGCCACACTGTCTAAATGTTTGCATTTGCCGTTGTAGCATTCACACACTTAATCACACATGACCTTGATTTTTGACTTAATGTCCTTGAAAACCTAATCAATTTCTCTCCCAACTGTAGTACGTATTTCTTTAACTTTTGGTTCAGATCCCTTCAGTGGTTCAACATCAAACGAGAATTCCAGAGGTGCCATCGCATGACCATGAGTTTTACCCCATGACTTTGAACACCTCTTCAGCAATGCCCACTCACATGTTGAACATTTGCGCCAGGTTTCATTGAAATCCCTTCACTAAGTGCAGAAATATTGCGTCATGTGAAATAATAAGTTATATGGTAAAATTTACTATCCACCGTTTATGGCACTGAATAGCCTATAATGTGCTGATGTGCCATTAATAAACTACTCACTCACTCACTTGATGGTAAAAACAGGTTAATTACCTGGAAGTATATTTTACCGGTAAATATCACTAGTAACAGTAGTGCGTTTGGGAAATTTTGGGTTGCTGTAAGCATTGTTTTAGTATTCTTATTTGATGTTTTTGTTGCAGAAGTAAACCAATTATGGCTGGAGAGTCAGATTTTAAGTTGAGTCGTTCTGAGCAACCATGTTGTGAAGAAAGTTGTATTAAAGTGAAAAACCATTGGGCCTGGAGGAGCTCTATAGACTGTTGTGTGAGAAAGTTGAAGGCATGCCAGAACAGTGGCAGTGGCAAGAAGTGTGACGTGATGAAACAACTGATGGGCTCTGTTGCAAGAAATGAGGTTAACTATGTATACCACGTATTGTCATTATGGTGTGTTTCCAATTTTCCATTAGTAATTCAGTGCATCTGGTAGTTGAAAGCAAGTATTGTGAGTCAACATGGCTGTCTATATGGCTATATTTAGACTTTCCATGTTATCACACACTAACAGGTGTCACTAATTATGTGGATCATCATGTTTCAAAGAAAATAGCACTTACTGTATTCATCAGTTACCATTAGTAGTCACTGAATAAAGTGATGCATAACAATTAACTACAGTTGCAGTGATGATAAATGCACCACATTGCGGGAAATGTGGAAAGCTGGTGCACAGTGCAGTCAACAGTTGATATAGCTGAAATTTGGGCATCCTGTGATCGGCGTAGTCATTGCCATATTGGAAATTTACCAGCAGAAAGTTAAGTAAAGTTACAATATTGAATCTATATAGTAAATTTAGCTGTATTACACAATGTTATGGTAACATGTAGCACATGTTGACAATTTCTGTAAGGCGAATGTGCTGTCTCTGTGAAATACGTTAATGAGCAGTATTACATAGTCCAATGGGCATGGCAGATTGACCCATTAATGGAGGTTTTTGGATCCTTCTGTCAATCCCTGCATTCAAAATTGAGGCATTCCATTTCCAGATCGACTGTTATGTAGCCTTACACAAAAAAATCTTGGTTTTTGTTTACTGCAGTCACATGATGACAGTGCAGCAGCGCTGCTACTGCAGCTGTCCATGTTTTTTTGCCAGCTGGCCAAAACCGCACTCTTAGGCTGGTGTCAGTGGACTAGTTTTCTAGAGTTAGGGCGCTCACATAAGTAACTTAACTGAGCCTACACTTTCCCACCCGTGGCCATAGCTGACTGAATAGGTTTTGCATTTGGGAGGTTATTAATACTGCAGGCTTTCCATAGCTAAATGGAACCAAACACCTGCACCAGGCCACAGCTAAAGGAAGAAAAACACTGACAGAAAGCCAGTCTCCAAAATAACCTATTAACTGTATTGGGTGGGACGATAAAATTTTACTCTCTCGCTGACTGATGATAAATGCATATAGGCATGCATCCTTCGTTGTTGCATAGGATTACATTTGGTGATTTCTGTGCTTCTTGCAGCTAAGCAGCTTGCTTTTTTTGTCCATAGTATCACTTGTCTTATGTAGTGTCAGTTAATGTCTGGTACTTGCCAGCAGTGGACCTGTTTAGCTGTCAAGTTTGTGCATTTATCATTGTGCAGTTGTGCAATGCATGCCAATGTTTGTCAAAAGCACGCCAATTTGAAACTAATATTTCCATTATACTTGAAATTATCAACAGTCTAAGCAACAAAACAGACATGCTAAAACATGACTTACAATTTATACAAGTAGCATTTTTATAACAGTTGTATTAATGTAAAAAAAATCTCCACAGTTTAACAACTACTGTAACGGCTCAATAGTTACACATGAAAAACAGCAAAAAATCATTTTGCCTTTGAATCCTTATGACATCAGCACAGGCACCCTTTACATAATGAGCTTTTATGGCCAGTCGTAAAATAATGGTGTTTCTTATATTCCGCTAATTTGTCAACGTATCTCGACCGATTAGGCTTATCAGTAATACTCCAGTAAACTGATAACTTGCTTTTTGGTTCACGGCCAAGTAACCATTATTTTCGTAGTGTCTGTTTGTTTGTGCAGAGTTTTTCTCAGCTGTCTTTGACCCGATTTTGATCAAACTAGAACATATGTTATATGTCTGGGTGTAGTTGTGTCCCCTAGAATATAGAGGCTGTGTGACCCCTGGGGGCTGGGTGACCCCTAAAAAACTTGTATTTTTAGGGGTTTTGGGGCTCAACAAACTATCTCATCCTACAGTTTTGATCACATTGTCCTGATTTTTGGTTATATTGTAGAACGCACCAATACTAAAATTCTCTCAAGCCATTTTTTGCAATTTCCATCTTGAACCCAAATTATGACATCATCAGTGACGTCATTTCCGGTTTTGCAAAAGTTGTCGTAGAGCGATGCGGTTTTCACCATTGGATAGCTCGAGGTGGTCTCCGTTTTCCTCTATCTCTTATAGTTTCCGAGTTATGTTGTCATCAATGACGTCATAATGACGTAATTTCCAGGTTTGCGAAAGTTGTCGTAGAGCGATGTGGATTGCACCCCCGGCTGTGAACCATCGTAGCGTAGCCGCTAGTTGAATTAACAGCCGCTTTGTCTTTCGCCTCAATGGTACATCATTTGTTTGCAACTTACATTTTGTGGTAGCTGTTGCCTGCCACCACAATGTGGATGCCCAGCTGTGTGTATGCTAATCTGTGCTCGTTGTGTAAGGTTGCCTGTGATGATGTCATAAGGATTCAAAGGCAAAATGATTTTTGCTCTTAAGCCGTTACACTAGCTGTTAAAATGTGGAGTTTTTACATAAATTTTTGCTGTTTTCTTTTATATGCCAAACGTTGTGCTCATATGTTGCATGCCACTACAGTTAGTGCTAATTTTTGTGTGATTTTAGACTATTTTGGCCAAAATTTGGTTGCCATAACGACGTCCCTGAGACCTTTGCAATGAGAAGTGACTCTTCACCAACCCCTGTGATAAGTAATCATCTTGTTGTTATATTCCATGGAAATCCATATATAACATTTATAGTCTATAAATCGGTTGCCACTGTAATGCCCCTTCATCACTTATGTGTGGGAGTGTCTGCTGCTTTCGGTGATAGCGAAAACCCTATCTTAAAATCAAACATTTTGTTGATATGTCACATATACCTAGAGTTATTGCCAATATTCATGTAATTTTAGCCCACTTTGGCCAAAATTTGGTTGCCATGGCAATGTCCCTCAGACTCTTGCAGTCAAAAATGTCTCTTTTGAATCGCCTGACCACTAATTCCCCTTTATAAGTAATCGTCTGATCGTTATCTTTCACAGAAATCCAGATATAGCCACTGTAGTTCAAAAATCGGTTGCCATGGTAACGCCCCGTCCTCCCTTGTGTATGGGAGTGCCACAGCTGAATTCGTTGATATCAAAAACCCTATCTCAAAACGAAACATTGTGTTTACATGTTGCATAGAACTGCAGTTATTGCCAATTTTCCTGGGATTTTAGTCTATTTGACCAAAATTTGGTTGCCATGGCAACGTCCCTTAGACGCTTGCAATCAGAAGTGGCTTATGTGTATTGGCCGACCCTAGAAACCCTACCCTAGGAGCAAGAAGTTTGTTACTAGCTAACACACACACACACACAAAGTTGTCGATTTGAAGGTCCTTGACAAGTTTACCATTAGGCCTACGGGAATAGGAATTTTGCCATAAATCGGAATAGTTATTTAATTTTTGATTCTAACCCCCAAAAAGGACCTACGTGGTGCAGAAACACGCGTTTTTATCCTTCATCGACGTCTCTACGACGTATGATTAATAAGTACATAACAAATGGTCAGAAATAGACAAAAAATGTTCAGCTTCACCACTGGGGACACGCCGCCTATTAACTCCCAAAATCCTAAACTGGCGTGTGTGTCGTATCCACGATGTAATCACTAATAACAAATTTCATCGAAATCGGTTGATGGGTTTTCGAGATACAGAGGTGCAAAAATTGGAATCTCTCACTGACTTTTCTTGTCGCCCTTACAACAGTCCAGCACTACCGTGCTGACTGTGATGAGTTTATCTGCCGACAAATGCACTACATGATGTATGACAGATAAATTCATTAATTGTGTATTCTTATCATTTTTATCACACATGTTCTGGGCCGACCGAGTTTCAGTCGGGTTACGTGTGTCCACATTATTGTTTGTGTCTGACTACCAGTTTGTTGATACTTTGGTGTCTGGTTTCAGAATGCACCACTTGTTGTTAGAAGAACATGTGTTCTGCAATGCATTCCTCATTACTTTGCGGAGAAGCCGGAGTTACTCTACAGAGATTTTACAGTTAAGTGTGGTTTCATATTTGTCAGTTGTCATAATTACTACATGACGTGTAACTTTTTTGTTAAACATTTCAGTGCGTGCCTTGTACAGGATATAAAAAACCATTGCTTCTGATATGTCACTTTTGTACATTGCAATATATTTCCCTATTGCAAGAATAACTTGTTGAGTTTTCAATAGAATGAATGGTTTTCAATGTCTCTTGCATTGAATTTTGCATCTGCATTGCATAGTGACGTGCTGCTACATGTGTTAGTATTTACTTTGCTTTATGGTTTAACCTTGTTTTAATACCATTGCTGCCAGAGCCACTGGCCCAAGCCTGACTGACGTCCCCGAATACTCCGGTAAGGCCCAAACACGAACATTCGTTTTAACGAGCACCCGTCTATCCCTTCCCCCACTCCTTTTCTTCCACCACTTTCTAACTCTAAAAGCATAGAATTGCTAACTGGATCTGGAGAAGTAATAGTGTATTACCATCAACAGCGGCACCATTATTTTGAAAGTGGGAGAGCAGCGGAGCGAACGAAAAAAAAATTTGACCTCCACCTTGCTTAAAGTTCACCTCTGTGGACCCCTTTGCCTCTGTGAGCCCCTTCACCTTCATGGGTTCCTTTGCCTGCGTGGGGCCCTTGCGCTTCTGTTTGGCCCTTTTACACCTGTATAGGGCCTTTCAATACCATATGGGGCCCTTTCATCCCCGTGTGGCCTCCCCAGTCAGTCACTTCCTGACTGGGGAGGCCACACGGGGATGGGGGTGGTGTGTACTGGCTCTGGTTGCTGCTGTCTGTATTGACCAGATAGTATTTGACTGGTCGCTCGCTGCTGTCTGTCCTCGATAAACAGCAGTCAGTAGGATAGTTTTTGAACTGATTGACTTTGAACTGAATTCTAGCATACAAATCGTTGTTGACTGTGGACTAGTAAATAAGAATCTGGCCGTATTTTGTGATTATGAAGCAATCAGAGGAGGGGTGAAACGCTCAAACATTAAATTTTGTCACCACTGGTATCATCACACCCTGTTTTCCTGATCCTTGCTTTAAGCACTCAGTTTGATTTTTAGCGAACATGAACGTGCGTTCGCTGTCTGCTGTCACCCGTCCGTCTGTCTGTCTGTCGTCTGTAACGTTCGTGCGCCCTACTCAGGCGGTTCAAATTTTCGGCAGTATTTCTACGGCATTAGGTACCTTGGCCATCCATTGATATCCACTGAAAATTTCATGGAGATTGTCCCAGGGGAACCCCTCCACCGGGGGAGTTAAACACAAGGGGTAGCCAAATATAGCGATTTTGGACATATCAACGGCTATATCTCGGAAACGGTACAATATAGGAGGTAAGTTACTATTAAGCACTAATAGGAAATCGTATATGAGCTTTCGATTGGTACCAAAATCAGCGACCTTGAATGACCTTGAACGGCGTATTGGCTGTTATTTTCGTTATTTCAGTGAATTCCGGTAGCTTCCGGGGCGCACTGCGTAAAAGTTCATGTTCGCTGTCTCATCTCCTGATGAGTTCTTGATATTATAAGGGCACACACGTTTGATGGATGTTGAAAAGAAACCCAAGCTGGCACAATCCAGTAGTTTTCTTCTGTCTTTTGGGTCTTTTATGTGCAGAAAGAATGAAATGAAGTATTTGAAAGATATTTTGTATGAATGCACTGTTCCTTGATAAATATTTCTTGTGTTTTAATGATATCTGCTGTTATTTGATGTAGATCGATGATGATGACAACTATGGTCGCGGAGGGTTTGTGGCAGTAACTGGTGATCCGCAGGAGCCAGACTGCATCTGTGTAGTTCTGGAAGGCAGTGTTGTACAACATCGACGACATCTCGGACTTCCCCACTGCAATCTGTTTGTTCTTTGCGTTGCATTATGTGCTGAATCTGGAGTATAACAACGGCAAGTCCAGTCGTACTTTTGAGTACATCCAGAAGTTGCTGATGAAGATTGGTGACAACAAGCTTACTCCCAAGCTGTTGTCGTTGAACAAAAATTGATTAACTGACAGTTTCTGGCAGTCTGTTGTAGACGCCAATGTGATCAGTACAGGTTTTTCTGCCATAAATTTTTGTTGGTGCAAAACTGTTGCTACTGAACTTGCCCGCCTCTAACTTGTGCTGTTGTTTGAATCGAAAGTTGCGAAACTGTTTTCGTAGCAGTTAAAGTGTCGTATGGGTGTAATTGCTCATAATCCGTTACTGTGCTGCATTGATTCTGCTGAGGAGTGTAGAATTACGTTCCGAACATTTTTGTAACTTCATATTGCTTATTACCCATGGTGTGGACGGTGTTTTCTGCAGATTGTGATTTAGTTTGAACATGCAGCATAATTCATACATGTTAGCATTTCTGTTCTATAATCATCTGGCATTTGCCTTCAGTGCTTTGATGCTGTTGGGCGGCAGGAAGGGCATTCGACCTGTAAAAGCTGAGTGGTGAGGTACTGTTGTGGTTATCTGTATGGAGCGAGATGCAAATGATTTGCATATGGTCCAGCTGATGCCACTGCCACCCCATCATCTGTTGCTCCAGTAAAATCTAGAATGGTTCAACTTTCTGCCGGCTTACCCAGGTTGTTCTGAAAAAAGGCCATTAAATGGATGTAGATGTAGTAATCATCTGGCACTTGGAAACTGCATCTGGCTGCTCAAACCTGTACTTGATAAATTATGTACCTGTAAACTGATTGATTTATGTGTATGTTACTGGACTGATACACTGTTCAGTTCTTGTACTTAAGTTGCACTCTAGGCTTAATGTATTTAGTGGCAGTGTTGAGACCAGATACTTGCAGTGCAGTTTTAAGTTTGTTGGCAAGTGCTGTAGGCATCACTGGTTTACGTGTTTTGACGAAACAAGCTGAAGAGTTACCGATTGGTAAAAAGTAATAGCGTAATAGATAGGAGACGTTCAGAAACGTGTAAAAATGCACCAAAATGTAGCATTTCCAGGATTAAAATTCCAAAATTTTCTGGATAGGAGGATGCAGAGAACGGGACACCCCTCCTTACACTCCTTGAAGAACTACATCTGCTCAATTATGAACGAGAATCAGCTCAGCAACCTTTCCCAGAGACGTTGAGCTAGACTATTGCAGCGTTATTGAGAACTTTTCGCGATTGTCGTGTGTATAGGGGGCCTATACTGACAAAAACGCTGATCATAACTGTACTGCCTGTTTCTCTGGTTACTTAATTAACTGTTACATATTTAAATTTTGTTCAGAAGTGCATAAAAATGCACCAGAATGTGGAATTTCCGCGAATAAAATTCCACAGTTGTCTGGGGAGGGCACAGACACCACTTTTTCCTGTGGGAAGGGGACATCCCCTCTCCACACCACGCCCGCACTGCCTTCAGCATCTCGACTTGCCACCATCCCCAGTTTAAGCTGTGGTTCCATGTTAAAACTAGAATGTGGGCCAATGCCCAACCTGATGGTCGCCCTGCCGAACATAGGTGGCGCCCTCGGTTCAACGCCGCAAAGTTTGGCTGACGCCCACTACTAGATGCCGTGCAGTAACGCTGCCAAGACGCAAAACCAGTTGAAATTTGTAGGGGTGCCCCAAACTCCCGAACCGATCTCAGCCATTAGTGGGCCGAAGTTCACCATATTATCAGGACATGTAGAGGAGGTATTGCTGCTTAACAATTTTTTTCCGATTGTCGATACATGCCTTAGTTGCAAAGATATGGCCCAACAAAGTTGTGCGATGGTGCCAAGATGGCGATTTTTTGCGTCCTGTATTTGCAGCGAGCCGTGTGCAGCACATTTCAGACCTGCATTCTAAATTTGCACTAAGGCCACACCATGTGCCAAAGTATGGTAAACATCCAATCTCCGACCGGTGAGATTAAGTGAGGAAAAAAAGAAGAAAGAAAGAAACAGGATGAAAATATAATGGTCTGCCCTATTACATAGGGCCACCATAATAAAATTATTTAAAAGAATTTTGGGATTGCACGGAACCACGTCTGAAATGAAATAAAATTATTTTAGCCGCTATAATAATTTTATTTCATTTCAGACGTGGTTCCGTACAACCCTAAAATTCTTTTAAATAATTTTATTTTAACGTGGAACCACGGCTTTACGAAATCCCATATACGCCATTAAATGCAATTGTTACTGGCCCGCCTACACAGTGTAGGGGCAGCCAGACTAGAAAGCTTCTAGTCTGGTTGCCCCTACACTAGCCCGCCGCGTGCTGCCCCCTGGTGAGTTACATTGCGCCGCGGAGTGTTATAGACGACAGACGCCGGCGACCGTTTCTGAAACAGTTGCTGGCGTCTGTCGTCTATAACACTCCACGGCGCAATGTAACTCACCAGGGGGCAGCACGCGGCGGGCCAGTATTGTTACGTCCCGTCAGGGCGACACCTTGTATAGATCAGTAACACTAACGTAAGTAAAATGAGTAAATTACACGTCCACTGCAGTAGCACTAACTCTGGCATTTTAAGTTCCTTATACTAAACAAGCCGTTGGTCTAACTTGGTGAGAGCAAGTTACAGTAACTTGATTGAAGTGCGTTAGCTTACATAGGCCTATACTAGTAAAGTAGTTGGTCTAACTCAAGTGAGTCGAGTTAGGGTTACTAAATGTTGCTGTAACAGTAGCGTGCACTAAGCTAGTAACGGTTACTTGAATGTATCAACGCAATGAGTTGCCATGCTTTTTTCGAGTTAGTGTTACTTGTTCGGGAATACAGTGTGGCATAGATATGATATGAAGAAATTACGTCACTGTCACCCTATGTAGACACCATATGTAGCTCATGGTGATCGACCACGCCCTCTGTAGACGGTCACTTCGGAAGATGATATATAAAGTGTATATATGATATTAAGTACTGTTAAGTGTTAAATGTACAGTATACGGTAAGTAAAAATTTTGGCCTCGGCCTTGTAGCATTGTACTTGGCCTCGACATTCTGGCCACGGCCTGAGCCGAGGCCAGAATATTGTCCTTAATGATGCGAGGCCGAAGTTGAGTCCAGAAGTTTATTGACCGCGAGGCCGAGTCGAGGCCAAAATTTGGTCGCGAGGCCCGGTGAGGCCAAACTTTTTGCCTCTCCACCGAGGCCAGAAGGCGCCGTGACCAAAGCCGAGACCAGTGTTAGAGGCCGAGGCATGCAGCGTTTTCGCTTTGAGATCAAACGAAACAGCAAACTAGAAACCGTAAGCATCGCCGAGCCGTTGCAAAACCGGCAGCATGCGCGCCTAATGCTGTCAACACT
>Ga0209259_1000545_pt1 | contig 11501 bp, 14 predicted proteins | sample WorMetGr2BELIZE1_FD_187417 | JGI IMG/M metagenome (GOLD analysis project Ga0209259, IMG submission 187417) | Marine gutless worms symbiont microbial communities from Max Planck institute for Marine Microbiology, Germany - Inanidrilus... ...
GCGGGGAGGGACGGGAGGAATACAAAGTCGGCATTGCTTAATTTTATCTGTATATGGGATTTGGTGCTGATCTGTTGAAAATGTGGTCACCAGATTGATTGTGTAGGGTTTAACATCCCACTAAACACATTATAGGTCATATCGGGGATGATGGTCACCAGAGCCTGAAAACTGCCAAAATTGGAATCTGCATACCTCTAAAATCGGCCAACTACTTCCGGTTTGTCTCACAAAGAATAGGCGACGATGCGACCACATTTCTGAGCCACATGCAAAATTTTGTGAAAAGCTGTAAAGAATTGTGGACGTAATCGTTTGAGAACCGATCTGTTCACAGACACACAGACTGACAGACAGACAGACAGACGGAAAAAAACTGATTACTGGGTCTATCCAATGCATTGGATATACAAAAAGTGGAACTAGTTATGTACCATACAACTGCAACCAGCTGCCAGTGTTGTAACATAAGCTGATGTGCATGTACATTTTACGACACACTTCAGTGAGCAGGTGTTTTGAAAAATGATCCCACCAAGCTTATCATTAATACATTTGCAACACAGCTGGATTCTGCAAGTAGAAGTATCGCATGGCCAATTGGCTAACATTAATGTGTATATGTAACAGTTATCATTATATCTATTTGCAGTTTTAGTGCCATTTGTTATAGCGACACCATCAGATTTCTAAATAAAAATTTGAATCTGCATGGACATGCTCAGAAAAAAAAACACAAAATTATCTGCCCAAATAATACTGTTTCGACTTTTACTGACGTGCAATTTATAAACATGATGATCAAAATGCCCAGCAGTTACATCTTTCTACAGCACCCACTATGCATATGAATAGTTGTTTTAATTGATGGTAACCTTGTGTTTCTAGCAGTATTCAGTTAATGAATTTGTGTTAAAAATGTAATTAGAAACTTGCCAGCATAGACGATCTTAAAAAGTGATCAAAATTTGCTCACTAAACTCAATAATAACTATACGGCTGTATTGTGTGGAATGCCCACAATACAGTACTCGTATTCCAATGTATATAGGTGTTCCCTCAAAATTACCGAAAAACGTTTCATTGTAAATCCACAATTACATAAACACTACAGTAGAGAATGAAAGCTAGACAATACATAAGTCACTGATGAAAATACTGGTGTAAAAGTTGCTCACAAAATTCATAGCATAACACAAATAATGACAAAACACTTTTGTGTTCAATATTTGAACAAAGTATACACTTTGCAAATTCCATAGCCATGCAAGTATAAAATTCATATCACACACTTACCAGAATTGTTTATTCTTGATCGAAAAATAATATATGTATGTCTGGTCTGGAATTTGATTGCCCAGTGCAGGATCAATCAGTTCACCATGATACTCTAACAGAAAGTCGCCAGCATTGAATGACTTCAAAGCAAATACACCATATCCTGAAACAAAATAATTTATGAGCAAAAATATATTCAAATTTCACTTTTTAACACCTAAAAGTGCGAAATGTATGCTTAACACAAAACAGTTGATCGCTTTCAATAACTAGGGATGCCAAGCAATTAATGTTTTTTAAAATTGTGCATTAATCGCATTTTCACACACAGTGAAGTATAGGCACTCTTCTGCCTGGAATTGGTTTGGATTGGTTGGGGATTGGGATTGAATGGGATTGGTTCCGTTGTATTTGCACAGCTCGCACTCTTCTGCGAGCTGTGCAAATACAACGGAACCAATCCAGATGCAGTTTGGAATGCTGTCAGGTGGGTCCAGGGGATATTATTACATGGGGTGTAGATGTCCCCATGGGAAGGGGCACTACTGGGGGTGTATGGCCGATTGAAAAACATTGTAAAGCATAGGTTTTGTGGGTTGAGTAAAATGTTGAGCTGTGCAAAAAGGGGTAACCGATCTTCTTAATGCCATACAACGTGCTTTGCATAAATGCATAAGAAGTTGCCTTCTGGAGGTCGCAATGATTGCACCTGCATTAAAAATTTTTAGTGGCGTTAATTTTTTAATCACAGTTAATTCCTTAACGTGTTAATTTGACAGCCCTATCAATAACATAACACAAAATGGTGAAAAGACAATCACTAAACTATTTAATGTGCTTAAGCAAATATCTCTAATGGCTGTTAAAAGTAAAGTTCACAAAAGATTGCATTCCTATCAACCTGACAGTTTTTAGTCCTGGCTTTTCATTCTACATTTACTGCAATCCACGGAAGTTTGCATTCATGACTGTATGCATCAAATTTCATTACCACTTGATTAGTAATGTGAATTACCTAACAACAGCAACAACCAAAACATACCAATGTCATCACTGATAAATCTCTTCATAAGATCCACGTTGTCAATGTCATTGTCAATGTGATAATTCACATCAACCAAGTTGTCCGGATATATAACTTTCTTTTCCAGTAGACAACTAGACATTCTACAGTAAATAACAAAAAGCTCAGCTTTCGCATGAGACAGCACTCATCTATCAAACTTACTTACACAGTGACCACTTTCCAGACTACATCAAATTTCCTGACTTTTCCAGTCGAGATAGCAACATTGCTTTCGATGTACATTTCTATGATAATATCAACTGGTTGTTTCATACGTGAGCAGCGAAACCACCATCTGTGCTTCAATAGCTTATTTTGCCAGACTGTTTGCAAAGAGAGGCCTTAAAAGTATCAGAAAATATTTTATTTTAGTTCCTCTTAGCAATAACATCTGTTCTTAGTTTGCCATAATACTGACACTAGTGACGCACTATAATTGTGATACTGTGATAGCAAAAAGGCAAACAAAGCCGCAACTCCATTTCATTGTTCAATGTTTGCCCTCATGGGCCTGCAAAAACTGATTATGGTTTCTCGATTCTTCCCCGTTTTCCTTATGCTGGCTTGGCTTAGTGGTACCGCATTGGTTTTGACCAACAAAATTAAGAAACGCTGAGGCAGTCCTCTCGTGGGTTGGCAAAACGAGGACCAGCTGTTGGCTGAGAAGCAAACAGACACACTCAGCGATGCAGTAGCCCTGTATCTGAGGTCCAGCAGTAGCGTTTCACTGCTACAATTAGGGTTAGCAGAGTTTAGTAAAGTCAGCAGCGTGAGTAAGGTTTGGGTTGGAATTAGGATTAGCGTTAGAATTAGGGTTAGTTTACTTTTTACAGCGTGCAGCAATGCTCGCATTGCTAGCACTGTACTAGCCATAGCAATTCCGTCTGTCTGTCCGTCTGTCTGTCCGTCCGTCACACGCCAGTATTGTGTCAAAACGACGGCACGTAGCACGGTGCAGTTTGCACTGTCAGATAGCAAAATGTGTCTAGTTTTGTAGAAACCAAAAAATATTCCCAAGGGACGACCCCTTCCCCCTGAAATCTTGGCTCTAAGTGACGTACCCCCTCCTGATAGCAGCGAGTCTTGACACGTTTTGTCTTGTAGCGCCTCAACGGTAAGTCGGCTGCAAAGTTTCATTATATAAAAACAGTCAGCATCAAAGTTGTAGCGCAATCAACTTACTTACACTTACACCTGCATTGCACACACTTCGCCTCATAGCGCGGCAGCCGTGACGTCATTGCATCACTAGCCTGCGTTCGGCTCACTGGTTGGCTAATAGCCTGAAATTGGCGGCGCGCTGTCCTGTCAGCGGATGCTGGCCTTCTTGTAGTGATATGATGGTAATAGAACTTCGCGACGTAGAGTGAGTGGAATTATGTCGGGTTCCCGACGTGTAGACACAGTCATAAATTTTACAAAAGTAGTTTGAAGAAGCTGAAAATATACTAAACTAGAATGTGGGCCAATGCCCAATGTCGCCGTGCTGAATATAGGCGGCGCCCTCTGCTCAACGCACCAACGTTTGGCTGACGCCCACTACTGGAGTGCCATGCCATGCAGTAACGCTGCCAAAAGAGGAGAGCTGAGCACAAGACTTGGAGGCAAAGTGAATATTGCACCTGGCAAAATTCCGATACGGGGTAAAACACCAAAAAATGTATATTTAGTGTACCTATTCACTATTTGGGATGAGTGTAGATTACTGGCCGGTAACAGTGAAATAGGGAAGATGTTATTTTCCGTCCCTGTGGACGGAAAATAGCCCAGTTTGCCACTTTTATGGATGGACAAAAGTGGCCAGTGTAGGCTATTTTCTGTCCACAGAATTTCTTTGTTTCTTTCTATAGATATGGTGAAATGACGTCACATATGTCACATATCTATGGTCGCAATACGATCGCCATTTTGTAGGTCATTGTACCAACGTATATACGTACTGTGTGCAGTTAAAAGTGGTGAAGATTTATCGCGTTATTCGAATAAAATTGAATCAGTTGGTTTAAGAAAATGTCCGTATTAGCGCTATCTTACTAAGAAAGTGATGTCCGGGTAAGAAACATTTTGCAGAGCTTGACCTACATAGATATGATAGTGAAGAAATTACGTCACTGTCACCCTATGTATATGCCCCACAAAAAAACCCTCTTTTAACTCATAAATTATCAATTCTACAGCTAAATGAGGCAACATTCGATTTGCCAGGTAGTGTCATTATTCGCCCCACCCATAAACCCAGCTACCGCTCCTCCGCCAAAATTCCTTTATAAATTCAGAAAAAATTACTTTTGGGTGTGAACAATGTGCGCAAAATATTAGGGTTTAGTAGGGTTAGGGTTAGGGTTTAGGGTTAGTGTTAGTGTTAGGGTTAGTTTAGTTTGTATAATAATATCGTTGGGTGGCGCCATCCGGTGAATTGATGTTGCTAGGGGCGGAAAAAATAGCGTCAGTTTGTCACTTTTGTCCGTCCCTGGCATTGCACTAAATTTTTACTGCCCTCTGGGCTCATGGGGGGCTTAGCCCCCCCTAGCCCCTGATAAACTCCGCCCATGGTCCCTGTGGATGGACAAAAGCGGCAAACTGACGCTATTTGACTCCACAGGGACGGAAAATAACACCAACCGTGAAATAGGGCGAAGTTCACCACCCAGCTTGTTCTAATGCTAACCCTAACCATAACACTAACCCTAACCTTAACCCTAATCCTAACCCTAACCCTACTGCTGACCCTAACTAACCCTAACCCTAATACTAACCTTAAATTGTCACAATGCATTTCCCATGCCGGCCAGTAAACTACACTCTAGCCAACTTTTAGTGCGCTGCATCAAGAGGACCATGGCACCCATGGCACTGACGCCTGATTATTTTCACATATGGCACCAGTTTATAGATCCGCCTTCACCCCGCCTACAACCAGTAAAATTGGTCCATGGTGCCTGCGTATTTTAGTATGACCCCCGCCCGTGCCTCCAATACAAAGACAGGATTGTCTGCACAGGATTGAAAGACCTGGAATCTGCAACAATTTTTGTTCCCTGAGATATATACAACAACTCAGTCCGCTCGTCCATACCGATGTTCCACATCACGTTTTTAACAATAAATTGTAGCTTACCATCAACCTGGAAGCAAAAATTTTACGCCAAACAACAAATAATAACAACTACATTTTATTTCACGAGGGAACTAAAACTAGTGTAGGCCAAAATGTCATTATTCAGGCAAATCATGTTAATGTAAACCGCTGGTGTGGAAAATTATCAGAAAAATATGCTGAATCCAAAAAAGGATGGTGCCAGCAGATATTCTCAACCGTTACTTACTTACAGTGAAAAAATCCAAGATGGCGGCGGCCGCCATCTTGAAAAATCGAAAAATCGCCATATCTCGGCCGCGTTTTGACCGATTTCGACCAAATTTGGCACGGCGATGCATTTCGGCCCTCTTCAGCCGTTCGACCGTTAAAAGTCTGAAATTTGAAAAATCCAAGATGGCGGCGGCCGCCATCTTGAAAAATCGAAAAATTGCCATATCTTGGCCGCATTTTGACCGATTTCGACCAAATTTGGCATGGAGATGCAGTTCAGCCCTCTTCAGCTGCTCAACCGTTAAAAATTTGAAATTTGAAAAATCCAAGATGGCGGCGGCCGCCATCTTGAAAAATCGAAAAATCGCCATATCTCGGCCACATTTTGACTGATTTCGACCAAATTTGGCACAGCGATGCAGTTCGGCTCTCTTCAGCTGCTCGACCGTTAAAAATTAGAAATTTGAAAAATCCAAGATGGCGGCGGCCGCCATCTTGAATAATCAAAAAATCGCCATAGATCGGCCACATTTTGACTGATTTCGACCAAATTTGGCACAGCGATGCAGTTCGGCCCTCTTCAGCTGCTCGACCATTAAAAATTTGAAATTTGAAAAATCCAAGATGGCGGCGGCCGCCATCTTGAATAATCGAAAAATCGCCATAGATCGGCCGCGTTTTGACCGATTTTGACCAAATTTGGCACGGCGACACAGTTCGGCCCTGTTCAGCTGTTCGACCGTTAAAAATTTGAAATTTGAAGAATACACTGCACTGTTTTAAGGCCCATTCAGAAATCAATAGGAAACTGGAAAATTCGACCCCCTGTAAAATCGTAACCCCTGAAAATTTCATTTTGAAACTTGATACACGTGATTACGTCGACAAGGTCACCTACTACACAATTTTTGATGTAGATCGCTTCAGTGGGGGCTTCTCCCCAAATAGGTGAAATATAACCCTTTTGTGACTTTTTTCCTGTCCTGTCCTGTCTTTTTTCTTCTTCTTCACACGCCCAGCTCAAACCGCGCGGCAGATATTCATGCTTTATGGCTCAAATGACATGGTTCCGCCCAAGAACTGTCCTTTTTGGGGTTAGGATGACGAGTGACATTTTCTGGGGGAAATGTGCCCCAGAAACCCCGAGAAAGGGGTGTGAATAGGCGTTTTCAAGCCAAACTGCCGAAATCCAAAAATTGCGATATCTCCGAAACCATACATCCAATCAGTCCAAAATTTGATGACGAAACTCATACCATCAACGGCACGTCGTGGGAGGTCCGCCAAAGCCGTATATGAAATACAACATGGCTGACGTCCGCCATCTTGAAAATTAACATAACGTCATAGCTACACCGCCAATGGTCCGATTCGCTCGAAATTTGGTGTACCGATGCAAAATAAGATGCCGATGACGACTGATAGGTGAAAGTTGAAACCGGAAGTAGAATTTCAATATGGCGGCCGTTCGTTTTCCGAAACCGGAAGTAGTTATAACTCAGCTGTGGATTGAGGTATCTTTACCAAATTTGGTACACATAGAGATCCTGGCCTTCTAAGGACATGTGCACAACCAAACCAGAACCGGAAGTTAATTCGCGACGTCCACGGCCGCCATCTAGAAAACTTTAATAATGTCATAACTATGTCGCCGATGGTTCAATTCACAAAAAAATCAAAACCAGAAGTTGTATTCCAATACGACTTCTGTTGGTTTTTACAAAACCGTAAATAGGTTTGTGCAATAATATACATACGTAAAATAAATTCAATATAAAAACTGCAAATATAAACGTTAAAAAGCTGTCGTTTTATAACAATGTGTAAGGCCCATAATTGACACATATAAAACAGCAAAAATTATTTCTGTCACGTCAAGGGCCGTGGATATAATAAGAACTGTGTATTATATCCACGGCCCATGATTTGCCTGATCAATAATGACATTTTGTAAGTAGTTCCACTTATTCGCGCTTTTCGTGTTAATTGTTGGCACCCTGCAAAAACGTGTTTTAGTAAAGTTTCTACATGGAATGGGTGATGGTGCCACCTCGAAAATTGAGTATGGAGGAATTATTCGGCGTTTTTGTACGCTGAGCGATAATACCAGATTTGGGACGAGTGTAGATTACTGGCCGGTAATAGCGAAATAGGGCGAAGTTCACCACGCAGCTTGTTCTAATGCTAACCCTAACCAAAACACTAACCCTAACCTTAACCCTACTGCTGACCCTAACTAACCCTAACCCTAATACTAACCTGTTACAATGCATTTCCCATGCCGGCCAGTAAACTTCACTTTAGCACCGGATTTAACACAATGTGGCCTGGCCGATTTTTCAAGATATGATAGTAGGCAGTATACGGCGAAAGCCTGTGCTTACTCATGCCAGCATCGTCTTTGGAGGCATGCTGGCGTCGGTAAATTCGGTGAATATTGCCAAAATGTTATGGTTCGCAATGATTATAGTCATTGTGGCAACATCTTCGGTTTCACCGTGTTCTGATTACTATCAGCTTTAGTTTCAGTGATGCGAATCTCTAGGAGACCCATGGCACTGTCGCTGATCCGATATAATCTATAATCGTACCCGAAACGGGGATAACAGTTGGTGTAACCTGAAATTCCTCTATTATCGCTCAGCGTATGAAAACGCGTAATAACTCACTCGAAATTCAATTTTCGACGTGGCACCATCAGCCAATCGACGTACAAACTTCACTAAAACACGTTTCTGCAGGGTGCCAGCCATTAACATCAATAGCGCGAATAATTGAACACAGTTACATTTCCACTTGCACTAAACCGCGGAATCGCGGATACAGAATATATAATAGGGTCCGCCTAAAAATCGAAATCTACGAAATCCAGTTAATATAGGAAATCCACAATTCCACATACCGTACCTAAATATCGATACGATAACAGTTTCAGTGAATTCACTCTACTTGAAATAGCGTGTAAAGATAATGCAAAGCTAATGCAAAGATCATCGAAGACGCCGATGATAGACTTTTTAATAGCATACTGTATAATGAACAGCATGTGCTCCATCGGTTATTGCCTGAACGCCATAATACTAATTATAGTCTTAGATTACGGCGCCATGACCGCACTCTCAGCGAACACAGACAGACGAAACTTTATACACAGAATCACCTTTAAAGACATGTACTAGTCTTGTAAACTGTATATTTCTCTTACGTATAGGCCTATGTTATTATTCTATTGTATTAGTTGCGGTATGTCAACTTTTAATAAAGGATTGATTGATTGATTGTGTATTTTATAGAAGCCCATGTACTGCTGACAATGATTTAAATTTATTTGCTCTAATAAATAGTTTATGTACAGCAAGGGTGGGCAACTTACCGGTATTGTGCCTTGGGGATTTCAATTGGCCTAACATTAGTTGGTTTACTTGGACATCAACTAGCAGAAGTGGTTCTGAAATCATTGACACCTTAAGGTAAAATTTCGTAAATCAATATGTTAGTAAGCCAACTAGAGCAAGAGGGATGATCACCCACACATTTTAGATCTAGTATTAACTCACCTTGTGTGGCCTCACCTTACCGGTAAGAAACTCCCCCCAGGGAGGCCTAGGGCTCAGCGGATTAGTCCGTGAAGAAGCCCATCCTTGTATTTCTTATCATAGGCCTACTTACCGGTAACCTAATTTTAAAGACATTGAGGTAGAGGCCCCAACTGTCTGCTGATCCAACCTATTCCACCTGTTGATTACCCTGTTAGAAAAAAGTGCCTCCAACAATCATGCACGGCCCACGGGTGCACCTCATATTCGCTAATTTACGTGAATGTCCTCTAGTGCCATTGATATTCTGTTCCAACGTAAACAATTCTTGGAGCCTTATCCTTGTCATGCCCTTAGCCATCTTAAACACTTCAATGAGATCTTGTCTATTTCTTCTTCCTTCAAGTGACCATAACTTCAAACTTTGCAATCTGTCCTCATAGCTCAGCCCTTCCATATTTATAATCATTTTCCTAAATCTTCTTTGAACTTTCTCAAGCAATTCCTTATCCTTCTTGTAATAAGGACTCCATGCACTTACACAATACTCTACGTGAGGTCTGACTAATGTTTTATATAAACTCATCATTATCCTAACCTCCGTGAATCTTATCGTTCTCTTTATCATTCCCATAACCCTATACTAGCCTTCTTAAATGCATGTATACATTGCTGAGAATACTTCATGTCTGATGAAATCCAGACCCCTAAATCTTTTTCTACTTCGTCCTCTGTTAATTTCATGCCACCCATATAGTAGGAACAACTGTCCTGCTTTCCTACATGCATAACCTTGCATTTTTGAACATTAAAGTCCATTTGCCACTTATATCTCTCTGCCCATGTTACCAAATTATGGTATTCAAGTCGCTTTGAAGCGTACTACAAACCGTTGCATCTCTCAGTTCTTGAAAGACCTTAGTATCATCAGCAAACTTCAATATATGGCTCCTAATGCCTTCATCTAGGCCATTGATAAAAATCAAAAATAACAGTGGACCTAGTACTGAACCCTGAGACACTCCACTCCAAACTGTGATAAAACTTGACCATTATACACACCCTCTGTCTCCTGCCTTTCAACCAATTTTCTGTAACACCCAACAATTTTAGTTGCTCTGTTTGCATTGTAAGTGGCTCTGCGCGAAACGGGCACGGCAGCCCCCATCTTTTTGGCCCGTGTCTATTGTGGCCACGGTCGCCTATCTCAGCTACTGCTGAGCTCTTGTTAGATAAAGTTGTTCGTAGTATAATAGATGAGGGACACGCTGTTGACATTGTTTTTCTCGATATAGCCAAGGCCTTTGATAAGGTACCACATCAAAGGTTATTGGAGAAACTACGTAAGCATGGTATGGGTTTCATTTATTACAAGAGCTCAGCAGTAGCTGAGATGGACGACAGTGCATGGCCACAGTAGACATGGGCCTAAAAGAGGGGGTGCTGTGCCCCTTTCGCAGAGCGCTGGGAACCCCTCTAATACAATGTGGCCTGCGCCGAGGTCTACTTCCGTACCAAGTGGCGTCTTCATCCATAAAGCCGTTTGGCCACAATAGTGTAGGATACCACTCGCCGCGTAGGAATATCACTACGAATTACTACTTAGTTGTCGAAATGCATACAGTAACAGTACGCTCAGATGATGCGCGGTATCTTCTAAACTAACTGCTTAGTTTAAAACTACTAAATTAATGTACTAAATTTCACCATTAAAGTTCTCCAAATTCTCCATCAAAATTCCTATTGCACGTGCTATCTAAAATGCAACTTATTTGCGAAACTCCATTTCCGCCACGGATGCCCGTGACGATTACATTTCTAACCTATAGCAGTTATACATCGCAGTCCACAGCTATATATATTTTCATTCCAGTTTACTTATTTATTGCACGACAGTCACGTGACCGCGCATCTGCGGTCACGTGACTGTCGTGCAATAAATAAGTAATATCTGTTGTTCAAGCGCTACAAAGTTAGCTATAACCGGAAGTGCCCCACACTTCTGGTCCAATTTCGAAATTCTCAACCTCAACCCTTAAAATTGGGGAGGGGGCTCTGCCCCTTTTGGGGGAGGGGCTGGGTCCCCATCTAACAAACTCTCCTGGGCTGAGGCCTACCACCATGCGAAGTACCAGCTTCATCCATCCAGCCGTTTGGTCACAATAAACATGGGCCGAAAATTTGGGGGTCCGCCCCCCCTTTGGGGAGGGGCAACGGGGTCCCCATCTAACACAAAGTCGCCTGGGCCGAGGCCTAGCTCCATACCAAGTGACATCTTGATCCATGCAGCCATTTGGCCGCAACAGACATG
>Ga0209259_1000549_pt1 | contig 11482 bp, 4 predicted proteins | sample WorMetGr2BELIZE1_FD_187417 | JGI IMG/M metagenome (GOLD analysis project Ga0209259, IMG submission 187417) | Marine gutless worms symbiont microbial communities from Max Planck institute for Marine Microbiology, Germany - Inanidrilus... ...
GTATAGGGACACTCTGCGGTGACCTGTGTGAAAACAGTTGAACCGATTGAGATGCCATGTAGACTGTGGGCTCAGTCTGGCTCAAGGAATCATGAATTGGGTGGGGGGTCCAAATCCCCCACGAGAAGGGGCAATTTCGGGGGGAAAGGGTCGCCCATTGTAAAGTATAGGGACTTTCTGCCGTGAGCTGTGCAGAAATGGCTAAACAGATTGATTTGTGGTTTGGGTTGTGGACTAAGGTGGGCCGAAAGAAGCACAAGTTCAATCGTATTCGCCAAGTGGCGCCAATGTGCCCTCCCATGTGGGCACTTTGGCGCCACCTGGCGAATACGATTGAACCGTCCATCTGTGGCGGCGATGCGGTCTTATGTCAAATTACTTTGACCACTTGTTTACTTTTCCCTTTTTCCTTTTCTTATTCACTTTTATCTGTTTTCTTCTTTTGTCCATCCCTTCGCCTTTCTACCAGAATAGTCCCACTCCCTTTCCAGTCCGACGGTTGTTGGAAGCGACCAAACCTGGGTTTAGTTTCGTGTTTATTATGTCATCTGTCTTGCTTAGTTAAGATGCATGGTTGTTTTTTGTTGTATTTGGTTTAGTCGAGTCTTGTGGTGCGACAGTTGTCTTCCCCTGTTGTAGGTTCTAGCGTAATAATTTAAATGAGCCTCTTGATCCCTTTTCCTTTTTGGGTGGCTGCTGAACAAAAAAGGCGGCCAGGGTTGAGGTTAATATATCACTAGCCTTCTTTAACTGGGTAAGAGGATAACTCTCCATCCCTGACCTTTCGTCTATGATATAGCTGTAGTTGTACTAAAAAGGGATGCTAAACTCCAATCAGCCAACCAGCTAAGGGAGGATTCATTCCCATGAGCCCTCTGTGGGTCCCGGGTCTGTAAGTAAGTGGGTAAGTGTCAAAGTAAGTAAGTGACAAGTTTATGAAGTGCAGCAGAAACCAGAATAGGCCCTCTTGGTTTCTGGCTGGATGTCGTAGGAGGCAATTAAACATGACTTTTGTTTTCGTGATTATTCTGTGTTGTAGTACATTACCTTTGATTGGTGAATGTGTGCTTTTGTTGTGTAATTGTGTTACGTTTAATGTCTCTTGCCTATTTTTGTGTCAAGTGGAACGTAAAACCTTAACTCAGTCAATCATTCCCATGATCCCCCTAGTGCCCATGATCATATGTATCCCAGTTCACTAAAACTTACTGCATGCATAACAACTATTATCTACAGCTCAGGATGCCAAGTAATGATTGATTGATTGAGTAGGGTTTAATGTCCCACTGAACACATTATAGGTCATATCGGGGACGGGTTTTCAAGTAATGACTGTAGGTGTATATTTGCTGAACTATGGTGTGTAGTTATGATGTAGCATTACATATACAGCGTTGAATGTATCTCATTTTGTAATTTATGTTTTAATGTCTTTACCTTTCATAGAGCATTTTGAACGAAATAATTAAGGTCTCATGCATAATAAGGATTTTCTGTACAGTGTATACCGTTACTGTCCTGTACACTACAGCTAATAGATTTCACTTGTATAAACTACCGCTGTAGCCCTGGATCACGCGTTGCGCTTGCCATGTCTTTGTCCAGTCATAAACTCCATTTGTTGTATGTCCCGCCCAGCGTTACAGCACTTGGCAAGTTATGAATGTAAGGAAATTTGACAAAAATTGCTGCTATTTTACATTTTGTTTGTCTATGTTGTACCCGATTACGTGCCAGATCATCATGTCTCACACGATATGCAAGGTTGCAAAATCCGTAAACAAGCGCTCAGCACCAGCTGAGATGGGCAACCGTTTGGCCACAATAGACATGGGCCGAAAATTGGGGTCTGTGCCCCTTTTTGGGGGGAGCTGGGTCCGCACGTAACACAATGTGGCCTGGGTCGAGGCCTACCTCCATGCCAAGTGCCATCTTGATCCATCCAGCCGTTTGGCCACAACAGATATGGGCCGAAAATTGGGGGGCTCTGCCACTTTGGGGAGGGGGAGCTGGGTCCCCATCTAACGGAATGTGGCCCAGGCCGAGGCCTACCTGCATGCCAAGTTTCATCTTGATCCATCCAACCGTTTAGCCACAATACAACATTACAGACAGGACAGGACAGACAGACAACAGTCTGATAGCATAGGGCAAACAGTTTTACAAACGGTCGCCCAGAAAAATGAAAAAAGCATACATGTATACTAATGTTTTACATGTGACGGTGTGAATATGCTTGGTTGTATGCTAGCTACAAGATCAATGAAGGAACTGAGAATTTAACATTAGAATAGGGCCTACCGAGGGTCACATGAAGTAGTTCTGTGGCAGCATCGGGACCCACAGTTTGACCGATCTACATTTTGTGGAAAGTGAAAATCTTGTCATATTTATATGACTAGGTATGATATAGCCGTGTGTGACCACGCCATCCAGTCATTCCAGTGTTTTGGTTTTGAGGCACTTTGGTCACAGCACATGGGCCTGATTGTGACAAGACTCTGATATAATAAATGGTTGAAATAGAGTAATTGAGTATTTTACCTATTTACGCACTGACCAACACAATACAGTGAAATCAGATAGTTGGTTGGTTGGTTGGTTGGGGTTTAACGGCACTTTTGAAATCAGATAGTAAAAAAAACTGTTAAATATATTGTCAGTCAATTGGCTGTTGAAGGTTTTGGTTTGTTATCGTCAGTACCACAACCAACTGAAAGCAAAAACTAAACCAGAAACCATAAGCAACGCCGAGTCTAGTGACTCCCATACCCAGGCGAGCATTTCCCAGGCATCCTGGAATATTGGATATTTTTGTTCCTCAATTCCCGGAAATGAAAGGACAAAATTCCAGGAACAGGATTAGCTAAAATAAATTATGATTAGTCAAATACTGTTAACGTGAGTGAGACCAGCGTGTCGCAATGCCTGAATGACTGTTAACTTGATACTAATGAGTACAGTAACGTGCAAGGGTAGAAGAAGAAGTTTATTGAAATGTAGCAACCAAAGGCTGGATTGGTACGGGTACGGGTCAGTCACGTGTGGTCAGAGCTCGGCTACGGCCTGCTCGGTACTGAGTAGGGTCACAGTAGTGGTCGACTGCAGCTGCATTATGTGTTAACTGTATGGACGCCATACACGTCAACGGAACGGCGTAGGACGGCCGGTGAGAATGTCAATAACGGTCACAACTCAACCGGTTCTTCAGCATTGCTGTTTAAATATGTAAAACGAATTGCAGTTATGATTTGTAAGCATGTAAGATTTGTATAGTATGTTGTAAAAATGCTGTTGATGGGCAAATGGTCAGCAATATATTTACACAAACCATAGTGACAGCAATCTCATAAACAGTCATAATTACAGAATACAGTTAACCTTTACATGTATATATGAAACCAAGTCAGTCACTCAATAATGTACCAATGCTAATAACATTGCTTAGTCAATCGGCAACATTGAACTCAAGACTCTAACAATTTTCCACGTTCCAAATAACAGAAACTTCAGTTAACACAAAAGTATTACAATTTTACAGCAGCACAGTTAGAAATAATGCACAAAACACAGGATTTCAATACAAATCTCACGAAGTTCAAATCCCAAGCAAGAACAATCTAAATCAGATCTCAATCCTTCGCTTTCAAACGGAATCATGCTCGACTTGAATCGGATCCTGGAAGCCCCAAAATCGCAATTTATATCGAATTGCATGTTACAACAAAGCAATTGAGGATAGCAGACTTCATCCCTATGTACAGCATGTTGTGTATGGCAAGGCTTACAGCCAAAGGATTTCAGTCAGCAGGAGGCAATGCAGAGGGAGTGGGGCTGAAGTGCTGAAGCTCCGTCCGTCTGCGTTGCTTTCTGCTGACTGACATCCCTTGGCCATAAGCCTCACCATACACAATATATGTGAAACATGACATTATCCCCAAAACCAGAAGTATGTAATGTTTTGCATTGTCATCAGAGAAGGACTTGAACATTTACAAAAAATTCTGTGAAGTCTGGACATGTATTTTTTTAGGCATGTTGTGGTAGACAAACATGCTGGCCACAATACTTCGCACGCCACGTGGTGGCGAAGTAAAAGAAAACATGTCAATAACACTAAGAAACAGGGAAGTTACTAAACCTAACTATTCTGAAGTATTTATATCATAACTGCTTCAGTACTGTTAGATTTAGTAGTTTTTGTATTTTTTATATGAGCAACAAATGCACAAAGTGTTATATACAGTTATATACAGATGTGCAAAGTAAATTAGCATTTATTACAGCAGTAAAGTACAACCAACCCAGCTTCAGAAAACTCTGTCAACAGTTTCCAAAGATCTTTCTGCATATTTGTTCATCACAGCACAACAAGACAATGATGCATTACATCAAAAAGGTGGACAAGGCAGTTGACAAATAATGGACATCAATGACAACAGACAACAGAAAGCAGTGAATTTAGGATTCAAGGTGTTACCGTAATGCACAAGTTACGTAACGTTCTTCACAGCACGCCCATACTGTTTAAACAGCACAACATTGCACACACCACAAAAGACTGCCTGTATGACAATTATATGGGGTTCAGTGCCTCCAAATTTTTCTGAGCTGTACCCATTTAACTACAAGTGTCGGAGTTGCCATGCTGGAGAAATACCACAGCCAAAGCCAAAGCCAAACACAGATAACAGAGTTGAAAGTCGAACTGCAGACAGTTTGGGATGATCCGTCACAAAGGCTAATCAGCAGGTTTATTATGAGCTCCAGAAAGTGACTGGCATCAGTTTATGATGCTATGCTGCAGCAAATTCGTACACTGTCAGATTAACAAGCATTCAAACCAATTTGACAAAAGGCTGGATCGCCACTGCACATGCACAGTTCGGTCATATTTGCCATACTTCGTTCGGCCCATCCGAGTCCACAACCCAAATGGCATCTAGACTGTTTCAGCCGTTTGTGCACAGCTCACAGCAGAATGCCATATACTTTACAATATACCCCTCAAAATTACTCCTTCGCATGGGAGAATCTGCACCCCGATGCAGCGTAATGAGGTCTATTAATGTTCACATGGGACTATAATATGTTAATGCTAAGGGACAGTTATGTGTAAAACCACACGATTTTGTCAACAGTGTAGATATCTTGATAAAACCTGACATGAGTGTTATTTTAAACAAAATTTGATGCAAAAATAATATCCATTACAGATCTACTGTGGTGTGCACTATGGATCAGATGCACGAGCTTAAACATCTCCGTACTCTACGTTTCAGCATCTGCCTTGAATCACAATGAGCTTCAAACATAAACAGCCATCTGAGAAAGACGTTGCAAGAACGATTAACGTAACGAAAAAATGTGGTGAACCTTGCGTTTGTGACTGGCCAGATTTTTTCCCGTGACAAATGTACTGTTACAAATGTCACATTTGTACAATCTGTGGTCAACATGAACTTGTAAGTGTTCTCTAAGAGCACCAGGTCGGGTATAAGTATTGCCACATACGGTACAACGGTACGGTCTGTGACCAGTGTGAATGCGCATGTGTACACTGAGACAGTCAGGCTGAGAAAAAGTGTGGTCACATATGTCACATTTGTATGGTTTTACTGCTGGAGCAGTCATGTGAATAATTCTTCTGTGATTGGAGAGTTGTATTGCCCATCTAAATGACTTATGACATATTTCACACTCATAAGGTTCAGATGCCGCACGAATTCCAATACACTTGTGAATGGAAAGATACTGAGAGCTAAAATATGACTTGTTACAAATATTACATTTGTAACGCCTCTTCTGCAAGTGAACTTTTTTGTGAATGAAAAGACTGCAGGATCGAACAAATGACTTGCCACACCGGTCGCACATGAATGATCGTTCACCACTATGCTTACGTTTGTGACTAGTAAGCTCAGATGAGCTCCTAAACCGCATGTCACACCTGGTACATGCATACGGCCGTTCATTTGTGTGAATACGTATGTGTCTCTTGAGGCTACAGGCATGACTACACGATTTGTTACAAATGTCACATATATACCGTTTCTTGACAGCGTGAAGGCGTTTTTTGTGTTCAGTAAGATTGCCAAGCTCAGTAAAGGACATGCCACATTTGTCACACAAGTGACGCTGTTCACTAACATCAAGACATATGTGTTTGTGGAGATCCAGGGTCTTCATAAATGTCCTTCTGCAAACATTACACACATGTCCTCCATGGAGTCGTAGATGCTTGTTGAGAGAGCTAGACTGAGTAAAAGACTTGCCACAGTTTCCACATACATATGGACGTTCACCAGTATGGATACGTATGTGTTTCGTACGTGTATACGAGTCTTTGAACACTTTGTCACACATGTAACATGGGTATGGCCGTTCATTTGTGTGGATACGCCTGTGTCGCTTTAAATTGCAGGAGTGACTAAAGCATCTGTTACATAGATCACACATGTACCGTTTCTCAAGAGTGCGAATACATTTGTGTCTATCAAAACACCTAGAAGTGATGTATGACTTGCGACAAACACGACATTCATACTTCTTGACTGAATCTTGTTGTCCATGTGCACGGAGACTGCCAGACTTGTCGGAGATGAAAGGTTGTTCATCGGTATGAACACATTTGTGTTTGGCAAGATCATCTGACATGGCAAACGTCTCGTCACATACGTGACATATATATGGCCGTTCATCTGTGTGAAGACATCTATGTCTTATTAAATCTGCAGACTCACTAAAGGATTTCTTACAGATGTCACAAGCGTATGGTTCACTGGTGGTACAAATACACTTGTGCATGGCAAGATCACTGTAGTCACTAAATGTCCTTTTACAATTGTCACATTTGTGAGTGTTTTCATCGGAGTGAATATGTTCAGTTTTGAAAACACTGCTCAACTGAGAAGAGGGTTTGTCAGACGTCAAAGGTGTCTCATGACTGAAAATACACTGGTGTTTGGCCAGGTCATAGGAGTCACCAAATGCCATGTTACACTTTTCACAAATGTATGCCTCTTCATCTGTATGAAGACGTCTATGTCTCATGACATCACTCAACCGACTAAATGATTTGGCACACATGTCACATTTATACAAGCTGTCCGCAGTGGAAACACACTGATGTCCATCAAGATTGCTTAATCCACAATGTAATGCATGACAAATGTTACACTTATATGGTGTTTCACGTACGTGAATTAGCTTATGACTGATCAAAGTGCTAGACCGAGTAAAGGACATGCCACACCAGTCACAAGTGTAAGGTTGTTCACTGGTATGAATAACTTTGTGTTCCGAAAGCTCAGATGATTCCCTAACTGCCTGGGCAGACATGTCAGATGTGTAAGAGTTAACATCACTATGAATACGTTTGTGACTGATAAGATCATCGGACTGACTAAATGACTCACCACACGTTTCACACATGTACACTTTCTCAAGAATGGGAATACAATTGTGTCTGGCAAGAGAGACGATTGTGCGATATGAATTGTTGCAAAGATTACATTTGTACGCTTTTTCACCCGTGTGAATGCGTCTGTGAAGCGTACGAGTATAGGACTGAGTAAAGGACTTGCCACAGATGTCACAAGCATAAGGTCGTTCACCACTATGAACACGCTTGTGTCTAGCGAGATCACAGTAGCTATTAAATGTTCTGCTGCAAACGTCACATGCGTGAACATTACTCAATTTCTTGGATTTGTTGGTAACATGAAATGGTCGCATGGACACATCTGTTTTATCTGGTTTTTCAAAGCCGTTTGTCTGATAACTGCTGAAGTTGTCAAGTACGTGGTCATCCCTGTCAGAGTTTTGCATAGCCTGAGCAAGGTCTACCTGCTGATCTCTTAATGCATCACCTGCATCTCTGGAACTTTTAAGATCTACATCATTCAGTGATCTCGACACAACCATCATAGCATCTGCACCTCCATTCATGCTAACACTTTCATCCACAGTCATAGTGGTATGCAATGCATTTGATGAGTCGCATATATACTGTTCGTCAAGAACAGGATTGCAGTTGTGCGTGGTATAAGCTCTGTTGGTGCGATATGCAGTGTTGCAAACATTACATGCATACGGTTTTTCGCCCGTATGAATGCGTCTGTGAATCTTAACATAACAGGACTGACTAAAGGACTTGTTACATATGCCACAAGCATAAGGTCGCTCACCACTATGAACACGCTTGTGTCTGGTGAGATCACAGTACCTCCTAAATGTCTTGCTACAAACATCACATGTGCGAACCTTACTGAGTTTCGTGGATTTATCACTAACATGAAATGGCCGCACTGACACATCAGCCTCTGGTATATTTTTGAAGCCTGTCTGAAAACTGCTGGAGCTGTCAAGTACCTGGTCATCTCTGTCAGAGTCATGTTGACCAAGGTCTGCCACTACCTGCTGCTCTCTTAATGCATCACCTGCCTCCACAGAAATTTCAAAATCTACATCGTTCAGTGATCTTGATGCAATGATCAAAGTATCTGTATCTCCGTTTATGGTAACACTTTCATCAACGTTCATAGCAGTATGCAATGCATTTGATGAAGAGTCTATCCAGTCATATTGCTGTCCACAGTTGTCACTGACAGAAGTCACCTCACTGGCTGAAGTCAGGTACCAAGTAACAGGAAAATATGTATTCGGTGACTGATCATTTGGTTGTTCTGTCTGTTCACTGTTTGTCTGTTACACACAATGCAAAACAGAAAATCCATTACAACATCGTTGGCCATAATTAGCGTACCCCCCGAGCTTTCACTGGCATACCTCTGACAATACGAGATATTTCTACACCAAAATTTCCACAATTTCACTTCAGGTAATGTTATGCAAAATTAATGCACAACTGCCCACCAGTGCAGGCCTACTCCATTTACTTTGCAATAACAGCATCAACGAGAAACCTGTTTACATTGGTTTTTATCTCACCACATTGGTTTTCAAGGATGAGAACAAATCTGCTGTCAAAGAGACTGACCACCTTGCTTTACCCACAGCCTGGACCATCAAACAGACCAAACCAAAAGGTGGTGGACTACCATTTTTGTTTGGCCATACAGGAAATGTTCTATATCAAAATTCAATTAAGGATGTTGATCAGCTGCAGAATGCATCATTCATGGTAGCACATGACGAACTGGACCACAGCATCATCTATACTACATGTAGTGGTAAACACTTATCTTAATGTATGTGTCAAGGCGGCCAGTTTGAACACAGTCTGTACAAGTTATATCTGATTAACGTTGCAAGACTATCATTTTAACAGCTGCTTTTAAATCATTTTGATTACCGGTAAATACGGTACAAAGCATGCTGGCTTGATGTGCACTGGGCTTTACTCGCTAGTGTGACTCTATGTTAAAGGTACTGCGAGAAATCTATTGCAAAAGTTACACAGGAGTAAGTTAGTAACTTCAGGGATCCAACAATTATGGACTACTGCTATATCACACACAGTAACTACTACACTACATCCGTTTAACAGCCTTTTTTCTAGGACAACCTGGGTAGGATGGCACCAGAAAGATAAACCATTCTGGATTTTACTGGAGCAAGAGATGATGGGGTGGCAGTGGCATCAGCTGGACCATATGCAAATCATTTACACCTCGCTGCAGACAGATAACCATGCCAGTACCTCACCACTCAGTTTTTACAGGCCAAATACCCTTCCTGCCATCCAACCAACAGTGTCAAAGCACTGAAGGAGTTATATCACACAGTAAATCTAAGGTAAATGGAAACTTAAATGGAGTACAATGGCAGTGAAAGCTAAGGAGTCGGTGTGGAAGTATGGCAGACATCCAATCTGCGGTGGCTGAGATTAGGCAAGGAAAAAAAGATAGAAAGAAGAACAAACGACAGGATGAAAATATAATGGTCTGCCCTATTCCATAGGGCGATCATAAATATTATGTATGGATGCGGAGTAAATTAACACTTATTACAGCAGTAAAGTACAACTACCCCAGGTACAGAAATGTCAACAGTTTCCAAAGATTTTCCTGCATATTTGCTCATGACAGCATAACAAGACAATGATGCATTACATCAAAAAGGTGAACAGTTCCATAATGAAAAAATTAAGGCAGTGGATAAATAACGGACATCAACGACGACAGACAAGAGAAAGCAGTGAATCGAGTATTCAAGGTGTTACTGTAATGCAACAGTTACGTAACGTTCTTCAAAGCACACCCATATAAAGACTCCCTATATGTACTGTTCAAACAGCACACACTGAACACACACCACAAAAGACGCAGGAGAAATGCATGGGGTTCATCCAGAAGAATCAATGCCTCCAAATTCTTCTGAGTTAAACCAATTTAACTACCATGCTGGAGAAATACCACAACCACATCCAAAGCCAAACACAGATAACAGAGTTGAAAGTCGAACTGCAGACAGTTTGGGATGATCCGTCACAAAGGCTAATCAACAGGTCTATTATGAGCTCCAGAAAGTGACTGACATCAGTTTATGATGCTGTGCTGCACCAAACCCATACTCTGTCACATGGGTGTATATTTCATCACTATGGGGGCACGCTCCCATTAACAAGTGGTCAAACTAATTTGACAAAAAGACCGCATAACCGCCGCAAACGGACGGTTTAATCGTATTTGCCAGGTTGTGCCAATGTGCACCCAAAGCAACACATACTTCCGTGGGCCCATCAGAGACCACAAAGCAAATGGCATCTCTATCGGTTCAGCCATTTTTGCACAGCTCACGACAGTGTTGACGGGCATGCCTGGGAATGTCCTTTCCTCTAAAAATTGCACCTTCACATGGGGCAGTCTGGACCCCCATCTAATACGTGGTTCACTGAGCCAACAACCTAAAACGGCAACTCGACTGGTTCAGCCGTTTTTGCACAGCTCACCGCAGAGCGTCCCTATTTTTTTACAACTAGCTGCCTTTTCTCCACTCAAAATTGTCCCTTCCCATGGGGGATATGCAACCCGATCTAATACATGATTCCGTGGGCCCACCAGAGTCCAGAATCAATTTTCATATAAGACTATAACATTTTAATGCTAAGGGACAGTTATGCTTAAAACCACACAATTTTGTCAACGGTGTAGATATCTTGATACAAGTGCTTAGCAGTAGCTGAGATAGGCGACCACTTGACCACAATAGACACAGGCCGAAAATTGGGAGGGGGGTTGTGCCCCTTTTGGGGGAAGCTGGGTCCCCATCTAACATGTGACCTGGGCCGATGCCTACCTTCGTACCAAGTGGCATCTTGATCAATCCAGCCATTTGGCCACAGCAGTCGTCTCTGATATAGCCATATTTGTGCTGAAAAGGGACGTTAAACTCCAACTAACTTACCTAACTTACCTGGCCACAGCAGACATGGACCGAAAATGGAAGGGGGCTGTGCCCCTTTGGGCAGGGGGAGCTGGGTTCCCATCTAACACAATATGGGGCTGAGGCCTAGCTC
>Ga0209259_1000551_pt1 | contig 11481 bp, 6 predicted proteins | sample WorMetGr2BELIZE1_FD_187417 | JGI IMG/M metagenome (GOLD analysis project Ga0209259, IMG submission 187417) | Marine gutless worms symbiont microbial communities from Max Planck institute for Marine Microbiology, Germany - Inanidrilus... ...
CGTGCATATCATTGTGTACTATGTACGTGCATATCATTGTGTACTATGTACGTGCATATCATTGTGTACTATGTACGTGCATATCATTGTGTACTATGTCATACACAACACAGCACAGAACAGTTCTGATAACTTTCACTCGTATCCTCTAGATGATCATCATAGCTCAGATGACGTCTACTGGAGGGGACGGGACCCACTCAACACAAAATAGGTCACTGACTTAGCAAGGTATTTAAAAAATAAACACAGCACAATATAAACAGACATGTGCCAGTCCAATAAACCGAAAAACATACACCCAGCTTTCTTTATAGCCATTATACAGGTGAAACTATGTTAGCGGCCACCCCCAGTTAAGAACTGGAGGATTACGTTGGAGCAAAGTTTCACTGCCCGCGTGCCACTGCTGATGGGCAAGTAGCGCATTCATAGTGGGAAAAGGCACTAGAGTTCTCCACAACGGTGTTACCTGCACCATCTCTTTATTGTGAACTCAAAGATGCCACAACATGCCACAACAAAAGGCACATTTTGTATTCACAACTAGACTCCAGCTGTGGTTGAACTATTAGCATATTAGATATATATGGACGATAATTACGCAACCGGGTCAACCACAGCCGTAACCGGAGTCACGGAGTCGATTGAAAGTGGTTGAACGTCGGTTACCACCGTTACGTGACACGTCCTGGGGCCGTATGCATGACACGGTCATAAGCTAGTCTCGGACTAAGGCCTACGTCGGTCGTAGTTAGTCCGAGACTAGCGGCATACAATCGTCGGTATGCACTACGCCGACGTAGACCTCCGACTAGCTAGTCTCCGGACTAACAGGCGGGAGAATTTTTTGTCATGGATTTTCCAGCAGTAAGACTAAATGCGCATGCGCTAAACGTGATTCGTTGTTTATGTTTACATTTTGATGATGTGATGTGATCACTCTGACTATAGACGCCGTACTTGCCGGCCTCTCCTCTCACGCCAAAACTTTGGTTAATGTGCGCGACGGGAAGTATATACATCGTTCTCGGCATTTATACCGGTTACAGGTGTTCATGTGCCTATTAACAATATCACTATTATTTTACAGCAGCAAAATTATTTAATTATGACGTAAGAAAGACTATTATTAGAAGCAATTATTCGATTAATTATTATACACGAAAATTTACTGCAAGCTTAATAATAACGCGATATCAAGGTTGAGTGGCGCTGCCAAGCGAATAAAATAACAGCTGACATTTTTACGCTATTGTTGACATTACCTTGACAACCATTCACTTACGCCAGGCGTAGCGCACTTACGCCTGGTAGGAAGGTGGACTAGGCTACGCCAGGACTTCAGCCGTGGCTTAGCGCTAAGTCTGAGTCATGCACGACGGCCTATAGTGGCTAGTCCGGCGTAAGTCGATTTTAGTCTCAGACTAGTGCTTACGACCGTGTCATGCATACGGCCCCTGGATGTCGACATTTGTATTAGTTTGGTTAATCAGAGTCTCAGGCCGTCGGTCGTGCTTCAACAACCCATTGGTTGTACGATGTCATGGTTAACAGGTCAACCACAACTGCAGTCTGGCCGTGGATATGAAACGTGCCTAAAATAAACGTTGACAACTAAAGCCAGCTGTGGTCACCGTCTACACAGCCGGAAATGGATTCAATTGATTCCTACAGCCCTGTGGCCAGCACGGGGCACACTCTCACGGTGACATCCCATTACGATCTCCATGTTGTGGGGCAACACGGCGTACTGTGTGAAGATAAGCGGTGAAGATTTGTCGCGTTATCTCAACAAAATTGAATCTGCTGCTTTAAGAAAATGTCTGCATTATCACAATCTTACTAAGAAAGTGATGTCATAACAGCGAACATTTCTCAGAGCTCACTGCACGTCATGGCGGTTAAATAGATACGACGTGATGAAACTACGTCACTGTCAGCATATGTACTGAGGATTGTACACAAAGGATACACTCATGTCAACACGCCTGACATCGACCCAGTCCTTGGTCACATGATCGCCACAGCGGACGCACGGACGAGGCAACTGCTGACGATCTACTGTTCCGCTACCTAGCGCGGCAGACGACCGATAACTCTGCTGCTGCTGGTAAGTCCGCGACGGTGAACGCGCGTCCGTGGCAGCACTATCGGCGGCGTGCGGTGCAGCAGACCGGCTGGTGGGCGTGGTCTGGTCCGTGACCAATGAGTGACAGCCGTCATCAACAGGCACGTGCTGGCGACCGCCCGGCAAGGCACACTTGGCACACATGTACAGCGAGTTGTTGACCGTCACACCATGGCTGTCGCTGACATACCGCCCGTCTCTCACGCGTGAGCTGATCTCGGTGTCCGTGTCTGATCGCCGCCGTCGCGCTTCCCGCCACATGCCACAGAGGCTCGCCGCGTCGCTGTTGGACCGAGTCGCCGCCGGCAACGACCGGACGCCGCCCGACTGGTCGTTGACGTCACCGCGAGCGTCGCCGGCATGCGGCTCGTCGTTGAGCGAGGACTCGGAGAGACGCGAAGGTCGCGGAGGTCTCGCCGCCGCCGAGGAGGAATCACACTGATACTGCATCAGAGTGCTCAGCTTCACGGAGTTGGACTGGCGGCCGAGCCGCGTCCCTACATCATCCAGTCATCGACAGGTCACTCTCGGCTAGTGACGACATGCTTTAAAGCCAAATTCCATTACGCTAGCTGGTTCGGAGCCAGCTCCGAACCAGCTAGCGTAATGGAGTTTGGCTTTTGCTGCACAACGGTGGATTCAATGAAAGGGCAGACTGAGCTGCCACCCTCCACTGGCAGTGAAATCAGTCCGCTGTATGTCTCTGTGTATCTGTTTGTATGATAACTTTTCAACAAAATTGCCTCTGACCTGGACATTTAGTACAGTGCTTCAACTCGACCCAGTTTATGCAAATTAACTGTACAAAAACTAAGAAAACAAGCTAGTTGGTTTTAGGGCCCGACTGCGCCCCCAGTTCTGAACGCCCCCAGTTCGGAATGCCCTCGAGCTTCGATCACTGAAGAACACTGCACTGAAACTGATGTGTTTGCACCTGCATCGTCGGGACTTCACGACGATAAACTAGTCACATTATTTTACCTGCACTTTAACAGCTGCTTTCCCGGCGAACTTGGCTCAGCTGGTTACTGCGCGGTTCTCTTCCTCCAAGACAGAACCATTACGGATAAGTCACAAGTTGCTCTGATGGGATGATGTCGCCCAACCAGCAGTGTCAAAGCACTGCAGAAAACACACATCACTGAGCCCTGCCAGGGGCCTCGTTTCACCCATTCTTCATCCATCAGCACACTCCTGACGGAAAAGGCACTGGTCCAGTTTGAGCTGGCAGTCCAATATCAGTACAAGACAGACACCCATTCAACGACCTCTTTTCCAGGACAACCTGGGTAAGCTGGTACCAGAAAGGCTAAACCAGTCTGGATTTTAATGAAGCACAACATGATGGGGTGGCAGTGGCATCAACTGGACCATATGCAGGTGATGTGAACCTCACTCCAGACAAATAACCATGCCAGAACCTTATCACTCAATGTTTTACAAGCCGGATGCTCTTCCTGATGTCCAACCAACAGCGTCAAACCGTTGAAGGCAATTTAAGCCGATACCGGTACCAGACAAATGATATTACGGTACTGAACCGTGCACAGACCTTCCAGGGTCATGCCGACACGAAGGCACTTGGCAAACCGGCAGGACTTACAGTTGGTTCTGTTTGTCGACGCAATCTTGCAGTTCTCACCGTTTGTACATATGAACTTCATGTGCAGTTGTTCCTTGAGCATCCGACGAAAGAAACCCTGCAAACAGATACGTCAGCAACATCACCGTCTCCGTACCAGCAACCACATCACACCATCTGAGAGCTAAGCTCAAACACTTGCGCTATACACACTCCATCAAAGTACACTTCAGCAGTGTTTTTTCACACTAAACACACAAAACAATGACCAGCAGCACCACAGCTGCAGCTGCAGCAGCCAGGCACAGAGTGAGTACAAGCACTCGCTGACATTTCGCATTCACGCTATGTTGTCACAGCAACGAAACCCGTGCACCGATTGCAAATCTGCCCAACAGTGCACAACTAGAGGGCACCTTCGACTTCCCAACTTACATCTGGGTCCGTGCAGTAGTGTGAGAATGAGTCGAGGGACAGACACACAGACAGACACGCGAGACCAATATACATTTCGCGTCGTCTACGACTCGTGCGAAATGTAATGCTCTAATTTGTAACATACACAGCATTCGGGAGATCTCGGATCGGAGGTGTGGGCAGTCGCCACGTGGACAGAGACGGAATGCGTCAGTGAGTGGCCAACTAACTCAGGAAGTGAGATTTAAGCGGACGTTTAAAGGTAGCTACTGTAGCAGAAGCTTTGATAATAGCAGGGATTTCATTCCATATCTTGGGTGAATAGCAGCTAAAGGAATGCTGACCAAAATCAGCACTGATGCATTGGATTTGATGAAGTTGCTGGTCAAAAGAGCGCAGAATATTAGCAGGCCGATACGGAACCAAAGTGTTACAAAGGTAAACAGGTTGATGTAAAGCCAAGATTTTATAAACACACTGCGGAACCAAGCAGATTTAACAACTATCACAGTTACTGACAATTACTGTCGTACCACCACCTCTGTTTTATTTCAGCTGAACCCAAATAGCTAATTTTCTTCCTTTACTTATTCAGGAACAGAAGTTTTGGGACAAATGAGCCACAAAACAGCTAGCAGGAACAGTGTGATTTAATACTAAGCAAGTGAAACCTATAAATAAACAAGCGGTCAAAGTAATCTGACATAATGGCCGCATCACCACCACACAGCATTAGTTCTTCCAGCTCAAGTTATCTGACAAGTCGGGGGGCTGATCTGTGGCTCATGACAACAACCATTCAGCACAGAGTGCAATGTCAGTTTTTCTAGCCGGTTACAGTTCGGTTTATCCTATGGTGTGTTTGTGTGTAATGTTGGTGTATCGTGACTAAATGTCTAAATTGGTCAAACAGGTTTTTTGGTATGACGGTTATCACGGAAGACAGCGACTTTGTGTTACATTGGCTTCCAGATCCACCCAAGGGAAAGGTTGGGTTCCAGAGACGTCCTCCGCAAGTGACACGATGAACCCGGAAAATTTTCGACTGGCTGTTACTTATTTACAGTTTAAAATTTAAAATGCTTTTTAGCCACGGTCAGCCATCCTAGCAGCTGCCGAGTTCTCGGACCACTACATCACAGAGACGGCAAAAGTGAAAGCCGTCAAACGAACCTTGCAGCCTTCGCATGTGATGGCACCAAAGTGAAACCCCGACGACGGCGCATTGCACACTTTACACGATATTGACTTGAAGTCAACTTTCAACTTCTTATCATCATCACAACCTGCACAGCAAGACGACACCGCGGTACGACAACACCGCCGTCTGACCACCACGACTGATCACAATGTAATACATCAGAACAGACGAGTCCACAACAAATGCTTAACGTTTACTGCGTGGATCTAAAACAGCCCCGGTAACATCAAGAAACAACAGCAACAACAATTAAATGGCCGTTTATCCAGGATCATAAACCGGTAACAGAATGTAGGTGGGAGAAACCAGGCCGCAGTGTATTTGTTTACTTTGCGTGGTTAATCGCACACTGCAAAGAACGACGAATTTGGGCTTTCCTTTCTTGAATCCAAATCTAACTTAAACGAGTCTAGAAATCCCTCGGATTTTGGATTTGCACAAAACTGTCGGAATCCAACAAGATCTGAATTCACATTCAAACTCTGTCACAAGCCTAATATTCATCTATATCATAACACTGACATAATACAATTTATACATACACACACACAACAACAACAATCATTTTACAGCCCTTTGTCCAGGACTACCCGGGTGAGCCGGTACCAGAAGAAACACTCACACACCCACCATCCTGATCATCATCCAATCTTTATCAGCTTCTTCCATCTACCACAATCCATAGCGTCCTCCTTGTTCAAATTTCAAATTATACATAACATACGAAAATTACAGTACAAATATTCACACTCAACAAACGTGCAAATGGTGGTGAGATAATGTCACAAATAACACAGAGCTAACTGTGCATACGCAGGAAGTTAATAACGCCGCCTTTCAACGTGTCCGGAAGTATAACACGTATATGTATAGTCGACATCACTCACCTGGTCGATACATTCCAAGCCGAAGACACTTCTTGAATCGACAGAACTGGCAGTGTGAACGTGTGTCCTTGGTAATCTCACAGTTGTTGTTCTTAGGGCACAGGAACGCCGGGCTCGCTCCCGTCTTTAGACAGCGCAAATAGAACTTCTACCAACATACAACAACATTCTACTGGTACTTCTTGTACTCATCACAAAGAATGCCACATCCCTAGCTGTCTTCAAAGAAATCCTTTGGGACAGGCGAGTTGTTTTGGAAATACTAGTCCTTGACAGACTACAAGATTGTTCGACTTACCTACATACCTACATGTACATGCAATCCCTCCACAAACTACAATAACGAAAATTATATCAATAAGTATTTTAGATTTGACAACCCCAACACATATCTCACTGCTGATCTTTATTAGGACTGGGGTATTCCTAGCTATTCAAACTGTAACAGGGTACAGTGGGCGTTCAAAAAGTTCGTAGATTGATACAGATGGACATTATAAATTTTGTTGATATTGTGTTTGACTGGTTAAGTGGTTAGTACCATCTGTTACTAAAGTACTACTAGGCTGCACCTCACTACTATATAGATGCGATCTGTTGTTACAGACTGAGTAGCGTGGTGTGTCTGTCTGTCTGTCAGTGTGTTGGTCTGTCGCAATTCTGAGCCCTGCAAAAACAGCTTAAACCAATCAAGACGACATCTGAGGTGTGGACTCAGGTGGGACCAAGGAACCATGTATTATACAGGGGCAAGATCCCCCATGCAAAGGGGCGATTTTGAGGGAGGGAAGCATTAACTGAATGGCAAATGGCTGGCTGAAAGAGCAAGATCAACAATTCTTCTACAATAGAAACCAAGCTTTGGAGAAACGCCGGACCAGGTGCATATCAGTTGCAGCACACTGTCGAAAAGTCGATGAACTTTTTGAATGCTCCTCGTATTATCCTTTCCAAACACCATATACAAAGAAGTGCAACTATCTGTGTCAATGGTTAACAGCATAGAGTGATCACACAAGTGAAGTAGCTATAAAGTAAACACAAACGGACTGCATGACGACCTCTGTATCCAACGACGCTACACAAATAATATTATCATTATCATTAATATAACAACTTGCCCAGAGTTGTTACATGACAGTGAAACGACTGGGAAACAAACTCATCATCGCAAGTGGACCATGGACTAACTAGAATTACGTTAGTTACAAACATTTCCTTGCAATTTACTTTCGGCTATGTGATTCTTTTTTGCTTTAGTTACAGTTATAGTCAACTAATTCATTTATTTCTAGCTGGGCTGCTGTATTAGTCATAGCTACATTTAACTCAATTAGCACTTCTACCATGTCATATACGACAAACGGAACAGACAGGCATCCATTAACGTCCTTTTTTCAACGACAATCTGAGTAAGCCGGCACCAGAAAAGTTAAACCAGTCTGGATTTTAATGAAGCAAGAGATGATGGGATGGCAGTAGCATCAGCTGGACAACATGCAAATCATTTGCACCTCGCTCCAGACAGACAACAACGGTAGCACTTCATCACTCAATTTTTTACAGGCCAGATGCTCTTCCTGACGCCAAAACAACGTCAAAGCATTGAAGGCAAATACTGTGTCACAAAAAGTACCGGGTAGTCGAAAATACCTTGCACGCTTCGCAAACGTACGCTCCACAGTGATAGCCTGCGGCAACGTCACCACAGATCTGACACTCGTACTTGGGTTCAGTTGCCTTGCCTCGGCCGCGGTTACGACCGGACATGGTCGTCAGACGCTCGGGAGCCTTCTGCAGCTGCTGCTGCTGCTCAAAACGGGAATCAACTGGCTCCTCTTTGACATAGACACAGTCCACGGACACCGACAGCGGGTTGCCAGCCATGTTCAGGTGCCTCAGTGAATGCTCAGCGGAACTAGTTACATCTGATTGAGTGGCCGGACTACAGACGGCTAGCTGCGAACGTGCCTGCTGCTGGACGGCCGTGTTCAACTGCTCGTGGCTGGCTTCATTTCTTCCGCTCGACATCTGCGGTCCATCTTTCGACTCCAGACTGTGCAGCAGATTTGCAAACGACTCGGCAGACGGAAGCAAACCGTTGAGAACGTCACCATCGATCAAACTCGACATCGACGCTGCCGCGGGGATTCCCGACGACGTAAACGACCCGGCGGACTGCGGCATCATGTCGTCACTGTTCATCTCACTCGTCTGACTTGCAGACGCTACGTTGCTGCTACACGTCGCGTCGTCGTCCATCAGCTGTGCTCCGTCCTTCATCCTATCATCGTCGTCATCGTCATCATCATCTTCATCCATGGATCCACCATCGAAATACACCGGTGAATTCTGGGAGTCGGAAGTCCCGCAAATTTTGCTGTCATCATCCGCCGCGTAGTCCAGCTCGGGATTTACATCAGCGCTGTTGTTGGGGCCCTCACAATACTTAGTCTGGTCCGGGACTTCTCCAGAAGAGGCCAGCTCACTAGCGGAAGAACTGCCGTTATTATCCATTCGAAACACAGCACTGTCAAATGCCGATATGCCCAAAGTTGTCGAGTTAGCGATGGCGCCGAGAAGTGACTCCCTCGACTCATTTGCTGACAGCGACTCACATGATGTGCTGTCTGTATTTGACGACGCTGACGTTTGACGATACTTCTCCTCTGGATTATCGCCAAGCAGCTTTGACAGGTACTTCTTTCTCGGCAGATGATGTGCCATCTTACACTTCCTGTCAAGTTCAAACAGCAACATCTAGTGCGGCAAAACCAGAAATTTTTAAAATCTTGTTAGTTGCAGCAATTAATTATTTAATCATGCGTTTATTGCATTTTAATGCACATAGTCAGGTATAGGGAGTGCTGTGATCTATGCAAAAACGGGTAAACTAAACCGATCTAGATGCAGTTTGTGATGCTCAGTTGGGTGGGCCAAGGAACGTGTATTACATGGGGATGTAGATGCCCCCATGGCCCATGGGAAGGAGCACTTTGGGAGTGTCTGGGCATTGAAAAGCATTGTAAAGCACAGGATTTTGTGCAAAAAACAGGTGTACCGATCTTAACAATCTATACGCCATATAATGTGTGTTTGATGCAAGGAGCTGTCTTTTGGGCCTCATGATGATTGCACCTGCATTAATATATTTAGCGGCATTAATTTTTGTAATTGCGATTAATTCCTTAACGGGCTAACATGTTAATTACACGTTAATTTGACAGTCCCAGCGACAACATATCTACACAATAAAATGGTGGTCTGTTTATAGTCCATCTTAATGCATTTTGCAAACTCTGCATCGTCGGGATCGTTTTGTTGGCTTGTTCGTCGAAAACAGCAGAAAGCCTACCTTATGTGGGTCATGTTGGTAGGATTTAGTAGGGTTAGTAGGGTAAGTAAGCTTAGGGTTAGCGTTAGGATTAGGGTTAGTTTAGACGTAGACGAAGATGGAGCTTACAAGCGCAGGCTGAGGCCTCTACGCCCGCCTCATTTAATCACTTTATAAGACACCAGAGAGTTTTACTACAGTCGACATAACTACAGGATTTTCATTGTTTCCGACACGATTGTTCTACCGGTTGATTCCAACATCAGTGAATGCATTCAAGAATCGTCTGCAAAGAATGTGGGAAAGAGATGAGTTTGTCTTTGGACCATAGTGCAATAAACTCCGGAGGTCAAACCAGCCAGTCACTGGGGTGGCCTCGTCCGGTAAGCATTCCACCGCGTGGACTACTACGGAGCAACCGTGCGCCTTATAGGCAGTATCAGAGGACAACAATTTAGTTACTTGCTAAGATTCTTCATATAAGCACTCGCTACGACTTCCGGTTCCTTGCAACTGTGCCCTGAAATTATATATAATATCTTGATTACTACGCTTTAAACGTGCTAGTAATGTTAGCAGACAAGGCAAACTGTTCCATGTATTCACCACCCTATTAGAAAAACTAAACTTCCGTTTTAGTTTTAGTGATAGGGTGGGATAGGACTTCCTGACTTGGAGTGAGTGGAGTTTTATGTCGGGTTCCCGACGTGTAGACACAGCCTTTGATATTTGGCGTCTCTTCTCATGGAGTCATGGAGCAAAGTTTCCAGGCCGACATGATAACGTGCCAACTGAGACACAGTCATCGTATACACAAGCACAGAGCGATATCATATGCTACAATTAATAATACTAACCAATACACGCCTGCTTTAACTAATCACACAAAAACCATCAAAAATAAATCATAACTATCAAGTAAACAACTTCCAGTTCCACCCCTCCCCTCCACTGCAAATAATAATGACTCCGCACAAACTCCACACGCTCCACATTTTCAATCACACTGTGTGCAACCGTTGCTTCGTAGTCGTTGCTCCGGCTACAGTATATACGCCTTGCTGACGAGCTATTTTTAGACATCTCGAGGCCCAGTTTCGCTGCCCGAGTGGTGCCTTGAAGTCGTGTTGAACGGGCGGTCGATGACCTCAAGTTGAGGTCAGCAGCCTGGCGACATTAGTGCGCGTAGGCGTCGTTACTCATTGCTGCTCGTTGCACAACGAAGATGTCTATCAAAGTGCGCTACCGTACTTATGACCGCCCTATGTAATAGGGCAGGCCATTATATTTTTGCCCTGTGGTTTCTTCTATCTTCTATCAAGTGGCGTAGCAAGGCTCTGAGGGGCCCTGGTTCGCACTTCATCCAGCTAGTGCTTCTGCAATACCTGGCGAAATGAAGAAAGACAAAAATAGCGCTCTTTCACGCATGCATGCTGCTACGGCTCTCTAAATTTCATAGTCAGTGGAGTTAAGCTCTCTGGACTGTAACGTGGCCGTAGCTCAGGAGATAAGGAAGTTCACTGCATGTTGCACTGTCTTGCTAAGTGACATAGTTGTTATAAACGACGCGATAATAGCGTCTAACATTTTTGTTGAGATAGTAAGATATCCCAGGAATAGTGTTCATTAACTTCCTCTCCATGCTTGATGAAGAACAACTGCCATTTTGACACAACGAGTCATACACAGCGACAGACATGGTAAACATCAAGTGTTAGGGTAACATACTGCAGCATGCTATGCTCCCTTCCTCTAGGTCCTGTCTGGTGCACGCAGTCCACTGTTTTGAGAGTGAAGGGTGGTTCAGCTGTGACCAGGTGATATTGTTAACGTGTTTTACTGTATCATGCGTTTAGTAGTAGTAGTAGTAGTAGTAGTAGTAGTTTATTGCAACTTTGCGGTCATGCGACCGAATTACTGTTAGATAAG